>Ga0181556_1000771_pt1 | contig 34039 bp, 30 predicted proteins | sample 011ome_14_FD_148651 | JGI IMG/M metagenome (GOLD analysis project Ga0181556, IMG submission 148651) | Coastal salt marsh microbial communities from the Groves Creek Marsh, Skidaway Island, Georgia - 011505AT metaG (spades assembly) | ecosystem: Environmental > Aquatic > Marine > Intertidal zone...
AACCGATAAATTTCATAGTGGTTGTTCTTTAATAGGCCTCAAAGATACATCACACAAATGTTTCAATAGGATTTCTGTGCCGTAAATTTGTCCTGTAGAGTTCGAACCTAATCAACACATGATGGACTACAGAATAGAACACGATACGATGGGCGAGGTGAAAGTCCCCGCTGATAAGTATTGGGGTGCGCAAACAGAGCGCTCTCGCAACAATTTTAAAATAGGACCCGAAGCTTCCATGCCACAAGAAGTGATCGAAGGTTTCGCGTATTTGAAAAAGGCCGCGGCCTATGCTAACTGCGATGCGGGTGTATTAAGCGTTGAAAAACGCGACCTCATTGGCGCCGTATGTGATGAGATTTTAGAAGGAAAGCACTGGGACCAATTTCCTTTGGTCGTATGGCAAACTGGTTCAGGAACGCAGAGCAACATGAACACCAATGAGGTGATTTCTAACCGTGCTCACGTACTCGCAGGCGGAACTCTCGGAGAAGGCAAAAGCCTCATCCACCCGAACGATGATGTAAACAAGAGCCAGAGCTCCAACGATACGTTCCCAACGGGAATGCACATCGCGATCTACAAGAAACTCATTGAAACCACCATTCCGGGCGTCGAGTTACTTCGCGATACGCTTGAGGCTAAGAGTAAAGAGTTTTGGAAAGTGGTAAAAATTGGTCGTACCCACCTCATGGACGCCACACCATTGACCTTGGGCCAAGAGTTTTCAGGCTATGTAAGCCAACTCAATCACGGACTCAAGGCCCTTCGCAACACGCTCGATCACATGAGTGAAGTTGCCTTGGGTGGAACGGCGGTAGGTACTGGAATCAACACTCCCGAAGGATATTCTGAGACTGTAGCGAAATACATCGCTGAGTTCACTGGCTATCCATTCCGTACGGCTGAAAATAAATTCGAGGCATTGGCAGCGCACGATGCTTTGGTGGAGACACACGGTGCCTTGAACCAATTGGCCGTATCATTAAATAAAATTGCCAACGATATTCGCCTCCTTGCTTCAGGACCGCGCTCAGGCATTGGGGAAATCATCATCCCAGCCAATGAACCGGGCTCATCCATCATGCCAGGAAAGGTGAACCCAACACAAGCGGAAGCCATGACCATGGTATGCGCCCAAGTCATGGGGAACCAAATCACAGTGACCGTCGGCGGCGCTCAAGGACATTACGAGCTCAACGTATTCAAGCCTGTTATGGCGTACAATGTGCTTCAGAGTGCTAACCTTATCGGCGATGCCTGTGTAAGCTTCAACGACCATTGTGCTGTGGGCATCGAGCCAAACTACAAGGCGATCGAAGCGCACTTGAACAACTCATTGATGTTGGTTACTGCACTCAATACCAAAATAGGGTACGAGAAAGCAGCAAAAATTGCGAAGACCGCACACGAGAACGGCACAACCTTGAAAGAGGAAGCCATCAACCTCGGCTACCTTACCGCCGAAGAGTTTGATCAGTGGGTCATCCCAAGTAAAATGGTTGGGAAATTGTGATTTCCCAACTTCTCGTAGGAATCTCCAACAGTCATTAAAACAAAACCCCGCTTCGAGCGGGGTTTTTTGTAGGGTTATTTTACGAGTACTGAATCAGCTTCAAGGCGCAAGGCGAGCCAGGACGAAAGCTGCGCGGACCGCAGTGTTTTGGTACTGTCGTTTAGCGATGGGGACCATTGAACGAAGGCCACAGGGACACGTGTGCCAGCGGTAGAATCTGTGATGCCGCCTTGGAGCGTTCCGATGCTGAGGCTTTGTACTTCGGGGTAGTTGACCTTAATTTCTTTGGCGAGGTTGGCCGGAATGAGCTGGCCTTCTAGCAAAGATAATTGGGCCTCTAAATCCGCAATCTTATCTTGGTACGTTTTGGCTTCCGCACGCCCTTCAGAATAGAGGTTGACCAGCTTACTCATCTCGAGCAAGTTGTCGTTGCCATTATCGCCTTGAATGATATCTAGGTGTCCTTCAAATTTGGTGTTGAAATCATCTTCCCATTGCTCCACCAAGTTTTCCGGGATCAATTCTCCGAAAAGAACCAAGCTCACTTGGGGATGGCCTTGGTCAAAAGTGATTTCTTCTTTTACGACCTCTGTACCCGGATATACCACTGTAGCTTCCACGAAATTGTGCACTTTGCTTTGGGCGAGTGTGTTGCTGACCGTCTTATAGAAAATCCAGATCGACGGAATGATTACGATGATGATTGCGATGGAGAACCAGCGGCTTGTCTTTTTAGCACGGACTGGGTCCATGATGGTGACCATGGGGAAACGCAGGTAGCGCGTTACCACTGTGGTGGCGGTGGCGATCAAAACCCCATTGATCAGGAAGAGGTAGAGGGCACCGAAGAAGTAGTTCCATTCTGCATGTGCTAGTCCATAGCCTGCAGTGCAGATAGGAGGCATCAAGGCTGTAGCGATGGCCACCCCTGGAATCACATTGGATTTTTCTTTTCTCGAGCCTGCCAAGATTCCGGCGAGACCCCCAAAGAATGCGACGACGACGTCTAACAAAGTGGGGTTGGTCCGGGCGAATAATTCATTGGACGCCTCTGAGATCGGGCTGATGAGGAAATAGAGCGAGGAGGCCAACAGTCCTATACCTACTGCGACGCCGAGATTCTTGGCGCTTTTGGTCAATAGCGTAAAGTCGTTGATGCCTAGGCTTAAGCCAATACCCATGATAGGCCCCATGAGTGGGGATATTAACATGGCACCGATGACCACAGCGGTCGAGTTGACGTTTAATCCGATAGAGGCAATGATGATACTGAATATCAAAATCCAAAGGCTAAAGCCACGGAACTCTACATCTTTTTTAATGCCTTCAATGGTGGAAGCAGGATCGGCGAGATCAATAATTGAAAAGCGTTCGCCCAAAAAGCTTGATGCGATTTTACTGAATTGACGCCACAAACCCAGTAGCGGATTAGCCCCTTCTGGGCGCTCCTCCTGGGGAGAATTTGAAACCTCCATGCGATTAAGATTTAGATAAACTTACGCAATTACACGTAATCTTCCCCTAATTCGATTTTTACAGATTTCACAATCTGCTTGATGGCTTGATCGTTACCTTGCGGGAAGGTCAAGGTGCACTGGTCGGTTTGCACAACGATTTTATCAGAGAGATTGTTGATGACCAAAGCTTTGGTTTTGCTGCCGTTGACGATCAAACAATTGGTACAGTTTTGAACGAGGGTATGCTCACCAACAATGACATTACCTTGCTCATCTTTGGTGCCGAGGTCGTAGATGGCGCCCCAGTTGCCGAGGTCACTCCAGCCCATTTCTGCGGGAATGACACATACTTGGTCCGCGCGTTCCATCAATCCGTAATCAATAGAGATGTTATCGCATTCGCCGTAGATACGTTCAATGCTTTGTTTCTCGTAATCTGTATCTAGGTCATTCCAAGTTTCACCTAAGGTGGCCATGAGCTCAGGAAGGTGTTGGTCTAATCCGTTGGAAACGGCTTCGATGTTCCAAATAAACATCCCGGCATTCCATAGGAAATCTCCACTTTCTAAAAAGAGCTTTGCATGATCGATGTCCGGCTTTTCGGTAAAGGCCTTGACCATGAAGACCCCTTTTTCGTCAGAGGTGTTTTCGTCGTATTGAATGTAACCATAGCCTGTTTCAGGCTTGTGAGGTTTGATGCCTATGGTCACAAAACACTTGCTGTTTTCCGTGCGTTTTAATCCTTTGCGCACCACTTTTTCGAAGGCTTCATCATCTGTGATCAAATGATCAGCGGGGGTGATGAACATGTTCGCGAGTGGATCTCTCTTCTTAATTTTTAATGCGGCATACGCGATACACGGTGCGGTATTGCGGCGCAGGGGCTCAAGAATAATATTGTTTTCAGGCAGTTCAGGAAGGTGTTCTCTGGTGAGCGCTGCGTAGTTTTCATGGGTGACGACCATGATGTGTTCGGCATCAAAAATGCGGCGTACGCGTTTGTAGGTCTGTTGAATGAGACTTTCTCCGGTACCTAGAAAATCTAGGAACTGCTTGGGGGTTTGTTCTGTGGACATGGGCCAAAATCTGCTCCCAATTCCACCGGCCATAATGACGCAGTACGGTGTGCGCATGTTCAGAGTGTGTAGGTTGTTATGAGATTCATTGCTGAATTTCGACTGCGAATCTACGATTTTCTACGCTTAGGGGGTATCTTCGTGCCCTTATTAAAACGCTACAGACATGTTAAATCTAGTCCTATTCGGCCCTCCAGGGGCAGGTAAAGGAACCCAGAGCGCCTTCTTGGTAGACCGATACGAATTGGTCCACTTGAGCACCGGCGACCTGTTCAGATTCAATATTAAGAATGAAACGGAATTGGGCCAATTAGCCAAATCCTACATGGACAAAGGCCAACTCGTCCCAGATTCAGTGACCATTTCAATGCTGGAAGATGCTGTCAATAAAAACCCACAAGCCAAGGGTTTCATTTTTGACGGTTTCCCACGTACCAATGCTCAAGCACAAGCTCTAGATGCTTTCTTGGAAGGACGCGGTACGGGCATCACCAGTATGGTAGCGTTGGAGGTACCGGAAGATGAGCTGCGTGTTCGCCTGGCGGTACGTGCCAAAACTTCAGGACGTCCGGATGATGCGGATCCTGCAATTATCCAAAATAGAATTGATGTATATAATGCGGAGACCGCGCCAGTAAAGGATTACTACGAGGCGCAGTCTAAATATCAGGGTGTTGATGGCGTAGGCTCCATTGAAGAGATTACCGACCGATTGGTGGGAATCATCGACGCACTGTAAGCGCTAATCAATAACAATCGTACTTTTGCAAAGCAGTCTCACCTCGTTGGGGCTGCTTTTTCACATTATGTCAGGAAGCAACTTCATAGATTACGTTAAGATTTACTGCAAAAGTGGCCGCGGCGGTAGGGGCTCTACTCACTTGCTGCGCAACCGTATGACCTCAAAGGGAGGCCCCGACGGTGGAGATGGCGGTCGCGGTGGTCACATAATCGTAAAGGGAAATGCTCAAATGTGGACCTTGCTTCCCTTGAAATACCAAAAGCACATCAAAGCCGCTTCCGGTGAAAATGGAAGTGCGCAGGAGCGCACGGGAGCGCAAGGAGAAGATAGATATATTGAGGTGCCCCTAGGTACCGTAGCTAAGGATGAGGAAACCGGTGAGGTGTTGTTTGAAATCACAGAGGACGGTGAGGAACATGTGCTGGTGAAAGGCGGCCGCGGTGGTCTGGGTAATGTTCATTTTAAAAGCGCGACCTTCCAAACGCCACGTTTCGCTCAGCCGGGCGAGCCTGCGAACGAAGGTTGGTTTATTTTGGAGCTGAAAGTATTGGCCGACGTAGGATTAGTAGGATTCCCGAATGCCGGGAAGAGCACCTTGCTCTCTGTGGTCAGTGCGGCAAAGCCAGAAATTGCGAATTATCCTTTTACCACCTTGGTGCCAAATCTAGGTATGGTGAACTACCGCGATCACAGATCTTTTGTGATGGCCGATATCCCAGGAATTATTGAAGGTGCCGCCGAAGGCAAAGGTTTGGGACACCGATTTTTGCGTCACATCGAGCGCAATGCGTTGTTGTTATTTATGGTGCCGGCCGATGCGGAGGATTACGCGAAGGAATACGAGATCTTGCTCAATGAATTGGTCAAGTATAACCCTGAACTTGCCGATAAGGATAGAATTCTAGCCATCACGAAGAGCGACATGCTAGACGAGGATTTGCAGCAGGAAATCAAGGCCCAATTACCCGAGGGCATCCCCCATATTTTCATTTCATCCGTTGCCAACAAGAACATCATGCCCCTCAAGGACATGATTTGGGAACGACTCAATGCGCCCGCCTAATGTTTGAGGTCGTACATAGCTTCGATGTGGATGCGATGTACGTATTGAATCATTGGTTGCCTGCCAGCACCGACACTTTCTGGCTCGCGGTAACCAAAACCATCACCTGGATTCCCCTCTATGTGGTCATGGTGGAGCGATTGTTCAGACGCTCGGCGATGGACATATTTATCAAGCGATTGGCCTTAGTGGTTCTCGGCGTTTTACTTTGGGATCAAGGGGCCGATTTTTTTAAGCATTGGATCGCCCGCCCACGTCCCTGCCAGACTATGGAAAATCTCCGAGTCCTAGTACATTGCAGTCCGTATGGATTTTTTAGTGCGCATGCCGCGAATGCCTTTGGACTGGCCTTCTTATTCCGAAAATGGCTTCACCCAAGTTGGTTCCCGGTGTTGTTGATCATCGCCCTTTTGCAAAGCTATTCCCGCATTCATTTGGGGGTGCATTATCCTACAGATTTGCTGATCGGAGCATTGTGGGGATTTCTCATTAGTTTCGTTTTGCACAAAATCGAAAAGACATGGAGTTGAACGCAATGGCCTATTTGGCAATATTCTTAGGCGGAGGCGCTGGTTCGGTGCTGAGGTTTGCCATGTCGAAGGCAATGGTGGCACAAGGATGGCTGCAAGGGCATTGGGCGACATTGGTCATCAATGTGCTCGCGAGCTTTGCACTGGTATTGATTGTCGACGCCTATGACGATAAATCGAAGCTGTTTTACCTCTTATTGTTGGGTACTGGGTTTTGTGGTGGATGGTCAACGTTCAGCACATTCTCCTACGAAACGATTAATCTGATTGGTGAAGGACGCCTTACAGAAGCAGTCCTCTACGTGGTACTTTCCGTAATTTTGGGTGCGGGTGCAGCTATAGCGGCCTCGATCTGGGTGATGCGTGAATACGCAGCTTAGCGGAAGAGGGTTAATTGGCCCTTCTTCAAAATCAACTCATCATTTTGACCCTTGGCATATACGCTCCATGCGTAGACTCCTTCAATGGCCTCTTTTCCGTTCGGGTGATTGCCGTCCCAACCCTCAGTAGGGTCAGTAGATTGGAACATTACCTCGCCCCAGCGGTTGAAGATGATCAGTTCGTATTCCTTGATACCCACTGCGGTACCTCGGAACAGTTCATTCTCTCCATCTCCATTGGGCGTAAAGGCCGTTGGGATAAAGACGAGGGTTTCAGGGTTGATGCGGACCATGGCCCTAGAAGTATCGGGGCAATCGTAAGTGTTGATGACCACGTGCTCTACTTCGAACCAGCCAGTGTCGCTGTAAGCGTGGACGAAACTTCTGTTGTTGAAATACAAGCTGCCGTCTCCCATGCCCGTGATGAGCTGGTCGGTCGTGGCTGCGGCGAGATCTGTGAACTCAATGTTTGAGGTATAGATTGTCGCCGAGTTTGGATCCAAAAGGAATGAGGAAGTCGGTGAAGGATATACCGTAATGAAATCCTGATAGTTGATCGTAATGGTATCGACACAGCCCTCAATGAAGTAGACGGTGAGCGTTACATCATAGGTGCCGGGATTGTTGTAGGTATAGACAGGCATACTATCATTGCTCAATACGCCGTCGCCAAAATCCCAATTGTAAATGACCTGTCCATCGGTGATTGTGCTGTCCCAGAAGGTCACGGTATAGGGTGCACAGCCTATCTGGTTCTCCACAGTGACGTCTGTCGCCGGCCTTCGATAAATGCGCACGGTGTCCGTAAAGGTTTCCTCACAACCGTTTTCTTCCACGGTGAGGGTGATAATTTGATCGCCCCAATTACTGAAGATGATGGCAGGTGGATTCCAGCCGCTAAAGGTTTGGGTGGAGGCACTTGGTCCGAAATCCCAAGTAGCCACTGCATTTCCTCCGTTCGAACTTTGGTTCTGGAAATTTATCACGTTCTCGTCAAAACACACCTTCCCGTTCCAGCTGAAGGCACAATTCACCGGGTTGTACAACTCGTACACCACCTCCGCGGTATCCGTACAGGGCCATCCAGGATTCAGAATTAACTGAATGGTATAGGTTCCGGTATCTTGGAACGTATATGTCGGATTTTGTTGGGTGGAGGAGGCTCCAGGATTGTTTGGGTCGTTGAACAACCATAAATAATCTGTCCCATTATAGCTACTATCTAGGAAGGTGACCGTCGTTCCGTTACAAAGAGTGTTGGGCTGATAAATCTGTGGCGTAGGGTCCGAGACCACATTGCTTTGACAAGTGGTTACATTGAACTGGTAATCCCTTCGAAGATTGGAAAGTAGTACCCCGTTAGAATCGTATTCTTCGGCACATATGGCAAAGACGAACTGGCCCGTCCCGGAGGGAGTTCCTGTTAAGATCCCAGTGTTTGGATCAATAGCAAGACTCGGCGAGGCCGGCATCGGTGCAGTTGTTGAATATGGGAAAACAAAAGGTACCGGTGTAAATGGCGGGGCTGAAGGCGGTGAAGGCGCGGGGTTGCTTTGTCCACCGCCGTGCAATGGCTGGCAGAAGCTGTAGAACACAGAATCACCGTCAAATTCCTGCGCAGAGAAATCCACATACAAGCTATCATCCTTACACATGACAATAGGCGGGTCATTGTTGAACGAGGCAGAGCTGTTACATATGGAATCTTGAGGAGGGATTCTGATGAAATAAGAGTTGCCCCAAGTCCCTGAATTTGCCACATTGGTGATGGTGTTGTTGCGGCAGCAACGTTGGTATACGATGGTGTATCCGTGTGTGGCAACGGGTAGGGTGGTGTTTGTGGTGTAGGACGTCTTTTCCGTACAGACGTTCGGAGGTGTTTGTAAGCAAGGGTTCGCTACGACCGCGGGGATTCCTACAATCAATCCACGGGCTACGCTCAATGTGGTGACCAAGGTGTTTTGGTTTGGTCCTCCGTAGATGGCAATAGGGGCAAAGTTGTCAAATGAAGCTCCCGAAGAGTTACAATCTCGATACAGGACTAGTTTGATTTGGTAAGTATTGCCTGAAGCTGCGCTACTCACACATTTATACGAAATCTCCCCACCGACAAGGTGTGCTGCATGGGCCGGTGCGAATGACAAAAGGCCAACGAGTAAAATCAGGAGTTTGCGCATGCGCTAAAAGTACCAAATATTGTGCCTAGATAACACAATTAAAGCGCCATGGTTTCGAAAGGAATAATTGCGTTGAATCCATTGGCCTTCAACCACTGACGATTTTCCTCAAAGCGAGTGAGCATCACGAAATCTCCGCCCCATCCGCCGAGGCTTTTGACTTGGCCACGAATGCCTTTGAAAGGCCCTTCAATGGCTCGCTCAAGACCCAAATGATTTGCGATCAAAAGTTCGTGTTGTTCGATGATGGATTCGAGTTCGTCTAAGGTGTTGGTCTGAAGGAAGGCTTTGCTCAATTGTGAAATTTCTTGGCATTGTGCCAAAGAGAAGGGCTTGCGTCCAACTAATTGTAAGCTGCTATCGGTCTGTTGTTTGGCGCCGCGGTAGACGAAAACGACGGATTGAAGTGCTTCAGGTAATTGGACCGAAATTACCTCCGGCTCCCCATCTACGAGGGCATAGGAAATGGCCTCACTCGCCTGTGCACAAGCCAAATCATAGCCGCTGCCGCCGTGTATCTTTCTATAGGATAAGACATCAATCTCAGCCCATTGTGCAAGAAGCGCACATAGCGTTGAAGAGGTGCCGAGGCCCCAAAGTCTTGGGAAATCAATCTCGGTCTGTACGCGTACGGGAGCGCTCCAAGCATTGGAGTTGCGCACCGGTGCTAGAAACCCTTGAAGTCTTTCGGCCACGGCCGCTGAAGAGCTGTGTAGGACGCGACCCTCGTGATCAAAACCTGCGGTGAACCACTGCCTATTCTCGTGATCTAAGGCTTCCCAAAGCACATGCTCAGGACCTTGATGAGATTCCACGCTAAGGTGTTGCCCGAAGGAAGTTGGCATAGCAATACCTCGCGCACTTTGCGTGATCGCATATTCGCCAGTCAACAATAGTTTTCCGTGGGCGGTGAAGTTCACGTCGGCTTATTTTTCGACTTTAGGCACAGGTACTCCGCGTAGTTCGCAGAAGTAATTGACTACTTCGCGGTGGTGCGGGACCTTGTCTTTAAAGAAATTGGCCACCTGGATTTTTTCTTCAGGCGTTGCCTCAAGCTGGGTCAAGATGTTCATCAGGTGCATCTTCATGTGCCCTTTTTGAATCCCAGTCGTTACAAGTGCACGAAGGGCGGCAAAGTTTTGTGCCAATCCGCTCACGGCAACGATGCCCATTAATTCTTCTGCATTAGGCTTGCCAAGCATTTCCAACGAACGCACCACGAGAGGGTGTAATTTGGTCAGTCCTCCCACAACCCCAAGGGCCAATGGAATTTCAATCCAGAACGTAAATATTCCGTTTTCCACACTACAGCCGGTCAAGCTCTTGTACGATCCGCTGCGGCTTGCGTGGGTATGACATGCGGCCTCAACAGCACGGAAGTCATTACCGGTTGCAATGATCACTGCATCGATACCGTTCATAATTCCCTTGTTGTGGGTGGTGGCTCTGTACGGTTCTGCATTGGCAATATCTACGGCGCGTTTGAATTTGCGTGCGAATTCCTCTGCGCTTACTCCTTCACTGGCTAATTCTTCTACGGGACAGCTCACTGAGGCTCGTACCAAACACTTCGGGGTATAATTGCTCAAGATGCGCATCACTACTTCGAGCTTATCTCCAGATAGTTTTGGGTGCTGAGCTGCGAATTGCTCCAAGGACTTGGCCATTTCCTCGAGGTTCGAGTTAATGAAGTTCGCGCCCATAGAATCACACGTTTCGAACGTTACTTCGAGCTGGTAGTAGTTTTCTAATCTGTCGGTGGCATCGACTACGGTGATTTGGCTGATTCCGCCGCCGCGTGCTTCCATATTCGCCACGAGTTCTGCGGTCGCCGCTCTCAATTCTTTTTCTAAAGCATCAAAATCTTCGAAAAAAGGAGTGGCATTTCCTTCGTACATGAAGTGTACGTGGCCAATTTTTTCAGTGCTCAATACCTCCGCAGTAAATCCGCCACGGTCCATCCAAAAGCCAGCGCTTTTTGCCGCTGCGGCCACCACTGAACTTTCTTCAATGGCCATAGGAATGGTATACAACTTCCCGTTGATTTTAAAGTTTGGCGCCACACCATAAGGCATGTAATAGTTGCTGATGGTGTTTTCAATAAACTCGTCGTGACGTTGCTGCAAGGCGGCATCTGCATGCCAGTAGGTGGTGAAAATATCACGTGCCTCTTCCGGTTGGTCAAAGTTGTTGTTGACCAGCCATTCTAATTTCGCTGCTTTACTGAGTTTTGAGAAACCTTTGATGGGATCTTTCATGTCGGCGGATTTGTGTTTGCAAAGATAACCCTCTGCGGACCAATTTGTTTTATTCCCTCAAATCTTATGAAACATGCATGGGCACCTCCATGAGCAATACTCGGGTGTTTTCCGATGTCGATGTGAAAGAAACCTCATTCAAATCCGAAAGCCCAATGGCATCGCGTGCTCCCAGTGTTTCTCCTTCAATTTCAATGCTGCCCTCAATTAAAAAGAGGTAAAGGCCATTGCGAGCATCTTTGAGCGTATACGATTGATCCGTTCCCGCATCAAAGGTCCCCATGTGGAACCAAGCATTCTGGTGAATCCAAACCCCTGAATCATCCGCATTAGGACTCAGGACCTGGTGCAGCTCATTGTGGGTGGCCAAATCTGGCAATTGTATTTGGTCGTATCGCGGGGTAACGTTCTTTTTATTTGGGAACAGCCAAATCTGCAAGAACTTCACAGGATCTGAAGTGCTGGCATTAAACTCACTGTGCTGAATCCCCGTTCCGGCACTCATGACTTGAATCTCCCCGGTTTTAATAATGGCCTCATTGCCCATGCTGTCTTTGTGCTTGAGCTCACCAGAAAGGGGAATTGAAATGATTTCCATGTTATCGTGCGGGTGTGTGCCAAAGCCCATGCTAGGCGCAACTTCATCGTCGTTCAAGACCCGCAGCACACCGAAGTGCATTTTCTGCGGATTGTAATAATTCGCAAAGCTGAAACTGTGGAAGCTTCTGAGCCAGCCGTGGTTGGCGGCACCTCTCGATTGGGCAGCGTGGAGTACTTTATTCATTTTGAAGTATTGAATTTCGATGTTATAACATCAAATATACAAGTAAGTTCAAAAAGAAGGAGAGGAATGTATTAAGCAGTGTGTTTTTCGATCTCGCTATCAATGGCGTTTTGAACGTGCGCCAATTCCGTCGTGAATTCCTTCAAAACCGCCAAACGACGCTCAATCTCTTCATGATTGATACGCTCACTTTCTTCCGAGGCGCGGTTCACATGCTCCAGCACGTTCTTCACCTCAAATCGGATGCGGTTGACCAAGCGATATTGATCTTTTTTAAGCGGATGCATAACTGTTTTATAGGTCCAATTATGGTTTCCTACAAAGTTCTATCATTAATAATAGGTTGCTAAGGTGCTTCTTCGGAGTTATTCACAGAAAACTGGTCACCAATTCTATCTGGTTACCACTTTGGTGCCCACTGGGACCCGTAGAGTATTTCAAAACGCAATTTTGAGGCATAAAAAAAGCCCCTTGGCGTACCAAAGGGCTTTTGGGTGGTGATGGACGGAATCGAACCGCCGACACATGGATTTTCAATCCATTGCTCTACCAACTGAGCTACATCACCGATAGGGCGGCAAATATACACCCACATTTGAAATGAGGAAATAGGAAATGAAAAAAGTTCAAATCTTCAATTCCTTGTACTTCAAGAGATTCTGCTTGAAAAGCGATGAGGAGTGAGGAATTAAGCTCATTTTTGCAAGGTGTTTATCGCGATTGACATAGGGAATACGATGCTTAAGGCTGCGTTCTTCATAGAAGGTGCGGCTGAAGAGTTGCTGGTCTTACCGGCAGAATCACACGTGGATGAATTTGTCACCGGAATTGAGCGTTGGCTATCTCAATCAAATGAGGTGGAGGCTTTGGCCAGCTGCAGCGGCCACTGGCCAGCGGCCATGCCTAAGGAGGTGAAGCGCATTACGCCAGAGTCGAATTGGCCCCTCGAAATGCATTACGACACGCCCCAGACCTTGGGTTTAGATAGACTTCTCCTTGCGAACGCGACCTGGCTTGAGTTTCAGCAGGACCTTTTGGTGATCACAATGGGGACCTGCATTACTTATAATATTGTTAAAAATGGTGCCTTCAAGGGAGGTGCGATTAGCCCTGGATTGCAGATGCGATTCCGCGCTATGAATGACTATACGAGTGCGCTGCCTTTGGTGGAAGGGAACTCGGAAGCGCCCATTTTAGGGACGAGTACGGAAGGAAGTCTTCAGGCTGGCGTGAATGTTGCAATAGCGAAAGAGGTGGAAGGTATGAGTGCCCAATTTTGCCATGAATTCGACCTCAATACAGTGGTCATTTGCGGCGGGGATAGAAATGCTTTGCGAAACCACTTAAAAAAGCACATATTTGCACCCTCGAATTATGAACTACATGCCCTCAAACGCATTCACGAATATTTTAAGAATCAAGGACTTAGTTAAGTCTGCGTTTCTGCCGTTGGGCATTGTTTTTACCCTCACTTTCAGCCAATTGGCCACAGCTCAAACGAACTCTGTAAGTCCATTGAGCATTCAGGGCATTGGTGAGACAACTTTTGGAATCAGTCCAGCCTACCTGGGAATGGGAGGTACGGGTATTGCCTATTCAGACAGATTCACCATCAACATCTTGAACCCAGCCGGTTACGCCAATATGGAGTACACGACGTTGGAGATGAGTGGTGCGCATCGTTCTTTCCGTCACCAAATCCCCTCTGAGGGTATTGATCAAACAAACTTCAACACCTACTTCGACTACTTCGGTTTTGGTTTCAAGTTTGCGGATTGGATCGGTGGTGCTTTTTCATTGGCGCCCTATGCGGCCAAGGGATATAATGTGAGTGTGGCAGATACCTCGGACGACTTCGGATTGTACGAATACCGTTCGCTTGGTTCTGGCGGTTACGACCAGTTTACCTTGGGTCTTGCGCTTCAGCCAGTGCCATGGTTCAGCGTGGGTGGTAATGCGAAATACATTTTTGGCGAGGAAGTGTCCAGCAACAAGACCATCATTGCTGATAACCGTTTCTTATCGGTGAGCAAGACGACCAAGCATGGGATTAGTGATTTCACCTTCGATGCGGGGATGCAGTTGCAGGGAGATATAAAAAACTATCACTTGGTCGCTGGAGCAGTATACGGTCTCGGCGGTGAGATGAACGCACGTGAGATCACGACGCAGTACACCTTCATTAATAGCGGTATTGTGGAAACACCCATTGATACCCTATACTACAACTTGGCCAGTGACGGTTCCATGATCCTGCCGTCTTTCTACGGCGTGGGCTTAGGACTTAGTAAAAAGTTGGAAGGTATTCCGGTCAATGCTTGGGATTTCGTGATGGATTATCGCGTGACCAATTGGCATGAATTCCGCGGATTTGCCCCTACAGGAGATCTAGCCCCACAAACCCAATTCAGCTTGAGCGAACGTGCCAGTGCTGGCTTGGTATTCGTACCCGCCTATGTGTTCTCATCGTTGAACCGCACCTCGAATGTATTCGCGATCTCGCGTTACCGCTTCGGCGCTTCAAGAGAAATAGGTCAATACCACTGGGACGAACAGAGCTACACCACAAGAGAAGTAAACTTTGGTATTAGCATGCCAATCATCTACCGTTCTTTGGCGCCAGGTGAACAAAAGGCAAGCTTTTTGAATTTAAGTATGGGACTAGGACAACGTTGGGACGGTGTCGATAGCCACCTGAAAGAAGATTATTGGAACATTAACCTAGGAATCACGTTGAATGACAAGTGGTTCCAGAAATTTAGATATAGATAAAATCAGATGATTATGAAACGAATCCTCTTCGTATTGGGAATTGTTTTTATGGCAACGGGCTTGACGGCTCAAGAATCAAAATGGGGAAATTCCATTGCAGATTCTGTGTCATGTTTTGAGAATTACAACATCATGGGTTCTTATTACCAAGGCAAGAACTACGTAGATGCTTATGATTCATGGAAGGCATTGTACGAAACTTGTCCAGCGGCAAACATTCGTATCTATACTTACGGTGATAACATCCTTGAGGCAATGATCAAATCTGCCTCTGATGAAGCGTCGAAAAATGGCTACATCCAAGAGTTATTGGGCATGTTCGATTCGTTTGCAACTCACTTCCCTGAAGAAAAAGCAAATGCACTTTCTTCAAAGGCATACCACTTCTACAACTACTACAAGAAAGATGCAGATAGCGTATCTAAGGCAGTAGTGATGTTTGAAGAAGCAAAGAGCTTGTTGGGTGATACCATGTCGGTGGCGCACATCGACCGTTACTTCCAAGCGAACGTGAAGGAGTTCAATAAGAACAAGGACGTTGAGCGTCTATTTGAGGTGTACAACAATGCTTTGGTAGCGTTGGAATTCAACTTCAACACCTTCAACGTAGAAAACTATAATCTAGGTTTGAAAGCGGATTCTGTTGTAAACTGGATTGCCTATGCAGATAGCGTAACTCCATACGCGCAAGCAGCGAAAGCTGAATTTGTTGCGGCGATGGCAGCGTACGATTCTACCTATGCTTACAACAACTCGTCTAAGAAAAGAATGAATCAAGCAGCGAAGTTGCCACCACTAGTGAAGCCAGTAATGGACGATGCAACAGCGGAGCTTGTAGCGGTATTGGATAAGGCCGAAGAGTTGAAAACCAAATACCAATTGGACGAAGAAGGTTATACTTCCGTAGATAAGCGCAAAATCTCAAACAATGAGATTCGTCTTCGCAACATCGAAGCTGTACAGCGTAACATCGAAAAAATCTTGAGTCCACTATTGACTTGTGATAAGTTGGGTCGCATCTACAACGAAGAGTCGTTTGCGGCGAATAAAGACAACCTAGAGTGGTTGAAGCGTGCGGGTAACATGTTGCAAAAAGAGCGCATGGACGACAACGGCGAGATGACTTCTTGTACTGATTTGCCAGTGTTCATCTTGATTGCAGAAACCTTGTACGAAATGGAGCCTAGCGCAGGTGCCGCAAGAAACATGGCGAAGCTTGGTGTGAACAAAGGCGACTGGGCCATGGCGAAAAAGTACTACGTTGAAGCTATCGAGCAAGAAGAAGATTTGCGTCGTAAGGCAAACGATTACATGGGCTTGGCTTATGTAAACAATAAAATGGGTCTTTCGGGCTCAGCGAAGAGTAACTGTTTGGCAGCGGGCCAATTGCGCAAGGACTGGGGTAACCCATACTTGTACCTAGCCACGTTGTACGCTGAGGCAGCCGGCGATTGTGGTAGCAATGCCGTGGAGAAAAATGCAGTGTACTGGGCAGCCATCAACAAGTTGAGCTACGCCCGTAGCATTGATTCAGAAGTTGCGGACAAAGCAACGAAGTTGATCAGCGCGTACTCTAAAGCGGTACCGGATAAAGGTGTTGCTTTCCAGTTGGGTTACAAAGAAGGTGACCAAGTACGCATCGGTTGCTGGGTGAACGAAACTGTAACGGTGAAGTTCTACTAAGAAACTCCTTTGAAAAGCTAAAGAATCCCTCGGGCTGTGCTCGAGGGATTTTCTTTTTTACGAAATTGGTCACATGAACCGTACAACTTTCTTCCTTCTAAGCACCTCCATCTTCCTTCTGGGAGCATGCCGCAATGATGTGAAGGAAGTACGAGAGGTGAGCGATTCGCCGCGAAATTACCCTCTGAACGAACAGATTGGTGCAACCATTACCTACAGCGATTCTGGACAGAAAATGCTCGAGATTCACGCAGGTTTGGTACAGGATTATGGCAATCAAGATCCTGCCTATGTGTTTTTTGGAGATCGCATCCGGGTTCAATTCTACAATGGCAAAACCCTCACTTCCACGGTGCTCGAGGCCGATACGGCACGACAGCTCAAAGACGATGACCTCTGGGCCATTGGTGGAAACGTAGTATTGACTAACGGCAAGGGCGAGCGCATGAAGACCGAGCGCTTGTACTGGAACAAAAAAGAAGAGCGCTTGTATAGCGATGCCAAGGTGCAAATCCGAACCGACGGTCAACTGATCACGGGCAAAGGATTTGAGGCAGACCAAGAATTTAATACCTATCGTATCTTTAAGGTACAAGGAGAAATTACCATTGACGATGAATAGAGCTCTACGAATTGTAGAAGTATTGTGGCTAGGTGTAGCGGCAGTGAGCGCCGTAGAGGTGTATTTTGCTTGGGAACAATCGAACATGACCCGTAGCATTCAGTTTAGCCTCTTCCTAGGTGTAGCCATTTTTATGTACTTCCTACGCCGCCGATCACGTATTAAAGCGATGAACAAAGACTAGTGGAAATATTCATCCCCATACTCTTAGCCATTTTCTTTTCAGCCCTGTTCTCGGGGTTGGAGATGGCCTATTTAAGCATCAACAAACTCCACGTTGAGCTCGAGCGTCAAAAAGGACGCTTGGCCTATAAATCATTGGGGTATTTGGTGGACCGCCCTGCGCCATTTATTGCGGCCATCTTAGTCGGAAACAACGTGGCCTTGGTGTTGTACGGAAATTACATGCACCGCTGGATGGAGCCCGTCTTTACGAGCTGGGGGGCTTGGGAATACCTCATTCTTTTAATGGAAACCTCCGTTTCAACGGTAGTCATTCTAGTATTGGCGGAGTTTTTACCCAAAGCCGTATTCCGTCAAAATGCCGAAGGATTGATGAGCTGGTTGAGCATTCCCGCCTTCGTGTTGTACTGGATACTTCGTGTGCCTAGCGCCCTGATGTTGGGGATTAGCCAATTCTTTTTGAAGTACGTATTCAGGTTGGAATTGGCCGAAGAAACTACCGCTTTCGGACGTGTGGAACTGGATCATTTTGTGCGCGAGCGCGTTCCCAACAATGTGGAGGGGGAAAAAGACGTAGATCCCGAATTAGAGATTTTCAAAAACGCCCTAGAATTCCCCGAAACGAAGGCGCGTGAATTCATGATTCCTCGAACTGAAATCGAAGGGGTAGAGGTACAAACCACTCCCGATAAAGTGCGCGAGATTTTCATCCACAGTGGGTACAGCAAGCTCTTGGTCTACGAGGACAACATCGATAAGATCATTGGCTATGTACATGCTTTTGAATTGTTTAAAAAGCCAGAAAACATCCAACGTGTACTGCGCCCAGTAAGTTTTATTCCAGAAAGCATGCGTGCCGATGAGATCCTCAATCTATTTACGAGGGAGAAGCGCAACATCGCCATTGTCCTGGATGAACACGGTGGTACTAGTGGGATGATTACCCTAGAAGATGTTATTGAGGAGATTTTCGGGGAGATTGAAGATGAACACGACAGCGATGCGTTGCTCGAAAAGAAATTGGCCGACGGCGAATGGCTATTTTCTGCCAGATTAGAACTGTCTTACCTCAATGAAAAGTGGGGGTTAAACCTACCTGAAAGTGAGAATTACAATACCCTCGGCGGGTACTTGCTCGACCTCTACGAGAGCATTCCAGAGAAGGGAACAGTGGTAAGAACGGACCAATTTTTATTCGTGGTCCAAAAAACCAAATCTAATCGACTCGAAGAGGTGCTTGTGAGGGCGAAATAATGCCCCCCATTGCTTATATTCGCAGACTCATATATTTAATTGTAGCAACATGGCAACAATCGAACGCATTAGACAGCGCTCAGGATTATTGATCGTCATCGTGTTTGTGGCACTGATGGCTTTTGTACTTGGTGATTTATTCCGCTCAGGCGGATCGAAACTCTTCGGTGACCCTAACGTAGTGGGTTCTATCAATGGACGTGATGTAACACGTTTGGAACTCAGCCAGAAAATGGAAGAACTACGCGCAGGAAACCCAGAACAATATGCAAACACAAGCAGTGTTCAGCTGGCCAACTTCGTGTGGAACGCCATCGTAACAGATGAGGTTCTTGCAGCGGAGCTAGAGGCGGCAGGTATGTCTGTAAGCCCAGAGGAAATTGCCATGGACATCATGAGTAATCCAAATGTGCGTCAAAACTTCTCTAACGAGCAAGGTCAGTTCGACCGCAACATGTTCAACAGCTACCTAAGCCAGGTGCGTGCGAACAAAGATGCGAACGAGCAAATGACTGAAATGTGGGTGCAGTGGTTGGCCTTCGAAAACGCGGTCAGCAACCAAGCGAAGAACTTCAAGTTCAACAATGCCATCGAAAAAGCATTGTTCATGCCAACAGGTTTGGCAGAAGTTCAAACCGTACGCGGTGATGCACAGCACCCAGCGCAGTATGTATATGTGCCTTACATCGACGTAAACGAAGATGAAATCGAGGTAACAGAAGCAGATGCCAAAGCATATTACAAGAACAACAAAGACCAGTTCACTCAAAAAGCCGGTCGCAACATCGAATACATCAACTTCCAGTTGGTGCCTTCTGATGCGGATCGCGATGCCGTGAAGGCAGAGCTCGCAGGCCTTGCACTTGAGTGGTTCAGCGTAGAAGACGATAGCGTCTTTGTGAACCTTCACAGCGACGATCGTTTTGTATCAGAATATTTCACTGAGGTGGAGCTTGTAGGTACAGGTCTTGATACCTTGATCTCAGGTCAAGATGTAGGATACCAAAAAGGTCCTATCGATCTAGGTTCAGCATATTCAGTATTGAAGCTGGTTGACAAGAAAGTCATTCCAGATTCTGTAGAGGCTCGTCACATCTTGATTCCATTTGCAGGAGCTACCCGTTCAGATGCGAGTGTAACTCGTTCACCAATGGAAGCCCAAGCCCTAGCGGATAGCTTGTTCACCTACCTTGAAAGCAATCGCGGTGCCTTTGAAAGCGTGAGCGAAGAATTCTCTTCTGACGTTGTTGCCAAAGGTAAAGGTGGTAGTCTAGGCTACTTCAAGCGTGGCATGATGGCGAAGAACTTCGAGAACTTCTGTTTCTTCCAAAAAGAAGGGAAGCTTGGGGTAGTGCCTACTCAGTTCGGTTTCCACATCATCGAAATCACAGATCAAAAAGGCGGTACTGAAGCATATAAAGTGGGTCAGATCACTCGCAACATCTTGCCTTCTGATGAAACTATTCAAGCCATTTATGGTGCAGCATCTTCCTATGCTGCAGATGCACAAAGCGCAGATGATTACCGCGCCTTGGCGACAGAGCGCAATCATTTCTTGCGTCCAGCACGTAATCTAGGCCGTTTCGAAGAAGTGGTTCCTGGTTTGGGTCAAAGCCGTCGCGTGGTGCGTTGGGCTTGGGACGAAGAGCGTGAAGTAGGTAATATCGGTTTGTTGGAAAACGACGGTAAAGGATATGTGGTTGTCATCTTGACTGATGTTCTTGAAGAAGGCACTGCTTCTTACGAGCAGGTAGCCGACCAGTGTATGGAAGGAGCAAAGAAAGAGGCTAAGAAAGCCATCATCGAGGAGCGTGTTGAAGCGGCATTGGTCGGTGCATCAACTATTCAAGAAGTGGCAGATGCCTTGGGCAAAGAAGTACGTAGTTTGAGCTTCCGTATCAGCAATGCGAACATTGCAGGAATTGGCAACGAGGCTGAGGTAGTAGGTACTATCTGTGGCTTGGAGCCTGGTACACTTAGCTCAACCCTCGCAGGTAATAATGGTATGTTCGTAGCAACGACATCTGCTGCTCAGCCAGCTCCAGTCATTGACTACACGAACATGGCTCAAAATACTCAGCGTAGTTTGCGTTCTCTCGTTAATGTTCAGGCGTACAAAGCGCTGCAAGACAAAGCGAAGATCGATGATCAACGCTACTTGATGTTCTAATCGAGTTAGAGGAAAAATTTAGATTTCTAAAGACCCCCGCGGCGGAGCCGCGGGGGGTTTTTTATGCTAAGAAAGTCGGTTCCACCTCTCGGCGTCGAGCTTGACAAAGATGAACAACAGGATCGTGAAGCCCCACAGGGAAGATCCGCCGTAACTAAAGAATGGCAATGGGATGCCGATGGTCGGTACGAGTCCAATGGTCATTCCAATGTTGATGATCCAGTGGGTGAATAAGATGACCGCTACCGCATAGCCATATACTCTGGAGAAGGTGTCTTTTTGTTTATCTGCCAGCCAAATAATACGACCAATGAGCAGCGCAAAGAGTCCCATCAAAAGTGTGGCGCCTAGGAAGCCCCATTCTTCCCCAATGGTACAGAAGATGTAATCTGTACTCTGGGCAGGTACAAAGTTGAGTTTGGTTTGAGTACCGCCTAAAAACCCTTTTCCGGTCCATCCGCCGGAGCCGATGGCAATGAGGCTTTGCAAGGTGTTGTAGCCAGCGCCACTGGGGTCGTTCTCAAGGCCCAAGAGTACGCGAATGCGCACCTGCTGGTGAGGGGCGAGGACGTTTTCCATGACTTGGCCCACCGCAAAAACTGTGGCAGAGGCAAAGGCCAAGGCCAGGCCATTGAGCAGGAAGTACAAACGTTTCTTGGGCAATATTAGCAAGGCGAGGGCCGATAGTCCCGCAAGGGTGAGGAGGGTCCATTTGAGGGGGAACATTAGTCCTACAATGCTCAGGGCGACTCCGGCCAGGGCGATGCCGATATAATACCCAGGCATGCCTTCGCGATAGAGTACAAGAATGAGGCTGATGAAGACCAAGCTGGAGCCGACATCGGGCTGGAAACCAATGAGCAGGGCAGGGAGAATAAAGATGGAGGCTGCGACTAATCTATTGGGCCATCGCTTGATGTTGGTGCGAGGCAAGGCGAGGTAGAAACCCATCATAAGGGCAGTGGCGAATTTGGCCAATTCTGACGGCTGCAAGCTAAATCCACCGATGCCATACCAACTTCGGGCACCGCCTATTTTCTTTCCAGCGAATAAGACTCCTATGAGCAAGAGGATGGTCAGTGCATACCAAAGTGGAGCGAAGTTTGTCCACAGACGATAATTGGACACTAAAATAGCCGCAATGATCACCAAACTCGTGGCCATAAACATACCTTGCTTGCCGTATTCCTGTGTGAGGTTTACAATGTTGCCTGCTTCCTCGTTAAAAACAGCCGCGTAGATGGAAATCCACCCCCAGAAGACCAGGACGGCATAGGTCAGTACAACGACCCAATCCACTTTGATTCTATTTCTGCTTCGAGTCCTTGCCATTAGAAATTAGGGATGTAGGTGGTGTCTTCGCCGTAAATGGCTTTGTGTTGCATCTTGTATTCGTCGTGAAGATTCCCTTCGATCATGCGAAGTTCAAGAGCGGGCCGTGTGATGGTATCGGTCAGGTACTGCTCTGTCATGAGACTTGCGATGGGCGCCGCCCAACGCGAACCCCAATACCCGTTTTCGATAATGACTGCTAAAGCGATCTTAGGATTGTCTTTTGGGGCGAAGCTGACGAAAATACTGTGGTCCTGTCCGTGTGGGTTTTGAGCTGTTCCCGTCTTTCCACACTGTGTGATGTGCGGAATACGGGCGCCTCTTGCTGTACCAGATTCGAATACTTCAAACATTCCGTCCACGACGACGGGGAAGTGTATGGAATCAACGGTGGTGTAGCGACGAACGGTGTAATTGCTGTCGATGGGCGTTCCATCACCAATACTTTTAATGATGTGCGGAGTGTAGTAATACCCTCGGTTAGCGATTGTGGCGACCATATTTGCCATTTGGATAGGCGTCGCCACTAATTCTCCTTGTCCTATACCATTACTGACCGAGGTCACCCCCCTCCAGCCTTTGTAGCCAAGGAATCTGTCGTAGTACGCGGTGTCGGGAATATTGCCGCGTCGACCCGTAGGCAGGTCATTGCCAAGGAATTTTCCTAATCCAAAGCTTTTTACATGCTCGCTCCAGCGCTCAAGCCCTACTCGGGAGTTTCCACCTTTATCTACAGTTCGTTGGTAGACCGAACAGAAGTAGTTGTTACAGCTTTCTGAAATGGCTTTTTTTAGATCGAGCGGTCCTCCTTTACAGTGACAGGCGACATGGAGCTTGCCAAAGTGAAAGCCGTCATAACAGGTCATAGTAGTTTGAGGCGTGATCACTCCTTCCTGCAGTCCAACCAAGGCACCTATGAGTTTAAAGGGTGAGCCGGGAGGGTATTCTGCCAAGATACCTCGATCAAACAAGGGTTTATTGATGGAGTCGTAGTAGAGGGTGGTGTAGTTCTGACTGCGAATACGTCCTACGAGATCGTTGGGATCATAGTTCGGCGAGGTGATCATGGCCAAGATCTCGCCGCTCCCTGGCTCGATGGCCACGATAGAGCCGCGCTTGCCGCGCATGAGCTTTTCTCCATAGAGCTGCAGGTCGAGATCGATGCTGCTGACCAGGTCGACACCAGGGGTTGGGAGTTCGTCAAAGGCACCGTCTTTCCAATTGCCCAATTTTCTATTGCGGTGATCCACCGTATAAAATCGTTTGCCGTGCGTGCCCTTTAAAGCCTCCTCGTAGCTCTTGTCGATGCCGCTTTTTCCCACCAAATCTCCCATGCTATATTCTGGATGGGAGCGGATATAATCAGTATTGACCTCGCCAATGAAACCGACAACGTTGGCGCCGCCCTTTTCTGGATAATAGCGAAGGATGCGCTTTTGAACATGGAAGCCGGCGAACCTTTTGAGCTCGCTATTGATTTTGGTGTACTCCTCCTTGGAGAGCATTTTCATGAACATGCTACTGCGGAAATGGCTGTAGCGCTTTGCGGTAAGCAGGCGTTCTTTGATATCTTCGACCTCAAGTCCGAGAAGGTTGGATAGGGCGACAGTGTCCAATTCTTTGATCAAGTAAGGACTGACCATCAAATCATAGGCAGGCGAGTTCCCGACCATTAACTCCCCATTGCGGTCGTAGATATAGCCCCTAGGAGCATAGAGTTTCTCGGCGGCGGTGGCGTTGCGCTCGGCCCGGGCGGCATAATCGTCATTGAGGATTTGTACTTGGAATAATCGGACCAAGAACACTAATAAAATCAGTATTAACCCAAGGTAAAAAGCACTATTTCTTCGCATATCGTCTCGCGGTTAAGGCGTGAAGTATGACGAGTAGAAGCAAGGTGATCAGGGAGGAGAATAGGGTACGAATAAGTACCGTGTCCAAATGCTGAAGACCGTAATTCTCCATGATAAAGAGGACCAAGTGGTGCCAAACGACCAGCACTCCAGCGGTAGTTACGAAGGCACCCAGCGGCAATGCGGCCAATCCTTCATCTTCTTCGGGTTTTCTGAAACCGAGTAGGGCATTTTCTAATGAAGGCTTCACCAAAATGAGCGCGAGACAAGCAAGGCTGTGGGCGCCGCCACTCTGCTCGAAGCTGTCCATAATACTGCCCAACAGGAAGGCAATAAGGAACTGGCGTTGGCGACTCATGGGTTGAGGTAGTAACATGAGTACCCAAATATAGATATAGGGATTGCCGTATTTGCTCAGGGGCAATCCTTGCAAGAACGCCCACTGAAAAAGCACAACGCCAATGGAGGCCAATATGAGTCTCAATGAATTCATGGCGCCGGAAGATTAAGTGAATCTAACGATGCTTGTTGGCGCAATCGGCACACATAAACCCAGGTCATGTTTGAAAAATCATGGCTCAGCTTGACTTTTGCCACCCACGTTAGGTCCTCAGGATTTTGCAGAGCGCTTTCGACTACACCTGTGATCACAGGAGGCGCAACGCTGGCTCTAGTATAACTATATACAGTATCTCCCACCATGGGGCGGTGTTCCCGTTGAACGTCAAACAGCTCAGCGCTTCGGTAATCACTGCCTTCCCAGCGAAGCTCTCCCAAACCCTTTCCGGGAATCCGTGCGCCAATGCTTCCCTTTCCATGAAGAATGGGAACGACAGAGCTAAAGTACTCGCTCGTCTCAACCACAGTCCCTACCCATCCCTGGGCTGCAATCACGCCCATCCCTGGATTAATGCCGTCGCCGGTACCCACATTAAGGAGCATGTAGTTGTTACGCTTATTGTAACTGAATTCAAGAACCTGTGCCGGGATATATTCATAGAGCTCGTTCGTTAGAAACGTCGGCGCTTCCATTCCATTCATGCTTGCTCGAAGGGCGGCATTTTCTCGGGCCAATTCTTCATTCACTGCCTCAAGCGCCCAATATCCCTTCCAGCTATTCAGGGAGTTCTGAATGCCGGCCATGGTGCCAAAGCCAACGGAATTAATGCTGTGCTCAGCCACAGGGTTTTTCTGTGTATGTCTGAAAAAAGATAGACCTACCAACACAATGAGCAACAAAGTGTTTCGATACTTCGAAAGAAAAAGTATCAGTTGCCTCATGGTGTTCTATTAGCTCTGTAAGATGGTCTTAAAATGCTCGAGATTTTTCAATACAATACCCGTTCCTCGTACTACTGCGCGAAGTGGATCTTCAGCAACATAGACAGGAAGATCGGTTTTTGCAGAAATACGCTTGTCGAGTCCGCGCAACATGGAACCGCCACCTGCAAGGTAGATACCGGAGTTATAGATATCTGCGGCCAATTCTGGCGGCGTGTTACTCAATGCCTCCATGACTGCATCCTCTACTCTGGTAATGCTCTTTTCTAACGAACGGCTGATCTCTGCGTGCCCTACCTGGACCTGCTTAGGTTTTCCCGTAAGAAGATCGCGGCCTTGTACTGAATAAGGTTCTGGTGCATCTTCTAAATCTTCGATGGCTGCGCCAACCGCGATTTTGATGTTTTCTGCGGTACGCTCACCCACATAAAGGTTGTGTTGTGAACGCATATATAGCGCAATGTCATTGGTGAAAACATCTCCTGCTACTTTCACGCTTTTGTCACAAACAATGCCTCCCATGGCCAATACTGCAATTTCTGTAGTACCGCCACCGATATCGATAATCATATTTCCTTTCGGTTCCAATACGTTGACACCGATGCCTATGGCAGCCGCCATAGGCTCATGAATAAGGTATACTTCCTTGGCGTTGGCACGTTCGGCACTGTCTCGAACAGCACGTTTTTCAACCTCGGTAATTCCAGAAGGAATACAAATAACCATGCGCAGGCTCGGAGGGAACAAGCGCTTCTTGAATGAAGGTATGCTCTTAATCAGCTCACGAATCATGTGCTCTGATGCTTCGAAATCCGCAATCACTCCGTCCTTCAAAGGACGAATGGTCTTGATATTCTCGTGTGTTTTACCATGCATTTGACGAGCCTCCTGCCCGACAGCAATAACTTGACCGGTTCTGCGGTCTTTTGCGACAATTGAAGGAGAATCCACCACTACCTTGTCTTGGTAGGTGATCAGCGTATTGGCCGTACCAAGGTCAATAGCGATATCCTCTGTCATGAAATTAAACCAACCCATAGGAGAACAAGGTAATAAAAATTAGTGTTTGAAGTGACGGATTCCAGTGGTTACCATTGTCATACCATGGGCATCACAATAGTCTATGCTTTCCTTATCTCGAATAGATCCTCCGGGTTGAATCACACAAGTAATTCCCGCATTGTCGGCAATCTCCACGCAGTCCGGGAAAGGGAAGAACGCATCCGAAGCCATGGCAGCTCCTTGGAGGCTAAATCCAAAACGCTGTGCTTTTTCTACAGCTTGGTTCAAGGCATCCACGCGTGAAGTTTGACCCGTTCCTGAGCCCAACAATTGACCTCCTTTCGCGAGTACAATAGTATTCGACTTCGTGTGCTTACAAATCTTTGCTGCAAATTCTAGATCTTCTAGCTGCTCTTGTGTCGGTGCTACTTGGGTCACCGTTTCCATATCTGCCTGCGTTTCGGTCTTCGCATCTCTGGCTTGAACCAACGTCCCGTTGAGTACGGTACGGACATTGAAGGCAGGGACTTCGTAATCCTTGAGGATTAGAAGCACTCTATTTTTCTTGCTTTTCAAAATCTCAAGGGCATCCTCATCGTATCCAGGTGCCATCAATACTTCAAAGAACAAGGTGTTCATTTTTTCAGCGGTCGCTCTATCAACCGTACGGTTTGCAGCAATCACTCCACCGAAGGCACTGACCGGGTCGCCCGCTAGGGCGTCGTCCCAAGCTTGTGCAAGAGTAGGACGCGTGGCCAACCCACAAGCATTGTTGTGCTTGATGATCGCAATGGTGGTATCGTTGAATTCACGGATGAGATTTACTGTGGCGTCGATATCGAGCAGGTTATTGTAGCTCAATGCCTTGCCGTGAATTTGCTCGAGTGCATCATCAAGGTTTCCGTAGTAGGCTGCTTCTTGATGTGGATTCTCGCCGTAACGCAGACTTTGCTTTTGGCGGCCGCTGATTTTCAGATCTAGGCGGTCTCCAGCGAAGTAGCGGTAGATGGCAGTATCGTAATTTGAGCTCTCATCAAAGGCTTCGAGGGCATATCTGCGACGAACTTCAAGAGTTGCACCTTCTTGGCTCTGTAAGACTTCGAGAGCATCTTCGTATTGGCCCATGTTTGAAATGATCCAGCAATCCTTGAAGTTTTTGGCTGCGGCACGAATCAAAGAGATGCCGCCGATGTCGATTTTCTCAATAATGTCCTGTTCTGGTGCGCCAGATGCTACGGTAGCTTCGAATGGATACAAGTCTACAATGACCAAATCCATGTATGGAATGTGGTATTCGCTCATTTGCGCTTGATCGCCTTCGTGATCTCTCCTCGCCAAAATACCGCCAAAGACTTTGGGATGAAGCGTTTTAACTCGTCCTCCAAGGATAGAAGGATAAGAGGTGAGATCCTCGACGCGTTCCACCGAAATGCCTCGGTCTTCAATGAATGCCTGTGTTCCACCGGTAGAATAAATGGTGGTTCCCATGGCGTTAAGGGCATCGACGATAGGACCTAATCCGTCCTTGTGAAAAACAGAAATCAAGGCGTTTTTGATACGCATGAAGCAGAGGGTTTTAAGTGGAAAACTTGAGAAAGAGCAAAAGTAAGGTTTTCGCTCCTCAGAATCTCTATCAAATACGCTAATTTTGAAGGAAATCCATACCCCTGTGCGCACCTATTTAAGATTATTAAAAGAGAGCTTTGTTTTCGCCTTCATATCACTGGCTACGAATAAGCTGCGCACGCTATTATCCTTACTTGGTATTACCATTGGGATCTTCGCTATCATTTTGGTATACAGTATCGTGGATAGTCTTGAAAAGAGTATTAGAGATAGCGTGAGCCAATTCGGCGATAATGTTGTCTACGTTCAAAAATGGCCTTGGGGCGGTGGTGCAGATTTCGCCTGGTGGAAGTATTTGAATCGTCCCGTACCGCTAAGCAATGAAGCGGACTTGCTCAAGCGCCGCAGTCAATATGCCGAACATATAGCTTTTGGCAGTTCGCTGGGTGGCGCAACCGTCAAGCGAGATGCGAATAATGCTACTGGTGTGGATGTGCTCGGAACGACGTTCGAGTACAATAAGATTTGGAGTTTCGAATTGGCCCAAGGGCGCTATTTCACGGAATCTGAAATGAATGCCGGCCGTCCCCTGTGTATTATTGGGGCGTCCATCGCGGAAGGGTTGTTCTTACCTGGGGAGGAAATCATTGGTCAACGTGTAACCATCAGCGGTCAAAAGCTCACGGTTATTGGGGTGTTTGAAAAAGTAGGCGAAAGCTTGGTTGGTCAGAGCTACGATAAGATGGTGGTGGTGCCCTTCAAGAAAGTACGCATGGTGGTGAATACTGATCGCAACGAAAGCAATGTGATCATGGCCAGTGCTAAGGAGGGGATTACCGTGGCCCAATTAAAAGATGAGCTCACCGGCATCATGCGGTCCATTCGTCGATTGCGCCCCGGTGCCGACGACAATTTTGCACTCAACGACCCGTCGCTTATTTCCAATCAACTCGACAGTTTGTTCGGCGCTTTGGGCATCATGGGAACCATCATCGGAATGTTCTCCATACTCGTCGGCGGCTTCGGCATCGCCAATATCATGTTTGTTTCCGTTCGCGAACGTACCAATGAAATTGGCATTCAAAAAGCTTTAGGCGCGAAGGACTTTATTATCCTAAGCCAATTCTTAACAGAATCCATTGTACTTTGTCTGCTCGGTGGGGTGGCCGGTCTACTCCTCGTAGCCCTTGGGGCCTACATCGCAGCTGCTGCCTTTGAATTTGATATCTTTTTAAGCCTAGGAAATATCGTGCTAGGATTGCTTTTGAGTGCAGGTATAGGCTTGATTTCGGGCTTGATTCCGGCTTGGATGGCGGCCCGATTAAATCCGGTCGACGCCATTCGCATGCAAGCTTAAATGGGCGCTGATTAATCGAGCCTAGCCGCCACAAACTCCACCACGCTATTCAAAACCTCATGGTCCTCCGCGGTGAACGGATCGAGCTTGTGCGAATCAATATCTAATTGGCCCACCAAAATCTCATCCTTGTACATAGGTACTACGATTTCGCTCTTGGTTTCAAGACTACAGGCTAAATAGTTGTCTTGCGCATGCACATCCGGTACTTCGAAGGTTTTGCCGCTCACAGCTACTTGGCCACAAATACCACGTCCAAATGGAATGACCGTATGATCCGTATGTGCGCCCACATAAGGTCCTATTTCCAGCTGCTGCTCCTCATCATTCATGAAATAAAACCCGGTCCAGTTGTAATATTCCACCTCCTGATCCAATAGCTGAACCACCGCTTCTTGAAGCGCTTTTCCGGTCAAATGATCTAAGGCTTGGAGCTTCTCGAGCAAACTTTGAGCTTGATTTTGCGTCATATGGGGCTATTGTTGATAGAATCCTTGTTTTAATGAGTAATCGTAGCACGGTAATTGCTGTGCATTGGCGAAATTAGCAACAATGCGCCATTAAAGCGCACTATCGTTTAACCCAAAAGACTAACATGAGAAAATTTTTACTCTCATTAGCTTCGTTACTCTTTGCCGCGAGTTCTTTCGGGCAAAGCACAGCGAATGCTTCGCTCAGCCTTCAGGCTTGTCAAGGAGATACCATTGTATTCTCTTTTGATATTGCCTCGCCGTACAACGTAGGGAATACCTTCTCGGTGGAGACCGGTAATTCTAGCGGTGCTTTCGCCGGTAACTTTGTGAGCGTTTCTCCGCTCTTGGCCTACGGGGTCAGTACAAGCAACGACATCGACGTTTTGGTCCCTGATAACACTACACAAGGCGTTTATAGCTTCCGTTTGGTGAGTTCAAACCCAGTTCGCATCTCGGACACCATTTCAAATGTGATCATCGGTGCCAACCCAAATACGGGTATCGTGGCCTACAACTGGTTCGACAAGAACGGTGAGATCACTTTTTGTGAAGGCGATACGGCCATTTTGGTGGCAAACGCGCCTCCTGCCGGTCAGAACTACACTTACCAGTGGTTACAAGGTGGTGCTCCAATGACAGGGGAGACGGACGATTCTCTTTTGGTCATCGCCAGTGGTGCGTATGCCATCGAAGTCAGTTCGAACCTTTGTGATGCCACTTCTAATGATACCATCGCGAACACCTATTCACCAGGTGCTGAGGTTTTCGCCAACGGCGGGGCAGGTATCAGCTACATTGGAATTGATAGTATTCAAATGTGTGAAGGTACAATTGCTACTTTGGAGCATTTTGGATTCCCTTCTCCAGGGATTACCGGTTACAAATACCAATGGTTAAAAGACGATAGCCTTGATATTTTTGGAAATCCTGTTATGTACGCACTTGAAGGCGATACACTGCCTACTATAGATGTAGACACCACAGGAACTTGGTACCTCACAGTTACTTCTGATCCAGGAGGTTGTACTGATACCTCAGATGTTTTTCATGTTTTTGTAGATACCATTCCTTCCACATCGGTTTCTGTCGGTATGTGGTCTTACCAAAACTTCCCGTCAACAACCTTGTGTTTAACTGATTCAGTAATGCTCATGGCTCAGGATACGGTCCTCTACAGTACTTGGGAATACCAATGGCAAGTCGCCTATCCTTCGGGTTCTGGAAACTGGCAGAATTTACCTAACGATACTTTGCCTTGGTTATTGGTCGATACTTCTATAGTTGCTGATACGGCTGATTATAGATTAAGTATTGTCAATGAAACGTGTTCATTTATCACGAATGAAACCACCATTGAATTTGTAAACTTCCCAACCTTAACTATTATGCCCGGGGATTCATTGGGTATTTGTGTATATGATAGCATTTTGGTGAGTCTTGTGAGTAACGGATTATCTTTTGCTTGGAATGGCGGACTTTGGGTTGGAAAACAAAACTTTCTATCTCAACCTGGTCAATACATTATTGAAGCTTCAGGTATCAATGCCTGTAAGACCTACGATACACTGGACGTATACAACTATGCGGTAGTGGCAACGGCAACTGCCTCTCCACAGATCATCAGCCCTGGAGATAATACCACACTTTCTGCTACTGGAGGAACATCATTCTACTGGTTCGCAGATGCCCCGTCTACCTTTAGCAATCAGCACGGTGCCTCTACTTTGGCCTTGCCAACGGCGGATACTACCACTTACTACATCCAAGTGGAGGACATCAACGGTTGTACAGATACGGCAAGTGTTCAGGTCTTCGTAAAGGAGCAGGATTCTACCGTGATCTACGCCAATACTTACGGTAACATTCAAAACGTCATTACTCCGAATGGAGATGGTTTGAACGACGTACTTGACCTAAGTGGCATTACCAATGGTGATCCATGTGAGTTCACGGTATACACTCGCTGGGGTACGCCGGTGTACAACCAAGAAGTATACAATAACGCTTGGGGCGGAACGACCGACGGTGGGGCGAAGCTCGAAGACGGAACGTACTACTTCGTATTGATCCACAACAATGCGATCAGAGTTAAATCGGCAGTGACTGTCTTAAACAACATCTAATCATGAAAAAGTTCTTTTTACTTAGCGCAGTAGTATTGGGTAGTTGGACAGCACAAGCACAGCAACTCCCACTTATTTCAAACTATTTGAATACGGCCTACCTTTTCAATCCTGCGTATAGCGGTATTGAGGGTAAGACAGAAATCTCGGTGTTGAACCGTCGCCAGTGGACAGATATTCAGGGTGCTCCTGAAACCCAATTCATGGCCTTCAACGGCAACCGCGACGATCTGAAATTTGGATACAGCGGTTATGCTTTCAATGACCAGACGGATATCGTGGCGCGCTCAGGATTCTATGGGTCTTATGCATGGCACGTTAAGTTTACAGATCGCAACAGCCTTAGTCTAGGTTTGGGTGCCGGTTATGTAAACAACAACATCAATGTGGCAGGCATTAGAGTACCGGACGAGCTAGACCCAGTACTTTTCAGTGCCCTAAACACAGGAAAATTTGACCTCAACTTTGGATTTAACCTTCAGTTTGGCGATTTCAGCTTCGGTGCTGCCGTACCAAACTTGTTGGCGCCAAAAGTAGATTTCTCGGATAACTACCTAGGTCCTATGCAGTACCACTACATGCGTCATTATGTAGTGAACACGCAATACGATGTGAACCTTCAGAAAGGCTTGATGACCTTGAGTCCATTCATCACTGTTCGTGCGAACGAGGTGACCGTTCCACAGGTGGATGCTGGTTTGATGTTCAACCACAAGGAATACTTCTACGTGGGGGCAGCATACCGTTCTTCGTATGCGGTTACGGCCAATACAGGTTTACACTTGACCGAGAACATTACCTTGGGGTATGCCTACGACTTCTCTTTGAACACCTATGGTTTTGCCTTGGGTAATTCTCATGAGATCATGTTGCGCTACACCTTTGGAGAAAGCAAGAAGGATAAGCGCTTGGAAAATGAACTCAAGAAACTCAAGGATCGTCAACGTCGTTCTTCTGAAGAACTCGAAGACCTATTGAACGACCGTCTTGATGAGTTCAAAGATGAGATGTCTGCCCAGCAGAAAGAAATGTTTGATGCAGAGAAGGATGCAATGAAAGGTGAGCTTACAGAAGCGGCTGCTCAAGCGGCATCTGAGGCTGCAGCCAACAACGCTGGCTCAGGAGCAGGTAATAGCGTATCGAACAATGGAGGTATGGACATTAGCGTTCTTACTGATAATGGTTCGGCAAATTCAGCCTTCCCATCCACGCCACAGGGCGGCAATGTGAACAGCAACATCAAAGGCTACGATCCGAACCAGTACGCTGGTAATGTGAAGGCAGGTTCTTCAGGTTACTATGTGACTGCGGGTGTCTTCGGTTCACAAAACAACGCATTGAAACTACAAGCTAAGCTCAAGCAGCAAGGTGTAGGTTCAGATATTTTCCAAGATCCTAAGAATAGCATGTACTATGTGTTCTTGCTCAAGTTTGGCAACTATGAGGCGGCCAAACATGCGCAGGAGACCGGCTTCAATGGCCAGTACAACGGCAAGCTTTGGATCAAGGTGATGTAAGAAAAATTTTCACCTACTAAAAAACCCGAGCCTCGCAGAGGCTCGGGTTTTTTTATGCATCCTTGGTGGGATAAATGAGGTCGGGATTGTGTTGTTGGGATTCCTTGGCTAATTGGCCCCCTCTTAAAATTCGTTCCGCTTGTTCGAGATGACGTCCTATGTGTGGAACGATGAGTTGCAGAGCGGTCAAGGCCTTGATGCGAACAGGAGGCAATGCACTGATGACCTTGGTGTTGCGCAGCTCCGGACTCTCAGGGATAATGCGCAAGATTCTTTCGATTTGACCGAGGTCAGAAATGAAGTTCTCCATGACCTTTTGGGGGCTGATCTTGAGTTTGGAATCGCGTATACGTCTTGGTAGAAGGGCCTTGGGTGCCAGAACCTTAGTGGCTCCAGGTTTGCTCAAGGGCGACATCCACTGGTAGGCTTTGCGTTGAAACCAGCTCAGCGGGAGGTCTTTGGTTTGAGAGGCTTGGTCGAGTTGGCAAACTTTGGTTAATTGGGCCAAATACACCTCATTCACGTTGTTGATGTGTTCTATACATTCGATTGCCGACCACTGCTCACCTTCGGGGATGAAGAACAATTCCTCTTCCTCTAAGAAGTAAAATAGGCGTTCAAAATGTTGTTTATGCTGGGCCAATTCCCCCAAGCGCTCCTCTATATATTCTGCTGTGGTCATGCTTCTGCTGGATTTTCAGTGTTCACGATGCTGCTGAGCATATGATGAACGTCTTCGAGGCTGCTAATGTTCTGTGCTACGAAGTTCAGTTTTTCTGCTTTTTGCTTGACTTGCACTTTGCGCGGGTTGCGCTGTAAGTAGGCGAGGACGGCTGAGAAAATGGGCAGTTGGTAGTATTCGCTATTG
>Ga0181556_1000794_pt1 | contig 33341 bp, 18 predicted proteins | sample 011ome_14_FD_148651 | JGI IMG/M metagenome (GOLD analysis project Ga0181556, IMG submission 148651) | Coastal salt marsh microbial communities from the Groves Creek Marsh, Skidaway Island, Georgia - 011505AT metaG (spades assembly) | ecosystem: Environmental > Aquatic > Marine > Intertidal zone...
AAAACGAAGAGAATGATGTCACGGTTGTCGTGGATGGAAGAACTTCTTCTTCTTCGTTGACATTCGATGCGGTCCTCGCCTCGATAAAACGGTTCAGTCTGGAGTCCGATTTCGAGCTCGACTTAATTCGCCAGAGACGCTTCTTACACGAAACGCCAGAGTTGATGTGGAACGAACGAGAAACGGCTTCGTTTATCAAGAAAGAGTTAGAAAAACTAGGAATTGTGTACGAAGACGCGGCGGAACCGGGAATATTGGCGAGGATTCCGTTGGATGGTGACGACGACGACGACGGCGAAGGCGAAGGAGGAAGCGGGAGCGGCGAGAGTACTACTACTAAGAAGAATAAGATCGCGGTGTTGTTGCGCGCGGATATGGACGCGTTGCCGGTGACGGAGGAGACAAATTTGGAGTTTAAATCGAAGAATGAGGGGAAGATGCACGCGTGCGGGCACGATGGGCACGTGACGATGCTGTTAGGCGCGGCAAAATTGATTAAGAAAGTTCTCGAGAGCGGCGAAGAGATTCTACCGGACGAGGCGAGGCGAGGGAAGGTTGTGTATTTGTTGTTTCAACCGGCGGAGGAAGGCGGCGCGGGCGCGAAGAAAATGTTAGAGTCGAAGACCATGCGAGATATGAAGATACGACCGAGTACCGCGTTCGCTTTGCATAACTGGCCGTACGCGGAAACGCCGAGTGGTTCGTTTGGAACGAGAGGAGGAACGATAATGGCAGGCGCGGGGACGTTTGAGATTACGGTGACCGGGAGAGGCGGACACGCCGCCGTGCCGCATAAAAATGTCGACGCGGTTGTTTGCGGGGCGAAAATTGTGACGGATGTGCAAACTATTGTCAGTCGGAAAACGAGCGCGCTAGATTCGGTGGTGGTTACCATATCGACGTTTCACGCCGGGACGGTGAGCAACGTCATGCCTGACGAGGCCAAATTGACCGGTACGTTGAGATCGTTGCAGCCGGAGACATTTCGATGGGCTATGGATGAACTGTCGAGAGTAGCTAACGCAGTTGGATTGGCGAACGGGTGCGAAGTGGAGGTGAGTTTCGCAAGTAGAGAAGTGTACCCACCGACGGTGAACGATGCGAAAGCGGCGGAGTTTGCGAAACGAGTGGCGAGAGAAATATTCGGGAAGGAGGAAGGTAAAGTGTTGGACGTGGCTCCAGTGATGCCGGCGGAGGACTTTTCGTTTTTCGCGAACGAGTATCCAAGCGTGATGAATTGGATTGGTAGTTATAATCTAGATATAGGAGCGGTGCATCCGTTACACTCGGCGAAGTTCATTTTGGACGAGTCGATTTTGAAAAACGGCGCCGCCGCGCACGCCGGGTACGCGCTCGGGTTTTTGGCTCTAAATTCGACAAAGTTTTAACTAATTAGTTGCTGCTTCTACATTTACTACTACATTTACTGCTATAATTACGGTTGCTTGTTGAACTCGAGCCGGAAGAGTAACGCGTCTACTTTATCGTGCAAAGCGACATCCGAGACCCCTAAAATCTCGCTTCGCAATGCCGAGCAGAGAAGTGCGGTGCACTCTTGCGCGCGAGACAAGACGTGTTCGGTCTTCGTAACCAGATGTTCGTTCGCATACAATTTTTGTTCATCGCTCGTTTCTTCCTCAATTTCTTTATCGTTAATATCTCTGTATTCTCGACTGAGAAGTTCCAACGTAAAGGCTAAATTTGAAATCTCCGCCACTGCTTTCTCGACGTCGCTCGCGTCTTTCTTCTTTTTCCTAACCATACTCCCATCTTTCACGAAAAGTTCGCGCGATACGCTCACAATGAATTCTCTGTGTGCCTTGGTCGCTTTCTCGAAGTCAACGGCAGTGCCGTCTCCTGCACTCGACGTCATGGATTGCGCGAACGACGACCATCGGTGAGCGATGACGTCCTCGCTCGCGTACTGTTCCCAGTTTCGTAATGCAAAATCAATCGCCGTTCGCGAGCGAAGAATAACGCCGTTTGCGTCGGTTTCAAAACCAGTACCGGTATTGTTGCTCATTTGTAAAGCCGTCACACTCGATCGATTGTGTCGGCTGATATTCTGCCAAACTCGCGACAACGCGGATCTCGCTCGACGCAATCGAAACAAAGACTTGAAAATCGTACCGTATTTCTCGAGCGCAAAGTCCGTTACGAGTAAACCTACGGGCCATGTCCTCTCGTAGGACATGTAGACATCGTCAAATCCATCGCACGAACTCACAGCATTTGTTTCCGAAAAATATTTTTTGTCGCCTCGTTTAAGTGAAAATCGTTCGCTCGCGCCGTCGTACTTGTTATCGGCGACGGCATCTTCCCACGCCGATTCAATGCGTTTCTTCGCTGATTTCATACCACTCCTTTCGCTCCCGGATACGATAAAGATTGAATCTTCGTCGTCCAAAAGCGAGGAAAAGATGTCACCTCTTTGTAACAGAAAGAAGTTTCGCAAAGACGCGAACGTTTCCGTTACGAACGACGACGAGGCGGATTTGTCGTTCACGTCGTAGGTTTCTGAATCGATGACTTCGCCGAGTTTCTTGGAAACTCTTCGTTTCGCTTTGTTCACGACAACAGCGAGAGAGGTAAAATCGTCGAAATCGTCCTCGCCGTCGTTTATTGCGGCTTCATTCTTCTCTGTGTTTTTGGATTCATCATCACGAATACCTAACACGAGCGATTCAATCTCCTTCCCGGTTTCTCTCGCGTGTTCCTCTAGGAAAGCATCGATGTCTGCTTTTTTCGCGTTCGTCTCCTTAATGCTCCCAAACTTCTTACGTCTTCGCAATTCGAGCGCTCTTCGATGTAACCGTAACGCTCTCACGCACCTCCCTACGAAATGTACCGCCTCGGCGTCGCTCGCGGACATGCGTTTCGGTGTTTGCTCGATTTTGACCGCGAAAGCGTCGCGCCAAGCCGAAGCGCCGCCATCGGTTGGTAATATTTTCGCATTCTCCAAGTAATCGTCGTCTTGAAAGTACCTGATTTGATATTCTTCGTCTGCGTTCCTCATCATCGAGTCTTCTTTTTCATCATCATCATCATATTTTTCTTCTTCTTCGTTCATTTCGAGCCTCTCCAGCCTTTGCGTCATCACGTCTTCCTCTCTCACGGCGCCGATAAAAAACGACCCTTTATTGTTTACTTCCCGTCGTCGTCGTCCACCAAAATCCCTCCGAATCTGCTGCTCCTCTGCCACTGTCCCAAACGCCAGCCACACGAAACAGTGCCCATAAAACGCACGCATCGCAAACCTCCTCAAAATTCTCAACGCTCGCTTCGTCTCGAAACTCCCGCACTGGCGATACCGAAACGCGAGTTCGTCCAAAAGTTTCGCGCCGTAAAATCCATCCTCTTCTTCTTCCTCGATTATCTTCTTCAACGCATCCATCGTACCTATAACAGAAACTGTAAACTCGCCTAAAAATTCCTCGATCGCGTTCGCGTTCGGTTCGATTTGGCCTTTCAGTATTTTCTGCTCCAACAGGAGCAACCGCTCCTCGTACGGTTGTAACACCGCTTGGTCTATGCCGGAGAGTAATCCGCGCCGGTACGCGCACAAATGATGCTCCGACTGAATACTCACACCGTTAGTATCATCATCACTACTTCTCATCCTTCTTTTCGCATCCTCTCGTTCTGCGAACTCTTTCAAAACCTTCACCGCAAACGCGAGTGGTAAGAGTCGTTTTTCCACCAAATCTCTCTCAAATGGCAGAACGATGTCCATTTCCATCGCTCTCGAGCTGATGATAAACCGGTCCGGCGTTGTGGGTGATGTGTAGGACTCGTGGACGATGATATCGCCCGGAATTCCCGAAAGAGCGAGTAGTAAGTCTGATATCATTGATGTTTACTTGGCTTTGAAATGGAGAGATTTCTGTTGACTTTCCCCAGTTTAAATGATTGATTTCCCCTAAAACAAACTCTCTCTTACTCTCTCTCTCTCTCGAGCGTACCACTCTGAAGACAAGAAGCACACGAAGAAGCGCACCGTGTGTGATGCGACAGACGACGTTATTTTTTGCCGGCGGAGGCGATGGTAAGAAGACAAAACAGAACAAGAATAAATACGAGAAATGTCCAGTTTGTGGGACGATGCACCACGTGGTGCGCTTGCAAGAACACGTGAACGAGTGTTTAGACGAACGCGCAAAGCGAGAAGAAAAGGAAGAAAAAGAAGAACGAGAACACTCCGTAATAACAGATGCAGAGAAGACTGAGACTTTGGCGAGCAAAAACTGCCGGAAAAGGAAGGCTTTTGAGGAGAAGGAGGAAATGCCTTCAATACCTATTCCTACTGCTAAGAATAACGACGCGTTCTTGAAAATCAAGCGAGGCTCGAAGCGAGGCTCGATTGAAATGTCCAAAATCTCGTCGCCGTCGCACATATCTGGGCACAAAGTGATTGAGAATTTCATAACCGAGGAAGAAGAGACAGAGTTATTGCGAGCGGTGTACGACATGTCGGAGCAGACGTGGAACGATCGAAACGCGAGCGGGAACGGACGGCACAACGGGAAGTCTTGGGGGGTGAACGCGGACAGGGCGCGGAGGAAAGTGTTCAAAGCGAAGAGGGAAATGCCGGAGGCGTTTCAGAGGATTGTTTTGGAGAAGTTACGCGCGAATGAGTACGGGTACAAAGGTTTGCGAGAATTCGGGTTCGCGTGCAACGAGTGCAACGCGATTGAATATGTGCGAGAGAAAGGACACGAGTTGAGACCGCACGTGGACGATCGGATTTTATCGAGCGATATTATCATCAATTTAAGCATGGTAGGAACGTGCATAATGCGATACAGAATGAATAAGAATCAAGGGATTGAGATTGCAAAGAAGTTACCGAGGTTTTCGTTACAGATCCAAGGCGGACGATGTAGATTCGAATGGGAACACGGCATTCGGAACGAGGATTTAATCGACGGGAAGCGAGTTTCGTTGACGTTCAGGTGTAGCGGGAGAGGAAATGGGAAGGACGGCGTGTATAAAGACGTGGTGTTTGAAGATCCACCGAGAGGATACGTGAACGATTTAGAAGGCAGAGATAGAAGATAGGTAGTTTTGTATTTTTAGTTTTTAGTTTGGTACAGCTTTGCGTGTGCATTTCACGCGTGCGCGATGGCGTTTCGAAACAATTCCAATCGCCTCTCGCGTCCGTGGTGACAAAACGATAACACCGATCCCGGACGTAACGTTCGTACGGCTTTTCCTGAACACTTCACCGGCTTTGCGTTTTCTTCCGTATCGTAGAGAAAAAAGACGCCCTCGACCGCTTGGACTCGCAAATCGCAACACGTCTTGGCTAATTTCGTCACTTCTTTCGTCTTCGCGTCTTCCAGCGTAAACTTCAAAACGACCTCTTTGCTCTCTTCAAACGGTATGAAAATCCCGTCGTTTTTCTCGATGATTTCATTCACACTTATCGCATCTTCTGGTTCGTACTGTTCGGAGGAGGGCGAACATGCGGATTTCACCACCCTCGCCGGCTCGCCGAGCGTCCAATCGACGTACGCTTTGGTGGTGGTGGTGAGATGCGCTTTTTGTCGTCGTCGACTATGAGTACTACGCAGCGCGTTACCATAAAATGTGCTTGCGTTCGATACAACCTGCATGTTTTCAACGAAAACTGTGTTTCCTGTGCGCGTCTGTGTGTGTGTTTTTGTGTGTGTGTAAAAAATACTGCGTGAGCGAGCGGATCAAAGAAAAAAAAGTATCGCGGATGTAAGTTCTTAGGCTCAGAGCACTTGCTATGATCAAATACGCCTGGAAGCTTCAGATAAATGGAATTTTGTGGTCATCATCGCCTTTGAATCCGCGCAGAAACAACGAACGTTTCGCACGAGAGAATGCGAAACGAAGGTAAAAAAAACGAGCGACGTTCGACTCCTCCCTCTTTCGGCATACTTCTTCTTCCACGACAGATAGGCTCAGAACATGTTCTTCATCACAAACTCCCGTCAAAACAAACAAAAAGAAAGAAAGACGGGTTTCAGTGAAACAAACTAATATTGGTCATCATCGCCTTCACGAAGCAGAAGAAGAAGCACCACTCGAAAGACTTTCTCTCTTTCTCTCTCTCTCTCTCTGTTGGGAAAAAATACACTCTCCAAGAAGGCAGCTTCTGACTCATTTTGTGCAGTGTACATCACAGCGTTCAGCAAAAAGAACTTTGCGTATTACGTTGTATAATCATCGTCAGCATCATCTCCTTCCATCAAAAGGGAGAGAGAGAGAGAGAGATCCGAGATCTCTCTCTCGCGCGCACAACGCGCGAGAGCAGCTCAAGCGCGCCTGGGAGAGATACAAAACAAAAAAACCTCTCTCTTCTTCGTATTCGTATCTAAAACTGACTCATAGTATTATTCGTTGAAATCAAAGCCGCCGCACGGCTCATAAAAAGGCAAATTCATAGCTTTAATAATCATCGTCAGTCGAAGAGTACTCCTCCCTTCCTCTCCTTTTACTCACAAGCGCAGTAATACTACCGTAAGAGCGCGACCACAAAACACTCTTTCGCCTTCGTATTCAAAGTGCGAGTATTTTTAACAACACAAAAACACACACCTGTGTCTGAGATGAAAAAAAAATGAGGAGCAAAAAGAGAAGCCAAAAAAGGGTAGAATTTTCATCATTTTTTGTTCCTTTTTGCTCCCTTGCACACACAAACTGTCACATTTACATATTAGTATATTATATATATATCGTCTCGCATTAAGAACAGAACGAGAAGGAAAAGAAGAAGGCAAAGAAGAGATGGCGTCGGTGGTCGCCGCGGCGACGTTGACCACGCTCGCGTCTTTGTTCTACGCGAGTAACAGTAGTAATAGTAGTACTAACAACAACAATTCGCGTAATAACTCGTTCGCGGTGCACAATGCACCGAGCGGGGTGCCGCCCAATGATAATAAAGAGAACGATGCAGATGATGACGATTGGCAACTCTCGGAACAACCGAGAACGTACGGAGAAACTGCCTCGCGATTGGCGAAAATCGTTCGCATCGGGTGGACGGACGCTTTATCCATCTTGAAGATTTGGAGGGTCGACCACTTACTCGCCATTCGACAGTTGGCGAACCGAGACTGCCAAGACGAAATCGCCGACGCGGTGATCAACATTGGAAAAGGGAAACGAATCACGACGGGAACGTTTCGAGAGAACATCACGGAACACGAAAGTCTCGTCGCAAACGGGGAACGGTGGGACGAACGGTTGTTAAGGATACGGTTGGCGTTGAAGTATAACAAACTTTTAAGGCGCGCGAGAGATTTCGAAACCATTCGAGGGAGAGTGGACGACTCGTACCAGAAGATTTTGCTCCATCAGATTAAACCGTCGACGTTTAAACCGGCGTTTGTTTTGTTTAAGGATGAAAACGTTAAATCGTTGTTACTGGTGATTCGTGGGACGCATTCGATACGGGATTCGTTGACGGCGTTGACGGCGCATTCGAGTCCGCACCACGCGTTGAGACCGGACGGATCCGGCGACGTCGTCGTCGGGTACGCGCACGCCGGTTTTTTAGCCAACGCGAGGTGGTTGATGAAAAACGCGACGGACGAGTTGAGAAAAGCAAGAGAAATGAACCCAAATTACGATTTTATGGTGGTTGGTCATTCCTTGGGTGGCGGCGTCGGCGTTCTTTTAGCGCAAATGCTCAGAGACGCGCAGCCGGAACATTTTTCAGACGTGCGAGTGATTGCGTTCGGGTGTCCGTCCATGCTTTCGGAAGATTTAGCCGCGAATTGCGCCCCGTGGACGACAACGCTGATCAATCGAGGCGATGTCGTGCCTTTGTTGTCCTATTCGCGTGCGGAGGATATGCGCGAGCAGATTGTGAAGACGAGCGTAGAACAAAAGGTATTGCAACGGTTTTTGCAAACAGGCCGGCGAGTCGAAGGGGACGCGGAACTTGGCGGGCTAGGGATCATGGGCGATGAAGCAGCTGGAACGTTAGCGGCGACGTTTACGGATAAAGACGCAGCGAAAAGAGTTTTAGCGACCGCACCGAAAGTGTGCGGCGTGCCCATACCGTGCGTCGGTCCTCGATCGCCAGAGAAGAAGACTTTCGCTTCGCCGGACAACGAGTGGAACGAGGCGCCGCCGCCGCAAGACGTCGCGGTGCTTCCATCTCCTAAGATTTCTGCTGGTAGTAATGGTGGTGTGGCTGCTCCACCGTTAGCGGCCACGATTGCGTCTCAAAGTCGCAACTTATTAGCAACCACAGCGTCGGCGGCGACAAAGTCTGCGCGATCCGTCTCGTCGCGATTGGCGAGTTTATCAGTCGCCATGTTACTTCGATGCACCGCGCCGAGAAGTCAACACAAAATAAAACCGAGCGTTGCTGCATCTTCCTCGAAAGAGGAACATAAAAAGCAACAAGAATTAGAAATAGGAACGAAATCTTCCTCTCGTATGGGAGGCGTCGCGGCGCACACGCAATACGGCGTCGGAGAACTCGACGCCGCCGAGGAGGAACGCATATCGAGAGAATCAATCTCGGAGGAAATGTTGGATGCTTCAGAACCGGAAGCCACCGAGCGCGTGTTGCGTTTACAAAGCGACAGAGACATCGCGAAAGCATCAGAGGAGCTTCTAAACGCCAAAATAAAAATTTCGGGTGAAAACATCTCTCCAGAACGTCTCAAAGAAAGCGAAAAGCTCGAGCCTATGGACGATATCGAAGATCCTTCCGAAACTGCCGCGGCAATGGACGTCGACGATGCGGAAGGCACCATCCTAGCCATCGAGTCAGAACTGAAAAAACGCGGCGAAGGAGCGAAGAACAAAGATGTTGGCAGCGGCGGCGGTACCAAGCGCAAGCGCACGTTACACGTCCCGCTCTTCCCGGCTGGCAAAATCCTCCACATGATTGACCTCGCCGCGGCGAACCGAGCCGAAGGTCTCGCCAACGAACAGCCGCTTTTACGAGAAGCCATTCCCAAAGACGCCCCACAACACTACGCCTTATATACCGACGTCAAACGAGAAGCGTACACCGCTTTATGGTTGAACAAAAACATGGTCTCCGACCACTTCATTCCGAGATACGAGAGCGCGTTGACCGACATCTGCGACCAGTTACGGTTAGACGAAAGGAAAAGGTAAATATACATTTCGCATCATGTAACATTATCACATAGACGTTGTTTTCAGTATCTACTTTTTACACTTGTACGTCTGCATAGAAAACACGCGCGCGCGTTCGCTTCTCGTTCTCTCCTTCTTCCTTTCGTTCGAGACAAACGAACCCTCAAACCTCTCCAGAAAAAAGCGAAGAATACCACGCGAGAAAGAAAAGAATAAAACACGAGTATGGGAGGCACGAACTCAAAAGCGCCTTCCTCTTCTTTGAGCGATGGCGTTCGGAACTTATCCTTCGACGAAGAGAGAACGACAGAGAACGGTTCGAGCGAGACGAGCAGCGACGACGACGAGCGGCGACACCATTCGAACGATTCTTCCCCGCGAAGTCGAAAACGAACGACGAATACTACGACTCGCGGAAGTGGCGGTTCGAACGCGACTAAGAGCAGTACTCTTGCATCATCTGCGAACACTACGAACGGGTCTTCGAGTGCAAATGCGTCTGGTGCCGACCGGAGACGAAAAGATGATAACGGTTCGAACGACGAGAACGAAAAGAACAATCTGAAGATGTCTAATAACAGCGAAGATACCATCGCCTCGGGGATGAAGACGAATACGACGAGCGACAAAAACAAAGGCGCATCAAAAGGCGTTGGATTAGAAAATTTCGGGAACACGTGTTACTGCAATTCAGTGTTGCAAGCGTTGTATCACTGCCAACCGTTTAAGAAGCTCTTGTTGGAATACCACGCGACGCAAACTGATTCGGACGCCAACTTGTTACTTTCGCTCGGCGGTTTGTTCGCGGAGATGAGCAAGAAGGAGCAAAAAGCGTTGACGAGTTCGGCGAAAAGAGTTCCCGTGGTTGAACCGAAGAAGTTTGTCTCTCGGTTGAAGAAATCGAACGAGTGTTTTAACTCGTACGAGCATCAAGACGCGCACGAGTTTTTGAATTATCTCTTGAACGAGTGTTGCGAGATTTTAGAGAGGGAGAGAGACGAGGTGAAGGATAATTACGATTCGAAGAGGAATTCGAGGAGGAGTGGAAGCAGCGCGGGCAGTGTAACGCCGAGAATTTCGAGCGGTAGCGGTCGTCTGAGCGTAGATGAAGGAAGCGAAGGTAACGACGTGGATTTGAGGAACGTCGAAGAAGAGAGCAAGAGCGCCGCGAACAAGAACGGTGCGGGGAAGGACGCCGCCAACGCATCGGCCGCGCTAACTTTGTCGAATGCAGGTAGTAACACAAACATCGGTGGCATTAGCGACGCGTTAAACATGCGTAAAAAAGCATCCAGTAACAGCAAGAAAAAAGAAAAGCAAACGTGGGTCCACGAAGTCTTCCAAGGCGAAACCGTCAACGAAACCAGATGTTTGTGGTGCGAGAACGTCACGTCGCGGTCAGAATCCTTCCTCGAAATCTCCGTCGAGGTAAAGCCAAACTCTTCCATCCAACAGTGTCTGTCGGATTTCTCTGCCAGCGAACTTCTCGGCGGCGAAGATAAGTTCCAATGCGATTCGTGTTCGGGCTTACACGAAGCGCACAAACGACTTCTCATCCGCACCGCGCCTTCCGTCTTAGCGCTCCACCTGAAACGTTTCAAATACGTCGAATCCGTCGGACGAATGCAAAAACTTAACCACCGAGTCGCATTTTCGCGCGAGCTGAAACTTCCCAACCTCTCCGCCGACTCCACCTCCTCCGACGACCTCTACTGTCTCTTTGCCGTCGTCGTCCACATCGGCAGCGGCCCGAACCACGGCCACTACGTCTGCTTCGCTCGAACCTCTGGCTACAAAGCCAGCGGAGGTGGTGCCAGCGAACGGTGGGTCATGTTCGACGACGAAACCGTTCAGGACATGAACACGGAAGACTTAGAATCCGTTTTCGGAAGTAAAGGTGTCGTCTCGGGAGGACAAGAAGGAGATGAAGACGCAGGCGGCAGCGAACACGGGTACATTCTCTTCTACCAAAAAGTCGCCCCCGACGGCGAAGACGAGGAAGAAACCTTCTTGGAAGAGGAAGCGTTTTTAGCTTAAGAACACCTTTATTATTAGATGACATATATGTGACGACGACGATGATGATTACGATGATGACTTTAGAGCGTTTACTGTGTATATACCAACACCGGTTAAATTTTGTACCATCGAGCACTTCTGACATTTTCACTCGATTTCCCACACAAAAAACTTTAAACAAGGGAGAAGAAATATGAGCGGCGACGATGAAAACGACACCAACGAAGAGGAGAACAAAACCATCGTCAAAAACGCCCCGTCGTCTTTACCTTCGTCGGCAGATGATCCTCTTTTTCGCGAGGACGACGTAAACGACGACGATAATGAAAACACGGAAGATGAAACCGAGGAGGAGAAACGCGTCGAATTGGACAGACGGACGAATGCTTCGTCGATTACTATTCACGCAACACGAACAACGGGCGAGGATGATTACGAAGAAGAGGCAACGAAGACGTTTAAGAAGCGGGAGGAGGATAAAGTCGTCGTCGTTGTTCAAAAGAACGAGAAAGAAAAAGAAGAAGAAGAGGACGACGAGATGATGATGATGATGATGCAAAGGCAGAATGCAGAAGGAAAAGGGATGAATACGAACGAAGACGAGGAGGAGACAGTTCCGGATTTTTACAAAAACCAAGAGGAGAAAACGAAAGTTGCAGTCGTCTCAACGGTAGGAAACATCTTGAAAGAGTACGAGAAACAGTCGGCAGACGTTCGAAAAGCGTTGGAGTTTACCAGGAAGAGAGGGTTCGGCGGCGCGTCGTCGACGAAGAGAGGGAGGAAGCGCTCGTTGGAGGAAGTGACGGAGGAGGAGGACGAAGACGAAGACGACACGGATTCCGACGCGGATGTCGACGAGGAAATTTTGTTTTTGAAGGAGATGTTGGCGAAGAAGATGCGCGGTCGCGAGAGTAATGCGGAGAATACGACGAGTAATAATAATCCGTTCAATATTCCAACCTCCGAAGAAATCATGAGAGCGGTGGATGCGAGATTAGGTGAAATGAACGGCGGTGCTGGCGGGAACGCGGAGAATAAGTGGGCGTTTACCGCGAGCGCGGCGGCGGCGACTGAAATATTTGCTGCCAAGAAAATGCAAAAAGCGAAAGATGCGTTTGAGAATGCCAATAGGAAAGCGAAGATTGCGGCGGAGAAGTTGCAACGCGCCGAGAAGCTGTTACGAGTCGCTTCGGTGTTAGAGACGAGACAGAAACCAAACGGAGAGGAACTGAAGGTGAGCAAGATAGGAGTAAGAGAGCAACGGCGCGCGCTAAAGCAAAAGATGAGAAAAGAGTTTAGTTTGGATGCGAATCGTAATGGACAACGCGATAACGGTACCGATACCGCATCGAGTTCAGAGGATGAGGACGAGGATGAAGACGAGAAGGACTTACTTCAATCCAACGTCACCGCCGCGGAAGGTGAAGTCGACGCAGACATGCAAGATGAAACAAAAAAGAAAAAGAACAAAAAGAAAAATATACCACCACACCAACTTCGCGATACGAAGAAGATTAAAGAAGCACCTGAACCTGCTTCGGAGTATATTCAAAAAGTTGTTTGGTCTTCTGTGGACGCCTGCCACGTGTGCAACGAACAGCTCATGGATTACTGGGACGTCAACGACCAAATTTTATTGTGCGATGGGTGCGACGTGCAAGTGCACAAGAGCTGTTACGGCATCCAAAAGATTCCAGACGGCGAGTGGTTGTGCGCGGGGTGCGAGGATGGCGTGTCTAATCTCATCGAAAACGGACGGGGTATGTGCGCTTTATGCCCGACGCCGAAAGGCGCGTTAGCGAGGATCAAGCCGAAATCAAAATTTTCAACTAACTGGCGCGCGCCTGGGTATCACGCGCACGTTGTTTGTGCGCTAACATTACCCGAAATTTCGTTCTCTAAAGCAGTAGACAACGATAAAAAAGCGTTGGAATCTGGATCTTCCGTTTTGCGCATAGACGCCTCGAAGCTTACAAGCTCGCGGATGACGTTGAAGTGTGAAATTTGCGAAGAAGAAGGCGCTTGTACACAATGCGCGATGAAGAAATGTTACAAGGCGTTTCACCCGCTCTGTGCGAGAGGGTCGAAGAACGCGTGGCTTCGCCGCGCTGGTACTGGTCAGCCGATGGTATTTTGCTCCACGCATTCGAGCGAGCGATGGTTGCAGAAGCGACGCGAAACATGTTCGTTGCCAATAGAGTCAGCGTTGAACGACGCGTATTTGACCGGCGGATCCGTTTTCTGGGGCATACAGAACGCTGCAGTTAGTCAGTCGACGCAATTGTTTGCGAATGCGAACGGTGCAACGACGACAACAGAAACCACTACAGATTTAGCAAATGGAAGGCACGAGAAAGCGTTGGTAAATACGGGTGACGGAAGTATGCGAGTGCTAACTTCCATAAACGCTGCGTCGCACAGCGCAGATGATCAATTGCAACAAGAAAACAAAGTTACATCAGCGATGCAAAAACCCGTGAAGGCCTTCATAGAGAAACCAAAGAAAGGGAAGCGCACAAATTTAGAAAACATAACGAAAGGAACGTCAGAAAATATAGTCCCGAATGCAAAATCTTCCATCGGGCGCGCGATAATTATCTTGCGCAGTTTGAATCCAAAGTGCATGGTTTTGTTTCCACAAGCATTCGTGGACGAAAACGTGAAGAGCGATGCTTCGATTGATTCCGTTTGTTCCGTACTTAAACGCACGTTTTCAGCGTTTGAGGTTCCTGGTTCTCAGAAATATAGTGAACCATGGAAAGTGTTAACGGTAGCTCAAAGAGTAATAGCCAGAGATATCGTCTCGCGGCACAAATTCCTCGGTCTCGCGTTTGCTGTGCTTAGATTACCTTCTGGATTTGGTAAGCGGCTGACGACAATTACTGCCATGGCTATTCAATCTGAAAAACCGCACGTTATTGTATGCGACAGTAGATTTGACGCTTTGAATTGGATCGCCGATCTAGTCAAGTTTTGTCCTAAACTCAGGCAAGTGTCCATCTTGAACGCAAATGATGCAAAAAATTCGCTGAAAGGTGCGGCGATTCAAAAGTCCTCGTTTGATGTTTTGGTTATCACAACAGAAATTATGTTTAACGTGGTATTGAAGCACGGCACCGCGCTAAACGCAGACGGGACTCCGGTGCCTGCGACGTATGCCGCGTTAAGTCCGGGAACGTTACTTCGACCGTTCTCGAGCGCAAATTTCGACGGCGTGGATGGTTTTCGAAAATGGGTTGCACACTTCGACGATGCGGCCAGTGAAATCCGGTTAAAAACGAAGCGCGTACTCTTGATGCCGAATGATGAGGACAAGTTCGAGAACAAAGGCGAAGAGTTTCGCAAGGTATTTCGCACGGTACACGCGAGGTGCGGCGAAGTCTACGCCAAAGCGTCCGCCACAAGTGTATGGGCACTCAAGCCTCAACCGCCAAACTTTGAAGAAATGGATATACGTTTCACGTCAGAACTGCCGTCGCCTGAAGAAGAGCCGAAAATCGATGATGTTACGGATACGAAAGCGCGCGAAATGCTCACCACCCACTCCGAGGAGGATTCGTTTCTTCAAAACAAATTAGTTGAACCTTCTCATGTCTTCGAACAGTGGGAACCTGCGGTAAATAACACCACAGAGAGCGAACTAAACATTGCCGATCGCCTCAAAGAGTCCTTTTATGTCATGGAGCCGCAGAAGATCTTGAATGGAACCCAAGGAGCACTGAAATTTGCTCAAGTCATCGCGAGTCGTTCAATCGCGCGAACTCTGTTCGTGTACGATGATAAGAAAACGACTGATTTTTCAATCTCCGATTTCGCAGAGAAAGACGGGTATTCTATACTTGATCCTTTGGTGAAACCTTTCGGCGCGCGACTTGTAGATGCGGTCGAGTACAGAGACATAAAGAAACGAACTGTGGGTATAGTGAGCTTAAGTGGTTTGAAGAAAGCGTCTCGCTTGACGCGCGGGACGCAAGTGTGCGTCTTGTACGAAATCGATGCGCAAGTGGTGAGAGATGTCGTCTATCCCAAGCTCGCGCCGTGCGATACGCGCGCAAAGGACGAAATTCCTCTCGTGCATCTGAAAAGCACTGCGAATGTAGACGAAGCAGCGTTGAAAACGCTCGAGGATACAGAGGAGGCAATGGCGGAATTTGCGAAAAGCATTCTCAGCGAGTGCTCTCCAGAAGTTCAGTTTTTATCGTCTGCGAGTGTTGTTGTGGACAATGACAATGATGCGACTGCGAGATTTAATCGCCCAACGAGCGATGCTTCCACCCCGTTTCCGACGGAAAATCACGACGTGTTCTGTTTCGGCTGTAAATCGAGCAAAGAGGGTGGATGTAAGGCTATCCCGCCGGCGTGGCTTACTCCAGAAGTCGCATCGATCTGGTTACAATGTTCAAAATGTCCGCACGCCGGTAGTGCTGGCTGTGCTCGCGTTCTCACCGCGCCGAATCCAGCGGAACCGTGGTTGTGTCCTTCGCACAAGTGCGCAGTGTGCGGCGATCTCTGCGGTCACACAGAGAAGACCACCTTACGATGCGTCGAGTGCGGGTTCGCGTATTGCGACACGTGCTCTTCAGGCGCCGAATTCGAAAAAGCGCACAAGAATGAGTGGGTGGAAAAGTACGGCTTTGTATTACCGTCGCATTCGGAGTACGTAAAGTGCGGCGTGTGTTGCGTGGCGGCGAAAGCTCCAACTGCGGTTGTGAAGAAACGCAAATCAAACGCGAACGCGGCAACAGCGACTTTAGTCTTGTAATGAATTCAACCGTGCGAAAAATTCTAAACACAGAATGTTAAACAACTATGTACACGTATCTATTAAAAATTTCGCATCTTTGGCACGTCGCCGTTATCATCTAAAATACCCAATCTAACAATGGCCGCTTTTACTCGACCTTCGCTATTCAACGTCCCAAACGGGGATTCGGATTCGCTCGGTAAACGTTTCGCTACTGTCAGTGGAGGTCTCGGTTCGTCATCATTTTCTTCTCCATCTTCACTCTCTTCGAAGGAGAAATACTGTTGTTGTTTTTCTCGTTGTTGTTGCTGTTGATGCTTTTGTTGGAAGCCAAACGCCTTCTCTCTCATCCTCGCTTTCTCGTACATCTCTACCTTCTCCTTTAACTTTCGTATCTCAATCGCGTACGTCTCCGCAATCACCGCTAACGTTTGCTGCTCCTTCTGCTCCTCGCTCCTTATCTCGTCTCTCAGCACTTGCGGATTGTTCGACGACTTCTTCATCTGTGCCGTCTCGTCTCGCAACTTGGTCAAAACGTCCTCTCTTTCCCGCTCGCGTATTTTCAGCGATAAAACTTGCCTCTCTAAACTCTCGTTCATCGTTTTCACCGCTGCCAACTCCGATTCCAATTTTCGTTCCCGAATCTCCATCTTCTCGCGTTCCGGAAATTGCTTTCCTTTCGTCTTCTCCTCCTCCATTTTGAGGCGAAACTGCTTCTCTTTTTTCTCAAATTCTCGTTCCAAGTGTTCGTTCATTTCCAACAGCTCTTCGCACCTATCCTCGGCTTTAAAGAGTAACTCTTTCAGTCGTCTCCGTTCGTCCTCGCTCGTTTCCATCGCTTTCTTGTGCGTCTTTATGATTTTCGTGAGAAATGAATTCGACGCGTCGTACGGGTTTTCGTCTCGCGACCAATCGCTCTCGAAACTGCGCTCAGAGTCCGCTTCTTCTTCTTCCAATTCTTCTGTTCCTTTACTGCTCATGCTCCTGCTAAAATCATTCGTTCGGTCTTTCAAAGAGACCGACGATACAGTCTCCTTCGTCCTCGTCGTCTTCTTCGTCGTCATCGGATATATATAATACGTGTGATAGATAGTGTAAGCGTCTCAATGTGCGAGGAATGCTCTGTGGGATTTTGAATTTTTTGAAGCATTTCGCTCGTATTTTTACAACTACTCTACTGTGGAGTATTTTCAGCAGCGGCTGCGGCGCGTGTGTTACTCGCGTCTATGTCTCTCTCTTTCTGTTATTATACAACTTTAGAAACGCGATTGTTATTATGAAACTGGTGGCACGTGCAACTTTCCATCTTCGTATCGCCAACCGGGTGGGAGAGGACAGTTGTTGTCGAGGAGGTATTGTAAACACTCGGTGTGGTTGTTCTCGTGCGCAAATCGAACGGCCAAATAGTTCCACGGCGCTTTGGCGGTTTCGCGCAAGTACTTCAAACATTCTAATTGACCGTTATATGCCGCCAACTTACACGCACGCTCGTTATATTCATCATACTTACGCTCAACAAGATATTCAAGTATATGAAGATGACCATTTTCAGCCGCCCATTCAGCAGTAGAAAAATCCCAAGGCGCTTTGACTTCTTCGCGTAAGTATTTGAGGCACTCGAGATGACCGTTTTCGGCAGCATATGCACACGCATCCTCATCGATAGGACACTCATTTGCAACGCAATACTTTACCATTTCTAGATTACCTTGAGATGCGGCCTCATTAATCGTCCATTCATCCCACTCACACTTTTTCTCCTCTCGCGCCCACTTGAGCAACTCGAGCTTATTCGTTCGAGCAACTTCACTGGAGAAAGTTATATCCTCCCAGTCACTCGGCCACAACGATTTATGCTCCCACGCAAACTCCAACGTAGATATCGACGACATCTCGCTCACTTTAAACCTCTTTTTCAACTCCCCCTTGCGAGATGATCTCTTAATCAACTTTCTCGTCTCGGTATTCACCTCGTAAAAGAATTTGAGATCCGTCCCGTTGAGTTTACACATCACATGCTTCTCCACGATATCGCGACACGCGCCGCCATTCAGCAACGCCTCTCTGAACAAACGCCACAACGGCAAAGGTTTATTCTCGAGCAATGCGAGAGCGTTTCGTAGTCTCTCGTGTTCCTCTTCCGTCGAGTATTCCGAGGACACGAATTTCAAATCCGTTCGATTCAATCTCGGAATGATGATGTGTTTGAAACGCACATCGTCGTTATTCGCGACCACGTCCCACGAAGAATCTCTCTCACCAACCTTCCTCTTTCTCGCTCTCGTCATCGCGACTCCTTCTCTTCCAGAAGACATGATAACGACGATCGTTTTTCTCTTTGGTCGAGAGATATATTCGTGCGTCTTTCTTTTGGAGAAATGGTCGTTGAAATTCCACACAAAATGCGAGAACTTTGACGCTCGCGGATGATGATGATGAGCAGAAGAAGAAGAGGAGGAAGAAGTGCACCGCCGCCGCTCGAGAAGAAGGCGGGCGAAGAGGGTTTGCAGACGAGGAGGACTTTGGAACGACCACCGCCGTCTCCTTCGTCGTCGTCGCCCGCGGCGGTTAAGAAGAAGAGAAGGACATTTTGGCAAAACCGGCGACGGATGGAAACGAGAGAAGAAGAAGACCAAGACCCACTCTTTGGACGCGAATGGTCGCCCGGTGAAAACGAGAGTGAAAACGGTCTGGTGAGAGTGGTCTCGTACAACATTCTGTGCGAATCCGCGACGAAGAAATACGCGAGAGAGCTGTACCCGAAGCAAACGAGGAAGGATTTACAAGCGGAAACGAGAATCGAGAAAATTTTCGAGGACGAGTTGAAAAGGTTGAAACCGGACGTCATCAATTTGCAAGAAGTGGAAGCGAAGAGGTTCAAGCAGATATCAAAAATGATGAGGAAATACGAGGGGTATTTCGTGAAGAGAGGGAAAGGGAAGACGGACGGGGTGGCGACGTTTTTTAGGAAGAGTAAATTCGCGACGGCGACGTGGTCGAAGAAGCCGACGCGGGTGGCGTTAGACGACGACGACGACGCGTTCGGTTTGGTTTTAGTGTTGGAAAACAGGAAAAATAGATCAGTTGTGGTTACCGGGAATGCCCACGTACTCTTCGCGCCGAAGAATGGTCTGGTAAAGTTAGCGCAGGTGAAAACGATCTTGGAGGCTATGGAAAGCGCGAAGAGCATAGCGCTGTCGAATTCGTCTTCTCGAGTGATGAAAATTTTCTCGTTGGATGGCAACTTTTTGCCAAACTCGGCGCTGTATAGTTTCATAGAGGAGGGGTACTTTGATAAAATGTCGTGTAACCGTAGAAATATGGGCGGATATTTGAGCGAGGATAGCAAGAAGGAAAAAGAATGTTACGACGAGGAGGACGAGGAAGAAGAGGCGCTCGTCGGGGGTTCGTTCAATGAAAGCAACTTGCAAAGTTGGAACGATGTAGACGACGTCAACACGCATGAAAACGTGTTCAATGGGTCGCTCATAACCAAACTCAACACTGCAAGCGGTCGCATGCGCTCGGCATATAAAAAAGTGCTAAAGGAAGAGCCTTCGTGGACGTCTTGTCACAGGAAGTTTGTCGGCACGACCGATTATATTTTCTTCGACGAGAGCGCGGCGAAGGTTATGAGAGTGCTCAAAACTCCCAATGCCCGCCAGTGGAATAACAATTTGCACGAAAAGAAAACTTTACCCAATAGAAAGTACCCAAGCGATCATTTAAGCATCGTCGCGGATTTTAGTTTTAAATAGTTAGATTTATTATAGATTTCACTCTTGCAGTGTGTACACGTAGTTTTTGTCGCATATATTACATGTGTGAATATTCAGGTGTATTATATCTTCTTCTCGTTCTTATTATTTTTGCGGCTCGTCATTTATGTATTATTGTTATCTGTTAGCCGAGCTGTTGATTCATCTTGCGACTGATGATTTCGCTAATTTTCGCCAAGTGGTGCTTCGCCATGTGCAACGTCTCGTCGTCGTCCAAACACTGCTCTAAGTCACCGCTCATGCCTTTCAGCACGTATTCGATGCCTAGCAATTTTTGCGCTCTCGACGTGGCGTCTCTCAACACCGTTTGATTATTCGTCAATTGATGATGCTGCTGAGAACTCGGGGGACTTCGCAAGTCGTTCACAACCTGATCAAACATCGAGTACACGTCTTCAATTCTATCCGTATCGGTGCGGTGCTTGGCGCGACAATCCGCATCGTCTTCCTCTAACGGCGCTCGCCAAGCATCAAAACGTTCCCACGTGTCCAAATCGTCGTCGTCGAGGGGAAGCGTTGGAATGGCGTCGTCAAAGTCTTCCTCCTCGAGAGGCGCGCCACCTCTTCCCCCACCTCTACCACCATTAGGCGACGCAGATTCTTCTTTTTTCGACAAGGCGTGTTGATCGCTCTTCTTAACGTTTCCGTTATGATTCTCGTCGTTTGACCTCGCCTTCTCGTCTTTTGCATTCTTGATGTTTGACCCGTCTCCGGTCTCTTTTTTCAAATGTTCGAGCATGAGCTTCTCCAACTTTGATTTCGGTTGTTTCTCACCCGTCTCTTTCTTTGAAGCGTTTGCTCTCTGCTTCTCCTCCTTCTCCCTCGCCTTTTTCTCTTTTTGCTCCTCTTCTTCTTTTTGGTTGTCCATTTCCGATAACAACGCCGCCGCGACGAGTCCGTCCAACATCCCGCTGCCACCGCCGCCACCCCCACCGCCTCTTTTCGAGGCTTGAGTACCAGCTTTCGTCGATCGCGGTCGTTTCGTTCCTTTCGCAGTAGTGGTGGTAGTAGTAGTAGTAGTGGCAGCGGTACTAGTAGTAGTAGTAGTAGTATTACTACCAGCATTCTTACCTTTACCGTTGGTATCCTTCTTCTTGGTAGCCGCAGTTACCGGCGCATCCACCTTCCCGTTCGCGATAAACGCCCTCCGTTGCTCCATATACTTTGTGTTCACGCCCGGCGAAATCACCGGCGCGTTCTCTCCAACCGCCTTCAACGCTTGTTGCGTTAAAAACACCCCGGAGTGCCCTTTAGACCCACGGTCTCTTTTCCCTCTCGTAGGCCCTGGCCTCCAGCCGTTTGGAATGTTTGGTCTATATTCCGTCTCCTCCGTCGGCGTCGGCACGAACAGCGTCGTCTTCCCTTCCGCCCCGGTTTTCACCTCCGCCGGAAGCGTCGAGTCCACAACCCTCACCCACTTCCCTTTCTCCTTTCCTTGCTCCTGCGGATGCTCCACAGCCGCGTTGTGCTGAAACAACCTCAACAACTGTTCCGAGGATACCCCTAACCGCCCCAACGCGAGCGCGTTCACTTCGTTGTGCAAAGTCTCCGCGCTCAGCTCGAACACGTCGCCGACGAACGCGGTTCTCGGCAAATCCGGTTTCGCCACTCGAAACAACGCGTAGAAAAACTCGTCCGGGTCCGGGTGTCTGGCCCAAAACGCTTTCGGTTTAAACGTGTCGCCGTAAATCAATTCCAGTAAAAATTGAAACCTTTGCCTGTACGGTAAATCCATGCCGACGCCTCGCATGTGCCCCAAACCGAGGAAACGGAAGAGCGTTTTCGTTCGAGAGAGAATCGTTCTGTTGTTTTGTGTATAACGTGTGTGATGTGTTTCATGAAAGTACTCCGTCGTAAGTATTCAGCGTCATCGTCGTCGTCGTCATCAAACGACGTACACGACGACCAGAGAGAGAGAGAGACAGAGAGAGAGAAACGCGAGAGAGAAACGACGAGAGAAAAAGAAGCAAACGTAAAACAAAATTACGCCGATCATCAAGTGATCACATTTAAAAACGTGAACACAATTGAAACGAAACGGATCTCTCCGCGCGTAAAGTTTACCTTCTCTGATCGGCCAACCGCCACTTCTTGGGTTGTTGCCCGTCCTGCGGGATCAAAATCTTCGACGGTTGCACCAACTTCTCATCCTCCGCGTCTTCTTTCTCCGCGTCCGTGTCCGTTTCAGACGACGACACCGTCGTCGTCTTTACCGTCGCGCTGCTCGTTTTGGACTGTTTTTGCGCCTTTGGCGTTCTCGCTTTCTTCGTGATTTTAGGCCGCGATTCTTCTTTCTCTTTGTCCTCTGCGTCGTCGTCGTACTTGGAGTTTGGAATTGGCACGCGACGATTTGCCGCCAGTATTATTCCCGGTTGCTGTTGTTGCTGTTGTTGATCGCTCATGGTCTCGTTTTGCGCGCGCGCGTGTTGAAGAAGAGGGTTGGCAGTGCTCAATTTTTGTGGTTTTTGGTTCGAACCTTCTTTCCCTTCAAAGAGGCGAGATTTTGCGATTTAATTATATGCACCGTCGAAGCCGCAATTTCACGCAAGAGGAGAGTGTAAAAGGAGGGAAGGTGAGAAAGCTTTTGAGAATGAAATTCTGCTTTTTTTCAATTTGAAAAGCAGATTTGGCAAAGAACAGGAAAGAGAGTATTGGGAGTGCCTAAATACGAGCGCGAGTGCGGAGGGCAGCCAGCGCGATTTTTTTATTTCAAACAACCGCGTTCTCTCTCTTCTACTACTTTATCCCTTTCTCGTTACCAAGGGTTGAGCACGGCACCGTCGACGGCGTCGAAATCGGCGAAGAGGTTTTCGTCTTCGTCTTCGTTGTCGTCGTCGTCTTCGTCGATGGCGAGGAAACTCAAAAGAGGTTTTCCGAGTAAGAAAAAATGCTCCTGATTTCGCGCCGTCATGTGCGCTTTGTAGATCGATGGTGGAGTGATAATTTCTTGCTCTTTGGTGATGATGTCTTTTTTGTGACGATAGATCGTGTCGTCGTTTTTGGAGACGAGAGAGGCGATGAGGAAAGGTTCGGTTTCCGCTCTCTTTCGGAGCGAGGCGGAGGCCGCGACAAAGCTCTGTTCTAGAGAGTAGTCTCCTCGAAGAAACTCGGAGAGTTTGCGGAATCCAGTCACGTTGGCAGAAAGAAGCTCGGAATATTTAACAAAGATGATGGAATTCTTTGCCGTTTGATCGTTTGCGTCGAGCATAGCTTCGGCGAAAGAGAGTATCGCGTTGGCGTACGCCCCGTTTGATTTTTCAATCTCAGCAGCCATAGCGTTCTCGAGACCGGTAAAGAATGGTACGTCCACGCTCGCGCTCATGAACCGCACAATTTCCACATCCAATGCAATTTCAGCGTTTAAATTGTTTCGCATCACGGATTGGAAGCTTGAACCGTCCAAATCGTCTCGTTTCGTCCGCGCCCATTCCTCCAGCGTTGAGATTATCGAGAGGTACGAGGACGTGATAACATCTCTGGGATCCCGCACAACGAATACGGTTCGGAAGGATAAATGTTCTGGAAACATAGATTGCATGCGTTGAGGAGTTAGAACAGTACCACCATCACTGGTGACAGACACCGTCCCCACATCATCATCGATTGCGCTCTTGTCGTTGCTCGCGGAAACTCTCGCCGTTTTCACTTTTTCCACTCTCTCGTACTCTCTAAACGCCTCTTGAAAGAACGCATCGCCCCCGGAGAACCTTTGCTCCACGTGCGCTGCAATTATTGACCCATCGATCGTTTTTTTCGACTCTCGAATCCGTTCGTCTCGAAACATCGCCTCGTTTTCGCTCGGCACATCGCGCAACGAAAAATATTGCAACGTCTTTGTTGTTTTCGTCGTCTTTTTATCCTTTTTCTCGGATGTGAACACGGTGGTTCCCGAGAACGAAGACGACTTCTGGACGACTCCCCTTCGCTTCCTTTTCGACCACGCGGACGACGACGACGCGCCGCCATAACCACCACCTCCAATCATCCCGCGTAAACCAATCTCGCTCGCCCGTTCCGTCTCCCTCAATCGCACCACCCCTTCAAACACGGCGAGATACAAAAACGAGCCCCCTAAGAGGACGAAACTTCCAATCCTTTTCGTTTGACTCCGTTTCGATTGCATCATAAAAATGGAGATTGGTATCAACACCAAAATTATAAAAACCACGACGACGTCGAACTCGAACGTTTTCGCGTACCCGAATTGTTTTTGTCCATGACCTGCGGACATCGTGCTCGTCCTCGTCCTCGTCTCGCGTGTGTGTATATTGTGTGGGAGTCTCTTAAAAAAAACTGTGCACCCACCCTCGTATTTTTTGAAAAAAACATCGGATTCCTCATTTTTAACACGCGCAGTAATACTACGAACTACAAAGAATACTACTCATACTACGACTATCATCATCTCGACACCACGAAGGAACAAAAGTTCAACGGCTGGCCAAAAACGACGGTTTTTAGAACGCGGTGCAATCCCGATACTTCCGCGCGATGAGAAGAAGGTAGAGTCTTGTTTTTCAAAAGACGACGACGATGACTTCGACGCGTTTGCAACGACCGCCAGAAAGAGAAGAAGAGGAGAAAGAAGAAAGATTCTTCGCGGTGACGTACACGAACGAGACGCACAAAAAACGACCGAAATGGAAAGACGGATTTGTGAGAATAGTGCGGTGTTGCGCGGCGTCTCATTCGGGGTCGCTCTCGGTGGTTTTGTACGGCGCAAATGCGCAGAATAATCGCTCGTTTGAGGAAGTCACGAGAGAAAGTTTCGCGTCGTCCTCGGAAACGACGAGGAAAAAAGCAGGCCTTGAAACGATCGCGAAAATTTCGCGCAAAGAGACGAAAGCGATTCAATCGGTTTTAGAAAAGTTGGAAGAAGAAAATACGATCGAGGAATTTAGCGGATACAAAGTTGAAATCGACGAAGAGTTTGGAAAGGACGGGAACGCGGTGTCGAGACAAAAGGCGATGAATCGGTCGGCAGACGTTGGGCGGGAGACGTCGCTGTTTCGGGCGACGAGGAGTATACGCGAGAGTCAGACGCCAGCGTCGTTTCGGAATCCGATGTTTACTAAGACGACGACGGTGACAATAGATACGCTCACGCCGATACAGACGGTTGGTGTGAGTGCGAAGGACGTCGCTGGGAAACGATCACGTATAGAGGAGGAGGAAATGAACGACGTCGGTCTTCGCGATGTGGGCGCCGCCGCTTCGAAGGAAAACGAGCAGCCTTGTAATGCGGCGAAACAGCCAAAAAGAGTAAACATCGCGGCAGCGTTGAAAGAAAGGCTCGCGAATTTGACAAAACAGAAAGAGGAAAAGGAAAAGATGATGGAAATAGTAGCAGTGGAAGAAGAAGAAGAAGAAAAACACACGGAGGACGAAGAGGCGATGGTTCCACAGCGCGTGGTGAACTATGGAAATACGAATTCTTCATACGCGCAGCAGCAACAGCAACAACAACAACACAATGGTAATAGCAAGAATAATCAATATCGATACGCGGAACCGACGATTGCTATCAAGTTTCCGTTCGAAAAGCTTTCCGCGCACGTCGCTTTACGGTTCGAAGGCGGCGTTCGAGAATACCAAAACTACCTCCTCTCGACTTCGTGCGAACAACTTTCGCTCAAGCTCAGGAACGTTTCGGACGCGGTGCGAACGGTCGTACACGCTCTTCCGCAGCAAAAAAGAGGCGCACCGGTTGCGACGACCTCGGTGCACGTGAACACTGCTGTCGATCCAAAAAACTTAGGCATTAGACTTGGACGACAGTATCGGATTCATTACTGGAGCGAGTGTAAAATGACCGCGTACAAGACGCAAACGAAAAAAGACGAAGAGACCGGCACCGTTAAACTATCTAAAACTGTCGTCGAACTCACGCTCGGTAGGTGCGAATACCATAGACCGAACGATTTTGCAAAAGGTGACGTTTACGTGCTCTCTACAGATCCAGGCTTTTTTCTCTCCTCTCCCGTGGCAAAAAATACTCGACAAGGTATGGATACGTACAAAAACTGGACCGGCGTCGTCGCATCCACGTGGCACGCACCCGATAAGGAAGGCAAGATGCATGTAGAAATGCTCGGCGATTTACCGAGAACACTGAAAGAGTCGCTCAAGAATAGCTCGAACGGTGGATGGGTGAAGAGAAAGTCCCTCACGTTATACGCAGCGCGAGCTCTGAGCGCTTTCGGCGAGTTGGAGGAGATGAAGAATGCGCTCGAAATGGTCAAAGAAGACACGATGCCACTCATGCGAATGATAATGAACCCATCAGTCGCAGAACTGACCAGCGAACACGCGGAAAATATAGCAGCTGACGAGGAGGAAGATTTTCAAGATTTGGAGTTTACGTTCCAGAATCAATACGGTTTGAATCACGATCAAGCTGTCGCGATGAAGGGAATGGTAAACACAGAATGCGGCGTGAGTTTGGTGCACGGTCCGTTTGGGAGTGGTAAAACGAAATTAGTCGCGAGCTTTATTCGCGAACACGTCGCGAGTGTGAAAGATATGCAGCACAAGCTGGGTGTTCTTCCTCCGGATACGAAACAACGAAACGGCAGAATTTTGGTTTGTGCAAACACCAACGTCGCTGTCGATCGCGTGTTAAAAACGCTCCTCGAGAATGGTTTCACCGATTTCTGTCGCGTCGGTTCGTTGACCAAAATTGACGCGGACATTCTCCCATTTTCTATTCACGCCAAGCGTGACTCGAAGAAAGGCAACACGCACATCGAAGAACTCGAGAAAGCGCTGAAAGAAAACGAGAAAATTTCCTCGAGAAGAAAACGCATCGAAGAAGAAATCAAAAACTTGAAAATAAAAGGCGCCTTACAAAAGCGGGCCAAGTTGGTGAAATCCGCGCCAGTGGTTGCCGTGACGTGCAGTTCTTGCGTGAACAAGCACTTGGAAGATCAAAAGTTTGACATTTTAATCTTGGACGAGTGCTCGCAAATGACTGAGATATGCAGCCTTTTGCCGTTAGCTCGGTTCGGCGTGAAACATTTGATAGCGGTTGGAGATCCGAAGCAGTTACCGCCGGTTTTAGAAAGCAACTTGGAATATCCGACGATTTCTGAGCAACAACCCACGTTATTCGTGCGACTTGCGAAACTTGGGCTACCCGTGACGCTGTTGCGAACACAATATCGAATGCATCCGCTCTTGAGCGAAGTCCCGAACGCACATTTTTATGAGAACAAATTGTTGGATGGCGTTTCGGCGAGCGACCGCGGAGCGTTACTCGAAGGAGTACCTCCTTTGGTTTTTTTCGACACGCACGGCGAAAACGCGCGAGAAGAGCGAGGAGGCCAGTCGAAATTCAACGCTTCCGAGGCGCGCGGGTGTGCTGTTATCGCGCGCGAGCTTCTAAACCGCGGATTGAAACCAAAAGATGTTGGTATTATTGCGTTTTATCGCGCGCAGGTGGATTGCGTGAACTCGTATTTAGTAAGAATGCGCGTCGGTGCGACTACCACTGCGGATATCCTCGCGCCATCAGAATTGGACGAGGAAGAGGATGGCGAAATTCAAGTTTCCACAGTAGACGCGTTTCAAGGCCAAGAGAAGAAGGTTATTATATTGACGCTTTGTGGAGCATTTAAAGGATCAAATTCGTTCACGACGAGGGAGCGTTTGAACGTCGCGCTGACGCGTTCGCAGAGACACGAGTTTATCGTCGCCGATTCGAACGAGATTGGGAGAGACTGTCTCGCGTTACGCGATGTCTTGAGTAAGGCAAGAAAAACGCCGAGTGGTTATCATCCTGCTTCGCGACGCATCGATGACGTCGTGTGTAAATGGCCTTCGTTAGTTACGGCTACATCGTGCGATTTCGATGTCGCGACGGATATCGAACGGAATGCTGAATTAAAGGAAGATGACGCCGATGGGGAGAGTGAGGATATCGTGTGTGTTCACGACGACGCCGACAATGCCAATAATGATATAGCATCACCCTCGTCTTATACCGAATATGATGACGATGAAGATGAAGAAGAAGATAATAGCGATGAGCCTTCGCCGCCGGCTTCTCCGAAAGTCGAAGAGAAAGTTGAGTTTGATATGAACGAAGCCGAGAGAAAGAACGAGTACGATCCTTCCTCGTGTCCTCAGGAGTACCTTCCGATCATAGAAAAACTTGAAGAGATTGAAATACAGCCAGATGAGTATTACTTGTGGTACAAGAAACTCTCAAGAGCTTTGTTATTTCGCGTTCAGGCGGATCGCCGGTGGTGCGAATCGGACAATAAAATGCGCACGATGCTCCACGACCTTGGCTTCCCTGGCATCGACCACGTCTCGTGGAAATGGACGTCAAAACCGCTCCGTCGCGCAATCTTCGAGAAGTTCTTCCCTGCTTTTGCGTACTACGTCCACAAACACTTCGGCTACGAATACACTCGCATGCGTAAACTCATCGAAAAATACGACTCGGTCGACGCTTTGCGAAAAGACGAAACCGGCTTTGGTCTTCACGCCATACGAGAAGCCGAAACGCAAGATTTAAGCGAACGCGGCGCGAGATGGTTGACCAGGAAGTTGAGCTCATCAGAATGAGATAGTAGCAAACCATTGTAGCATTTGGCATTTCAACGTTCATAGAAATATGAACTCGTAGTATTCGAAAAAATTAGAGAAAGTCACTTCATTGAAAATCCGCGCAGCACACACAAACACGCACGAACATATCAACCGAGCAAATGGCCGCCACTCTCCGCCTCCAAAAAGAACTCAAACTCCTCCTCAAATCTCCCGAACCCGGCATCGTTGCCAAACCGTCCTCCTCCACCAATATTCTCGATTGGTACTTCCTCATCGACGGACCGAAAGACACCGCTTACGACAAAGGAAAATACTTGGGCAAAATTCTTTTCCCGAAAGATTACCCGTTTAAACCACCCGGCATCATCATGTCCACGCCGTCTGGGCGGTTCGAACCGGGGAAGAAAATATGCATGTCCATGTCGGATTATCACCCGGAAACGTGGAACCCCATGTGGTCGGTGTCGAGCATTTTGAAAGGGATTCAGAGCTTCATGGCGGACAACGAGATAACTGCCGGAAGTATTCGAACGAGCGAACAGGAAAAGAAAAAGTTGGCGAAAGAAAGCGTCGCCTGGCTGGTGAGAAACGCGCAGTTTAGGAAAGTGTTCGCGGAATTAATCGATGCGATGGAAGAGGAAGAGAGGAAGAGAAAAGAGGAGAATAAGGAGACGAACGAGTGAGGTATTGGGGCGTCGCCTTTGTCTTCGGAAAGAAGAGGCGACGCCGAGTTATTTTCAATGTTCGTGATTGTTACGGCATTTGTAATTCTCTTTTTCGCCTGGGCTATGAAAATCACCGCGATGATTGCGTAGTCACAGTTGTAGTAGTCGTAGTAGTCGTAGTAGTAGTATAAGCAGCATTAGTGAGTGAATAGAGGGAGAAGATTAAATAGATGACGCGACAGCGGAAGCCAAAAAGATACAGTTTTTTCACGAGAAAGTTACAGATAAATCAGCGTATATATTATATAGTTCACAATGAAACACACATCTAACAAGTTATGGAGTTCTTGAGCGAAGTTAAGACGTCGTAGTACTCCTGCAAATCATCCCCGTTCGGAACAGAATTATTATTGTTGCTCGCATTCTTCCCGTTCTTTTTCTTTTCGGCGGTGGCTTTCTTACCTTTCACGTTCGCAACTTTTTGGACTCCACCACCTCTTGCGACGACACCATTACCGTTGGTGGTGGTGTTACCTTTCGCGACGCGTTTCGTACGTTTACCTTTTGGAACGTTCTTGAACGAATCTTTCGTCGTGGCGTTTTTCGAGCCCAGAGGACGTCCGCGCTTGCGATACATGATATCGACGTCGTCGTATTGAACTTTTGGTCCTCTCGATTTAAGCGCCGATGGTTTCATCATCCCGATTCCGTTTGGCGTGTTGCTATTGCTATTGTTGTTGACATTTATTTGATTGGCTAACATGGCTTGGTTTTGATGCGCGTTCATAAACTCTTGCCCGCCCAGTTGATGCTGTTGAAAGGGCACGCCACCCATACCTCCGTACATCCCCATCATGCCGTGTTGCTGTTGCTGCAGTTGCTGCTGCATCATCAGTTGATACGCAATCTCCGGGGAAATACCGTTGCCGTTGTTATCAAACATAGCCGGTGGCATTGGAGGGAGCATACCCATGCTAAGTGCCGCCGCTATCGGGTTGAACTGTTGTTGGTCGCCTCCGCCTTGTTGTTGTTGTTGCATTTGAAACATCGCCGCCATCTGTTGCTGCGCCATCATCGCTTGCATCATCTGCGCCATAGCTAATTGTTGATGCGGTACCATCTGTACATTGCCATTGCCACCGTTAATCATATGTGCCATCGCTGCCGCCGCTGGATCGTTGTTAGTACTGTTGCTATTCGCCGGTCCGGGCGGCTCGGCGTTTTGCTGCTGCTGCTGTTGTTGCTGCATCATTTGCTGCGCTAAAATAGCGTTTTGATACTCCATCGGCATCGGAGGTAACACGCCATTTATACCACCAACGTTTTGCTGCTGCTGTTGCATCGACGAGGGATCTAAAAACTGCTGCTTCTGGTTATGCATCATCAAAAAAGGATTCCCGATGTGCGCCGCGTGCTTCTCGGCGGCGGCTTGATTGGCCGCCTGCGCAGCCGCTTGCTGCGCCGCCTCCGCCGCGGCTCTCGTGATGTCTTCCCCGCCACTATTCGTGGTGTTTGAAATCGTCGCCGGCGTTTCCTCTTTTCTATTATTAGTATCGTCGCCTTCTTCTTCTTCTTCTCCTCCCTCCCCCGCTCGCGGCTTCTCTCCTTCTTCCGCGGCCTCGGCGGCGTCGCCTTCCCGCTCTTCCGTCTTTTTCTCCCGCTCTTCTTTCGTTTCTTCTTCTTCTTCCGCCTCGTCTCCTTCTTTCACCCGTTCGTTTTCTTCTTTCGTCGCGTCTTCTTCGCTCGTGTTGTTGTTGTTGTTGTTGTTGATATTTTTATCCTCCTCTTCTTTTTGCTTTTTTTTGTCCTCCTTTTCCTCCTCCTCGGCTCGCTCGTCGACGTCGTCGTTCACTCCTTTTCCTTCTTCTTCTTCTTTCAGAGGAGGTTGTTGCTCTCTCTGTTGGTTCAAATTCGCTTCGACGACGACTTCTTGGTTTTTCTTTTCTTTCTCTCCGTCGTCGTCGTCCGCCGTCGTCGCCATCACCGCGCGAACGCGATGTTCACCGTCTTCGTGCATTTTCGCGCTCTGCGCGTATTTCCGGTTTTGACTTCGCATCAACTTTGCTTTTTCCTGCGCCTCGTGGCGACTCGTCGGCGCTCCTTTTTCTCCACCGCGCTTCATTTTTTCTTTTCTTCGCTGGATTAAAGAGCGCAGAAATATTTATTTCTCCCGTTGTTTTTTATTAATGCGGACAGACGAGATGAAATTGAATCGTTGTCGCGCGTACCAAAGAGCTCTCTCTTGCAAAAAGTTTGATCTCAGCGATGAATGTCGCAGATAAAACCTCGTTCGATTCGTTTCTCGAAAGAAATCGGACTTTTCTCGATCGCGCGTTCGTGTACGCGCGCGTTGAATTTGCTCAATTTTTAGTCGAGCTGGCTTTTGATGTCGCAAAGGGCAAGAAACCACACACCACGTTCGTTATTATTATATTTTTATTCAAAACGCGCAGAAGAAGTACGATCAAATGTGCCTTCTCGCGACTCGTACTCCCGAAAGATTTTCGAGTACACTTGAATAAACGTACCTCTTGCGTTCGAATCGATCGTTTTTAAGGTAATCGATACCGCGTAGTCGTCTGTGCAGACAGATAATAGCACGCGCGCAAACGATTTAAAAAAGAGTGACGTATGGAAGAAACCGCCGCAAAACATAAAAAAAAGGACAAAAAAGTTTCGATTTCGAGATTTTTCTCGAGATGTTTTTGAGACGAAAAATATCGAAGACACTTTGGGCTCAAATTTTATATAAGAGAACTCTGTAGGTACGAATACGTAAGAATACCGAGAAAAAGAGAGCGTAAAACCGGAGTCTTCTGAAGTCAATGTAGCAAAACGGACTGCCGAACGACGCACGGGAGTGTATAAACTCGACTCGAGATCCGGTAATTAACGTTTGCAAGGAAAAGGAGGAAAAGGAGAATCCGCGCGCGCGAGCGCGCGACAACAAAGCATAAAATGTAATAAGGGCTAAATTGAAAATAATTCCAAAATCTATTTCTCTCTCTCTCTCTCTTTCTCTCTCTTTGTGTCTTTAAGATACATCTTCTTTACCATCAAGATAATCGACAAACAAAAGCTTTTAATCCTTGCCGCCTTCCTTGGCCTTGGCGGCGAGAATACCGGCCACGCCGCGGAGTCTACCGGTTCTTCTCGCGGCGATAAGACCAACCTTCTTACCCGCCGGCGCGTCACCACGAACAGTCGAGGAGTGACCAATGTGCTGGTGGTTACCACCACCGTGGGGATGCTCTACTGGGTTCATCGCAACACCTCTCACCTTCGGCCACGAGTTGCGTTTCACTCTGTACTTGTGGTACGCGGTACCCGCCTTCAACAAGGGCTTATCGCATCTACCACCGCCAGAGATTTGACCAACGGTCGCTCTGCACCCACTCGGAATCGTCTTTTTCGCGCCAGACGGCAATTTAATTCTAGAAAATCCAGTCTCCAAGTTGTGGGAGATCAAGATGCAGTATTCGCCAGAAGCCTTGGCTAACACTCCTCTGTCGCCGAGTTTGGATTCGACGTTGCAAATGATCGAACCTTCCGGCATGGCGGACACCGGCATGATGTTACCGACAACCAACTGCGCCTTTTTACCGGCGTAGATGAATTGACCGGTGTACGTGCCTTCCGCCGCGACAAACAATTCCTTTTGGTGCGCGTAGCGTCTCGTGTTGCGAAAAGTAACCTTTGCCAACGGCGCGCCGCGTCCCGGGTCGTGGATGATGTCCGTCACGACGCCTTTGATGTACCCGTGTCTTTCGGCAAAGTCCGCGGTTCGGTGCTTCGCCGCGCCTTTACGCGTGTGCGTGTGGGAACGGAAAACCGATCCTTTACCCTTACTGTAATATGATTTGAGGAAAGAAGGGAGAGAAAAGGGTGAGCAAAGAAGAACAAACGAGAGAGAGCTGGAAAGAAGGACTTTAAAAACGACCGCCCCTGGGCAGACGACTGCGCGACATTCGATTTTTGAGATGATTTCCAACCCAACCGAAACACGACGCGAACGCGGAACGCGACAAAAGATCCACCCGTTGCGTTCAAACGTCTCGTTCGCACGCGTTCGCGTCCTCTTTATTCGATTTTTGAGATGATTTCCAACCCAACCGAAACACGACGCGAACGCGGAACGCGACAAAAGATCCACCCATTGCGTTCAAACGTCTCGTTCGCACGCGTTCGCGTCCTCTTTTACCCCTCTCGCTCGCGCGAACACCTCCATCCAGGTATAATTTCGACCGCGCACATTGTCTCCTCTAGCCCTCGTTTTGGGAACAGAGGCGAAAATGTGCGTAAAAAAATTGAACCACAGCGCGCGCAGTTCAACGCGAACGTCCATCCGTCCACGCGTCCCGCGAAATGAACGAAGAAACGATATCTCTGACAAACAATCAGAGAGAAAGCGAAAGACGCAAACTTACCGGCAACCTCTGATAACGCGACCCATTTTTGTTTTTTAATGCGTTTAGTAATGAGGAG
>Ga0181556_1000800_pt1 | contig 33266 bp, 30 predicted proteins | sample 011ome_14_FD_148651 | JGI IMG/M metagenome (GOLD analysis project Ga0181556, IMG submission 148651) | Coastal salt marsh microbial communities from the Groves Creek Marsh, Skidaway Island, Georgia - 011505AT metaG (spades assembly) | ecosystem: Environmental > Aquatic > Marine > Intertidal zone...
GCTACGCTCACTTTAAAGGTCTGATACCGCACAGATAAAGGAAAAACCGTGTCGGAAGAAATCTGGACAATAATCAAATACAAACCAAAAGAAGGTTGTGAAGACGAGTTTGTTGAGGGTCTGAAGCGCCTGGAACAAATGATCGAGAAATCCAAAGCAGGTCAAGAATTTCAAAATAAATTTATCAAAATTGACAGTGGAGAATATGTACAAATCGTAGGTCTTCCCAATTTAGAGTCTTTGCTTGACGGGCAAATCGAAGGCCTGGATTGGCTTGATAGCGTTGACCATTTGCTTGACTATTATGAAGATGACAGCCGCACCGAAGCTTTCTCGGGCTTTGTCATTGATTGAAACCGCCCCTAACCGGGCCCGCGCCGTATGGGAGCTATAACTTATGACAAAAATTGCAATTGTAACGGGTGCCTCCCGAGGCTTTGGCCGCGGAACCGCGCGTATTCTCGCAAGCGAAGCCGGCTATAAGGTCTATGCGACGGCAAGAACACAATCTGCCTTGCAAAGCCTTCAAAAAGAAGTGGCTGAAAGCAATGCTGCGGGTGAGGTTATCCCGGTTGTGTTGGATCAAAGTGATGATGAGGCGGTGGCCGCGTTTGTGCGCCGCGTCAGCGCGTCGGAAGAAAAAATCGATCTTCTTGTCAATAGCGCCTATGCGGGACTGATCGCCATGACGCCACATTTTGGAAAGCCATTTTGGGAGCGTCCCATTTCGGTTTTTGATGGCTCAATGGATATTGGCGTTCGCGGCGCTTATGTGATGAGCGCATTGGTGGCACCGGCGATGGTCAAAGCCAAAAACGGATTGATCGTTCAAATTTCGAGCTATGGCGGGTTCGTATATGTTTTTGACGTTGGATACGGGGTTGCCCATGCCGCGATGGACCGGCTGAGTTTTGATATGGCCACCGAATTACAAGACCATAATGTGCGCGCCGTCACGCTGCACCCGGCGGCTGGACAAACGGAAGTCACAGCCTTTCCCGAGGGCGAAAGCCCGACCTATGTAGGGCGCGCTGTGATGGCATTGGCTGAACAAGCCGATGAGGAATATCTAACAAAAGCAAATGGAAAAACGCTGTTTACATCCGAACTTGCCCAAAAATTTGATTTCTCGGAAGACGGGCAAACCGATGGCAGTTTAAACCAAGCCAGAATAGAGGCTCTTCAACCCTTTAAAGACATCAGCGCAAATCGGTTGGCTCAATACGATTTTGACGCGCCGTTGCCAAACCCTTCGGATACAAATAATCCAGATTTTGCGGCGCTTTTCCCCGGGGCAAAAAATTTCAAACCATGACGGATAAGCCGCTAAAGCTTAGGCGGCATCAAAAGGCCGCTTAAGTTTCTGATGCAGGGCAGCCCTATCAAGAAACGGCTGGAAAAGCTTGGTCAAACGGGCAATAAATCCGCTGGCATATTTTGGTAACAAACCGGGCGCAAGAAGCGGCGGATTGCCATGGTTCCCACCGAAGTGGCGCCAAAATTGGTTGACGCCGGATAGGGTCCGCCATGCACCATCGCGCCGGCCACCTCAACACCCGTTGGAAATCCGTTCACAAGCACCCGGCCCGCTTTGCGCTCTAAATGGGGCAGCAAGCGCTTTGCATGGGCTTTATCGCCCTCTTCCATCTGCAACGTACAGGTCAATTGCCCTTCAATGGCGCCAGCCGCTGCCACCATTTCATTAAGATCGTTTGCCTCCACGATGATCCCCAAAGGTCCAAATACCTCGTGTTGCAAATCTGGGCTGTGCAGCCAATGTTCCATCGAAACCCGAAACAGGTTGGGCAAAGCTGTGCGCCCAACAGATTCTGTGGTGAAAAGGGGCTCGACATGCGCCGCTGATGCCACTGCGTTTGCTCCATGTCTATAGGCGGCCGCGATGCCATCTGTCAGCATCGCCTGCGCGCCTGCTCCGCTTAAGGCGGCAATGCTGGCCTCGGCAAATTCATTGGCCTGCGCGCCGGCAATCACAAAAGCAATGCCGGGATTGGTGCAAAACTGCCCGGCCCCCATGGTTAATGAGGCCGCCCAACCTTGGGCAAGCGCAACGGCGCGGGTTTGCATCGCCTGTGGAAGGCAGAACATCGGATTGACCGAGCCCAATTCGCCAAAAAACGGAATAGGCTCGCTCCGGCTCATGCATAGATCGAACAAAGCCCGCCCGCCCGCTAAAGACCCTGTAAACCCAACGGCCCGGATCAGCGGGTGCTGTACAACTTGCGCCCCCACCTCATGCGTGCTGCCCTGCAAAAAGGAAAACACGCCGGGATGTTGATCGGTGGCTTTCATCGCACGTGCAATCGCTTGCGCGATGATTTCCCCGGTTCCAGGATGCGCAGGATGGCCTTTCAAAACAACCGGACAGCCGGCGGCCAAGGCCGCGGCCGTATCTCCGCCGGCGGTTGAAAATGCCAGAGGAAAATTAGACGCTCCAAAAACCGCCACGGGGCCGATTGGGCGCTGCATCAAACGTAAATCGGGGCGTGGCAATGGCGTGCGATCGGGCAAAGCCGCATCATGGCGTTGCTCCAAATAGCTGCCCTGCTCAATATGATCGGCAAATAGCCGCAATTGGCCGGTGGTGCGCCCGCGCTCCCCTTCCAATCGGGCTTCGGGAAGACCGGTTTCCTGATGCCCGATTTCAGTGACCAAAGCCCCAACCGCCTCTATTTCATCTGCGATGGCGCGCAGGAAGGCCGCGCGCGCGCTTTGGCCGCTCCAGCCATAGCTCATAAACGCCTCTTCCGCAGCCTCCACCGCTGAGTCAACATGGCTTTGGCTGGCTTCTGAAAAGCGGCGAACTGGGCCAGTGCTGGGCGCAGAGTCAAACATGGCATCGCCGCTGAGCCAATTGCCCGCGATGAAATGTTGGCCAGTAAGGTTTAAATCGGTCATTGGCTGCTCTCCTGATCTGCCAGATGTGTTTTTGCCATGCGCACCAGTAAATCAAACGCCTGCTGGGTGGCGCTGACATTGGCTTTCTTCTGCCCGGCAATATCAAACGCGGTTCCATGCGCAGGCGTGGCAACCGGAATCGGCAAGCCGCCGGCGATGGTCACGCCCCGCTCAAACCCCATGAGCTTGATCGCAATTTGCCCTTGATCATGATACATAGTGACCACCGCATCAACTTCCCCGCGCTGGGCTTTAAGGAACACAGTGTCCGAGGGCCATGGTCCGGTGACATGCATTTGGCGGTCCTGACAAGCTTTGACGGCAGGCTCCAAAATATCGATCTCTTCGCGGCCAAATTTCCCATTATCACCCGCATGCGGGTTAAGCGCCGCCACTGCAACATGCGGCCGTGTTTTTCCAGCTTTTTTCAGCGTGCTATACGCCAAGTCAACGGCCCGCATGACCGCGGGCTGATCAATATTCGCCGCCACATCCTTCAATCCAATATGGCTGGTTACCCTGGTTGTCATCAAAGCGTCTAAAACATTGATTTCGCTGTGATAGCCTTCAAACCCCAAATAGCGCGCCATATAGCGATGTTCATCTTCCGCATTAAGGCCAGCTAAGGTCAGCGCGGCTTTATTGAATGGGGCAAATAAAATACCGTCGATGGTATTGCTTTGCGCCAAATCGAGCGCTTTATCAAGGCAGCGCAAGGCGCTATTGCCACTGGCTTGCGTCACTTTCGCGATCTGTACATCTTCCGCAGCAATCGTCTCAAGGTCAAGATGCGCCAGCGTAAACCCAAGTGACAGATTGGCTTCATCAACCGTCTCGAGGCTCAGCGGCAAGCCCGCCTGCTTTGCCCCAGCTTCCCACAGATGCGCATCACCGATAAGAAGCACATCCGCCTGCGCCAAAACGGCCGGCTCTTGCAGCAGCTTTGCGATCAATTCAGGGCCTATGCCCGAGGGATCACCGGGGATTATACCTAGCCGCGGCCGCCTCATGCCGAGGCCTCGCCAGATCGATTAGACAGTTCTGCCAAAGCCGCCGCCACGTTTTTCTCGGCTGTGCGCAAATGATTTTGTAATGCTTCTGCGGTTGCGCGGGGATCGCGCGCTTGCAACGCGTCAACAATTTTTGAATGTTCCAACCGCGTTTCTGGCCGCCCTTCTTCGCGTTGCGAAGATAAGAAGCGCACCCGCCAAAGCCGTGCATTATAGGTTGTGTGCGTTTCAGCCAGCGCTTTGTTGCGCGCTGCCGCGACAATTGCCTCATGAAATTGCATATCAAGGCGAAAGGCTTGTAATTGCTCTTCTGCTCCGCGCGCCTCTTTAATCGAGGCATTCAGCTGCTCGATGGCGGCAATTTCGCTATCGCTTGCCTGCGCACACGCCCATTGCCCAGCCAGCGCCTCCAACGCGCCTTGCACCCTTAGACAATCATTTATTTCCGCCAGGGAGGGATCCGCAACGAAAGGCCGGCGAGAATGCGTATACGAAACCAACCCCTCATTGGCCAATAAGCGGATGGCTTCGCGCATCGGGGTTCGACTGACCCCCAGCGCTTGCGCCAAATCACGCTCGGGCAGTTGCGTTCCGGGCGGCAGCTGACCAAGCAAGATCATTTCGCGCAGCTGCAGCGCCGCGTCTTCAGACAGGCTCGGGCTGCGCGCAAGCCCATCTTTTTCGATGATATTTATCAGCTTGAGCGCTGTACTCACTTTAGACTCCCCATCTTAATACAAGCGGATCTAAAGGTTTTAACAGATCGATCAAGCGGCTTTTGATCGCAGGGTGCAGCGGTTCTATCGGATGTCGGCAGTAATCTGATTTTATCACCCCACCGGCCACCATCGCAGCCTTACAGGATTGCCAGCCGCATTGCCGGTTTTCATGGTTGATCACCATCGCAACGCGCCCATAGGCGGCGGTTGCTTCCTCTATCCGCCCTGCCAGGTGATGGGTGATCACCGGTTTGATCTGATCCACGATCATTCCCGATGTCATCGAACCCGTTGCCCCGGCATCCAAATCGGCCAATAAAGTGATCGCTTCTTCACCATCAAAAGGAGCTTCAATGGCATCTCCGCCCTCGGCAATCAATGCGCGCAGCTTATTGGAGGCGCGTGGGCATTCAATCTTAAACAGCTTTACCATTTCGATTTCGCGCGCCATGCGCAGCAGTAAGGGCACCGGAAGCTCAACGCCAGATAAGGGCGCATCCTGCACCATGATCGGGATCCCAACCTCACCAACAGCGGCAAATTGTTCAAAGCTTTGCTGCGCGTTGCCTTTAAGCAACGCACCATGATAGGGAGGCATCATCATCACAATATCTGCCCCGATCTCTTTGGCAAAGCGCGCCCGTTCAACGGCGATCTGCGTTGCGAAATGGCTGATCGTCACAATGATCGGCACGCGCTCCGCAATATGCTCCGTGCATAGACGGGCCAGCGCATCACGCTCGGCATCCGATATCAAAAACTGTTCGGAAAAATTCGCCAAAATACAAATGCCATCCGCCCCTTGATCGATCAGGCAATCCAGCACCCGCTTCATGCCTTCAAAATCCACGGTCCCATCCTCAAAAAACGGAGTGGGAGCAACGGGCCATATTCCAGAATATTGGGTCATTCAAAAATCTCAAAATGCTGACTGTGTTTATCGGTTATACTAATCCCCAAGCCGGGAAGGTTATCATCCAATTGCAAATAGCCATCTTTTGCTTCCGGATCACCTTCGAAAATATAATAAAATAATTCATTACCGACTTCGACATCGAAAACCGGGAAATATTCGCTGATCGGGCAATTTGTATTTGCCATGGTCAAGTGATAATTGTGCATTTGACCCGCATGCGGGATCACCGGAATCTGATGTGCCTCTGCAATCGCGTTGATTTTCTGCGCCGCTGTAATACCGCCAACACGGTTGGTGTCATATTGCAGAACGCTGACGGCTTTCTGCTCAATCAGATCTTTACAGCCTATCACCGAATATTCATGCTCACCGCCTGAAATCGGTATAATATTCATGGCGTTTAGCTGCTTATATCCTTCAACATCATCTGCAATCACCGGTTCTTCGAGCCAACGTGGTTCAAATTTTGCCAGTTTTGGCAACATGCGTTTTGCATAATCAAGATTCCACCCCATATAGCATTCAAGCATTAAATCTACATCATAGCCCAAAACTTCGCGCAACGCCTCAACCCGTTTGATATTCTCGCGCATACCCGGCATGCCGTCTTTTGGGCCGAAACCAAACCGCGTTTTATAGGCCAAATAGCCGTTTTTTTGCGCCTCTTGCGCTTCTTTTTGCATCACCTCCACGCTGTCTGCATAAAGTTTGGAATAATAAACCGGAATTTTTTCTTTTGTCCGCCCTCCCAAAAGCTTGAACACTGGTTTTCCAACCAGTTTCCCCATCAGATCCCAAATCGCGATATCAATAGCGCTGATAGCCGTCATGCCTACGCCCTTGCGCCCCCAAGCATGGGTTGTGCGGTACATCTTTTCCCACAGATAGGCATAATCGAACGGATCCTCACCGATCACCAATGGCGCATACCACTCATCGATGGCTTTTTTGACGACGCTTGGCGCTAAAGCGGCGTTGCCGATGCCGATGGTGCCATCTTCCGTTTCCACTTCGCAGGTCAGCCATTGGTGGAACCGAAACGAAGACATGGCATCGCCTTTTGTCCAAAGCGCATCCGATGCGTTGGTGCAAAAATGCCCCTGCGGCGGCACCGTTGGGCCCGTCCAATTCCAAACGCGCGTGCGCACAGATTTAATGCGAGTCATTTCAATCAGCCTTTCTTTCAAGTCCTTTGGCTCGTTTTAAAAGCCGCCAAACGGTGGGTCCAAATAAGGCCAAAGCCGTTAGGATAAAAAATAAAAGTGATAAGGGCCGGGTGAACATCAGCCACCATTTCTCATCCAGCATCACCATCGACTGCCCAAGACGTTGCTCGAGCATGCCGCCTAAAATCAACCCAATGGCAAGCGGAACGACCGAAAACCCATACATGCGCATAAAATATCCAACAACACCGGAAATCAGCGCAACCCAAACATCAAACATGGATTGATCCAGCGCATAAGCCCCCACCACAGAAAACATGAAAACACTTGGCCACAGCACCGGAATTGGGATCAGTGTAACGCGGGCAAATACACGGGCCCCGTAAAGCCCGATTACCAAAAAGAGAAGATTGACGAACAGCATCGACCAAAAAATCGCAAAGGCAAAATGCGCCTGCTCGGTGAACATTGTGGGCCCTGGGCGCAAACCATGCACCAACAATCCCGCTAGGATCACCGCCGCAGTGGGCGATCCGGGAATGCCCAAAGCCAAAGTGGGCACCATTGCACCCCCGGTTGCAGAATTGTTGGCCGCTTCAGATCCTGCGATTCCTTCAGGAGCCCCTTTGCCAAATTCTTCGGGCGTTTTTGACCAGCGCTTGGCTTCATTATACCCAATCATCGAGGCTACAGTCGCGCCTTCAGCTGGTAAAATCCCAATAAATGTTCCGATCCCGCTTGAGCGTAAAATGGTTTTCCAGACGCGTTTGTAATCTTCGCGGCTGGGCAATTTTATCGCCTTCATGGTGATTTGCTCACGTCGCTCGTTTAATTTTGACGCCTGAGCCAACAATTCGGATATGCCGAACACGCCTATCATGACCGGCACAAAGCCAATGCCATCGCGCAACTCGGCTACATCAAAGGTAAAGCGCTTTACTGATGTCAGAAGGTCGGTGCCCACAGTGGCCAATAAAATGCCAAATGCCCCAGCAATCAGATTGCGTATTGGCGAGCCGCCCCCCACGCTCACCAACATGGACAGCCCAAACAGGGTGAGCGCAAAATATTCAGGCGGGGCGAAATTATAGGCCGCGCGCGCCAAAATTGGGGCCGACAGCATTAAAACAGCTACGCTGAAAACACCTCCAACGGTTGAAGAAATAACCGCCAATCCAAGCGCTCGGCCTGCTTCGCCGCGCACCGCCATTGGATAGCCATCAAGGCAGGTGGTTGCGCTGGCGGACGTGCCGGGCGTGTTGATTAAAATGGCTGTGATCGCGCCAGCAAATGTTGCCGAACAATAGATAGCGGTCAGCACCGAAATGGCGGCCACCGGCTCCATCGTTAACGTGAAGGGCAGCAATAAAGCCGCTCCCGTGGTTGCGTTCAAACCCGGCAAAGCTCCGATGACAACGCCGCCCAACGTTGCGCAAACCAGCAACATCAGTAATGAAATGTCCCCTAAAGCGGTAAATCCTGCAACAAACGCCTCCATATCAACCGTACCACCAATTTGTTAAAAGACCGCGCGGAAACCGAATTCTGAACGCCAAATCAAACAGAAAAAAAATGATCGTAGGCATTGCCAAGCCAACCAAAGCAATCAGGTGCCAACGCCGCTCGCCCCAGAGAATCGACAGGCCTGCCGCGAAAGCGCCCAGCGCTATGAACAGATCAATCTGGACCAATAAACAGAAGATAAAAAGCGCCAAAAATGTACCAAAGGTGGACTTATCAGCGCGCTCCTGCAGTTTAATCGGATCCAGCCAAACCATAAGCGCCGTTAGGAAAATGATAAAACCACAGATCAATTGCGGAAAATCCGAGGGCTGTATACCCCGCTTTAAAATAGGTGGCATTTTCTTAAATGTGGTTGTGAAATAAATCGCCACAAGCGCAAAAATCACAATTCCAAGCGGAACCATCCATCGGGCATAGCGCTCTGATTTTGACGTTGGCATTGACATGAAACTTTCTTCCAAAGGATGACCGCGCCCCATAAAAGGGCGCGGCCCAGTTCACAAAATTACTCGATAAAACCAAGCTCTTTCAAAGCAGCTTGCATATCATTCACCATCACAGAAAGCTGGTTGCCCCATTCCTCAGAGCCCGCCACTGAAGAACTATCAAGCCCAACTGAGGTTAAGAACCCCTGATAGACGGAATGGTTCATCGATTTCATCAAAGCCGTTTCGATTTTTTCAGCCACAGCGTCTGGTGTGTCTTTATGCACCACAAAGCCGCGCACGGTTGAGAAACTGACAGGAATACCCATCTCTTGCGCTGTTGAAACATCGGGCAATGCCGCCATGCGGTTATTGGCCAGCACAACGATGGGGCAGACATCACCCGCTTCGATCTGGCTTCCAGCTTCCGCCAAATTCAACACGGCTGCGTCTACAGCGCCGGCAACCAATTGAGTCGCCAATTCTCCACCACCGTCAAAGGGGAGAATTTTGGGCGTTTTCATACCTCCCTTGGTGGTGAACATAAACGCAGATACGTCATCAATATTGCCCAAATGCGTTGTGCCATAGGTGATCGGAGCCGCCTTTTGCTGGGCGACGAAATCAGCCGCATCCGCATAAGCGCCGCAGCGTACCATTAGAATTTGCGGATCATCCGTGCCGCGGGCAATCGGACGGATATCATCTAGCTTCATATCCGTTTCGCCTTTGGCCAGCGTGGCCGCATGCCCGATTGTAAAGGTCAAAATCGTATGACCATCGGCGGGAACTGTCAGATAGTGATCCATGGCGACAGCACCGCCGCCGCCTTTCTTATTCACAACAACCATGTCCTGCTTTAATTCACGGCGCGCGCGCAGCATCATCATACGCGTTGTAACATCGGTGCCACCGCCATTTCCGGCATGCGTGACAACTTCAATAGTTTTTGACGGATACTCATCCGCCATCACCGCGCTTGCCCCCATAGCCAAACACATTGAGGCCCCAGTCAGCAGCTTACCGACATAATTTTTCCGTTTCATATTTGTTCCTCCCAGAATGTCGAATTTCGGTATTTTGGTATACCAATATACCATATTTCGCCATTTTCATAAAAATTGTCAAATGAAAAACCAAATCTTCTGGATCCTTCTTATTTTGAACTAGCATTTGAGACGGGTAAGCAGCAGCCCGGAAAGCGCCTCAAAGCTTGGCGCAAAGTTCAAACCTTAAAAGCCTATATCTTGACCGGAAATCTGGCGCGCAGCGGTTTTGTAAAACAAAACACGCGCTGATAATCACCACGCAATGTAACCGAGAAACGGTTAAATCGGCCGATAGGCATGATTGCCCGCCGCTGCAGCAAGCGCGCGCGGACAAAACCAGCCAAGGCCATTATTTAGAATTGAAGCGCTTGAAACTTCAAAGCAAATAAAGGCGTTTTCAAATCAAAATAATCGATCGTACTATTGATGAACTGATAGCCAAAAGACACTCTGACCTGCCGAGATAACGGATAGGAAAGCAAGGCCGACAGCGTGCTGTCATCACGATTATGCCCAAGCAAACGGCCGCCTGAATAATCGCTATATGCAAAATCAACCGAAATAGGTTTTTGCTTTAACAGCTGAACGAAGCTGATCGACACAGTCTGCGCCAATACCAGCTGATTTGGAACGCGCTCACCACGAATGACGCGAAGGCTCCAAACCCTATCGGTTGGAAAAAGCATGTCCATCTCAACTGAGATCTGGGTCTGAGCAGACTGATCTGTGTTCCGCAACGCTACGCCCGCCGTCAACTGAAAGGAGTGCGCAAATTGTCCGTTCCAAAGCTTAGAAACGCGTATTTCATGTTGCTTGATACGGGTATCTGAAAGATCTTTTTGAATCCGATCCGCGCGGGTGCATAGATCAACGTAGCGCGAATTTCGGAGGCTTTTGACAAAACAGGCCTCGGCCGATAAGGAGGCCATGCCAATTTTATGCTGCGGGCTATGCGCATAATGCGCATTCACCCCATAGTCAAAATAAGCACCCGCATGTGGAAAATAGCGATCACGCATTCCGGCCCCTGCCCCGATAAGAACGCCCGCTTTTTTCACGCGATCCGCCTTGCCCTGAAAAACCATATCGCCCAAAATCAACGGCCCGTTAGGATTGCCATCGTTTATGCTGTGCGAATATGAGATCACGGGCGCCCAAAAGCGCTGTAACGATCGCCCCGCAGCCGGCAGATTGGCGATGCCCGGTTGCGCATTGCGCCGCAATTTATCGTTTAATAAAAACGCGGCGGCTGGCCCGACAGGTTTATTGATCGAGGCATTTAACAAGCAATGGGTAAACAAGCGTTCATTTTTACCTGCAATCGCGCAAGCGCTTAAACCGCTGGCAGATAACAAATAAAACGATAAGCCAACCAGCCAAGACAGAAAGCAGATGCGCAGCAAAAACACCTCAACAAACATAAAAAACGTGGCAGGCAACCAAAGTTTACGGGCATCGTTTCCGAGTAGAAAATGTTTAGGTCTAAACATATTAAGCGATAAAAAAAGCCGCTAGGAAGCAGATATATTCAGGCTAAAAAACTTGCTTAGCATGGCCTGCTTAATATTTATTGAAAAATCCCAAAAACCAAAGCACGCGTTATCAGGCGCAGGATCTGTTTTGCTCTCGCCGGGCTGGGATGCATGTATAGGCTGATTTTAAAAGAAATCCGCTTACTTTCTGGCGGCTTGCTCACCGTTTGTAAAAGCACCTTGGAGATTGATCGCCAGGGGCTTAAGCGTCCCAGCCCCCCAAAACATCTTTCAGCTTGGTTGGGTTCGAAACCTTCTCGCGCAAATCCAGCGCCGACACCAAATCCACCAAATGACTTTTCATCAACTCTTCGGCTCTGGCTCCGTCTTTTTGCGATAAAGCCTCTAACAAAGCATGATGGGCATGTTTTTCGCACAAAGCGCTGTCTCTTTTGCGATAAAGCGCAATAATTAGCGAAGACCGGGCGATCAAGCTTTCGATAAACCGCCCAATCGTGGCTTGATTGGCGAGCTTTGAAATCTCAATATGAAAAACTCCAGACAACCACAACGCTTTCCCAATATCATTTTGCGCCAAAGCTTTATGCTCATCATCAATATGGATTTGCAATCGGCGCGCGGCATCCTGCGTCATCCTGAGCGCTGCAGACCGCGCCGTTCTCGGCTCCAAAAGAGCGCGCGCCTCAAAAATCTCGCGCGCCTCTCTCAAGCTGGGCTTTGCAACAAATGCTCCTCGATTGGGTTGAATATCCACAAGCAGTTCATGCGATAATCCCTGCAATGCGCTGCGCACCAGCGTTCTGGAAACCCCGTAAATCTCCGATAATTCGTCTTCGCCCAATTTGGTTCCCGGTAGCACTTTATGTTCATGGATCGCTTTGGCAATCGCTTTGCCGATTTCATGAGCCGTCATAGTCGTTTTCAGTGCAGGCATCTATTGTCTTTCCAAACCGAGATCGAAGCGTAGTGCCTCTCTATTGCAAATTACCGACTCGGGAACAACAAAGGCGCTCAAACTTTGCACCACCGCAAAGATTGTATACAATTTTATGATTAAATTGTAGGCAAAGATATTTTTTCTGCACACAATTTACGCATGCGGCCACACCACCCTCAAATGCGTAGAATTTTTTTTGTTTTCCCAACCAAAAACAGACCACCGTGATCCAAACAACAAAACATGGTTTGCAATGACATCTGATCTGGAATTGGTCGCACTCACAAAACGCTATGACGGTGCTCTGGCAGTTGATGCAATCTCTCACCGCTTTAAAACTGGCGGCTACGCCTGTCTTTTAGGGCCATCTGGCTGTGGCAAAACCTCAACGCTCAGGATGATCGCTGGGCATGAAACCGTTACCGATGGTGCTGTCATCTTGCAAAACAAAGATATTTCGCTGATGCCGCCAGCCCGCCGCGGCACCGCGATGATGTTTCAAAATTACGCACTTTTTCCCCATTTAAACATTATCGACAACGTTGCGTTCAGCTTAAAAATGAAGGGGGTGACCCGCAGCGATCGGCATAAAAAAGCCGCAGAAATGCTTGAGCTGGTAGATATGGAAACGTTCAAAAATCGGTTTCCTGACCAACTTTCCGGTGGCCAACAACAAAGGGTGGCTTTGGCGCGCGCGCTGGTGACAAGGCCGCAAGTGTTGCTGCTGGATGAGCCGCTTTCGGCGCTGGATCCGTTCTTACGCGTTAAAATGCGCGCCGAAATGAAAAAACTTCAAGCCGAATTAGGGATTAGCTTCATTCACGTCACCCATAGCCAAGAAGAGGCGCTGGGCTTGGCCGATGAAATTATCGTTATGAACAATGCCAAAATTGAACAAGCAGGCGCCGCTCATAGCGTGTTCAACGAACCCAAAACCGAATTTGTGGCGCGGTTTCTTGGCGGGCATAACGTGCTTGATTTGCCGCATGGCCGCGTTGCCATTCGCCGCGATGCGATGCGCATTCTGCCCGAAACAGACGCGCTAATCTCGGCCCAGATTACCGCCGTTGAATATCAAGGTATTCACGTATCTCTCACGGCCAAAGTTTTTGGCGGGCAAGAAGTGACTATCCTGATGGCGGATAGCGCTTTCTTTGCTGCGCCAAGCCAACCCGGCGAGGCCGTTGGCCTAAGCTGGGATCAAAACGCTGTCCACACTTTGGCAGCATAACCTTCCAACACCATCACCAACATTACTGGAGTACAGAAATGATTAAAGAAACCAAACTAAGCCGCAGAAATCTGCTTAAGGGCGCGGCTGCCACGGCTGCTTTTGCAGGAGGATCCACTTTGGGTGCCCCAATGATTTGGGCGCAGAACATCAAGGATGTAACCCTGCGTCAGATCGGAACAGGCGTTTCCAACCTGAATGAAATTGCCGAAAAAGTGAAAGAAGATCTTGGCTTTAACCTCACCATGACGGCTCTGGATACCGACAGCGCAGCGCAGCGCGTTGCCACCCAACCGGGAAGCTTTGACATTGCAGATATTGAATATATCTCCTGCAAAAAAGTTTGGCCTGCTGGGAATCTGCAGGCTATGGATGCCAGCAAATTGGACAATTATGACAAAATCGCACAGACCTTTAGATCTGGAAAACTCACCCCCACCAGCACGATTGCACAGGGCACGGCGCCGCATACGGTTGGCTTTGTCGAAGGGCCCAACGGCAAAAGCTTTGCAGATCATGAATCCGGTTGGATGACCATGGTGCCGACAATTTACAATGCAGATACTCTGGGCATTCGCCCCGATCTCATCGGCCGACCGATCGAAAGCTGGTCCGAGCTTTTGAACCCAGAATTCAAGGGCAAAGCCTCTATTTTGGATATCTCTTCGATTGGCATCATGGATATGGCAATGGTTTGTGAAGCAATGGGTGAGATCACCTATGGCGACAAAGGCAATATGACCAAAGAGGAAATCGATAAAACGATTGCGATCTTCACGGAAGCCAAGAAAAACGGCCAATTCCGCGCCTTCTGGAAAACCTTCGATGAAAGCGTTAATTTAATGGCAAGCGGCGAGGTTGTGATCCAATCTATGTGGTCACCAGCCATTACAGCTGTAAAATCGCGCGGAATCCCGTGCGTGTATCAACCCTTGAAAGAGGGCTATCGCAGCTGGGGCGGGGGCATGGGGCTTGCAGCCTCATTGTCAGGTATCGAAAAAGAAGCGGCTTATGAATATATCAACTGGTATCTCTCGGGTTGGGCCGGCGGGTTCTTGATGCGCCAAGGCTATTATTCAGCCGTCCCTGAAACCAGCAAAAACTTCATGACAGAAAATGAATGGGGCTATTGGTTCGAAGGCAAAGCCGCAACGGGTGATATTACCTCTCCATTTGGCGATAAACTGGCCGTAGCCGGCGAAAAGCGTGATGGTGGATCTTTCTATGATCGCATGGGCGCAGTGAAGTGCTGGAACTCTGTGATGACAGAAAACCAGTATATGGTGCGCAAGTGGAACGAGTTTATCGCGGCCTAAACCCCCACTGACAAGCAGAGGGTCCCAGCGCCGTGCTGGGGCCCTTCTTTACAAAGTCATAATCCTAAAAATTGTCTGGTTCAAAAATCTATGAGACGACATCTATTCTCCAACCCTCTGTGTTTAAAAGCGGTTTTCTATGCGCGCTAATAACACGATGATTGGCTGGCTTCAGGCGGCGCCTTTGGCCATTATACTGGGCGGCTTCCTAGTGATCCCGATTATAATGATCGTTGTGGTCAGTTTTTGGGGCGCGACCGAATGGTCCATTTATCCCGCTTTTCAATTTGACAATTACGAATTTCTTTTTTCATCTTGGGTCACATATTCCGTCTTCCTCAAAACCTTTAAATACGCCCTTGTAACATGGGCATTAACGCTCCTTATTGGGTTTACGGTTGCATATTTTCTGGCATTCCATGTGCGCAAATTGCCTTGGCAAATTGCCCTATTTTTATTGTGCACGGTGCCGTTTTGGACGTCAAACATCATCCGCATGATTTCTTGGATCCCGTTTTTGGGCCGCAATGGCATCGCCAATCAAACGCTTCTCAGTTGGGGCATTGTCGACGAACCGCTTGAATGGCTGCTGTTTTCAGATTTCTCGGTGATTTTAGCCTTCGTTCACCTCTACACGCTTTTCATGGTGGTTCCAATTTTCAACTCAATGATGCGGATTGACCGCTCCTTATTAGAGGCGGCCACAGATGGGGGAGCCAATGGGCTTCAGACATTGTGGAACGTGGTGATCCCTCTTTGCAAACCCGGCATCATGATCGGAACGATCTTTGTGGTGACGTTGGTAATGGGGGATTTCATTACAGTGCGCTTCATGAGCGGCAGCCAAAGCGCCAATGTTGGGCGTTTGATTTCAAACGATATCGGCCTGTTGCTTTACCCGTCAGCCTGCGCAACGGCCGTGGTATTGTTGTGCACGGTGCTTATTATCATCGCGATTTTTCTTCGCCTCGTCGACATCCGAAAAGAGCTTTAACATGGCCCCACGTTCCTTGAGTTTTTACATATTGGCCGGGTTTTTCATTCTATTCGTCATCTTTCTCTATGGCCCTATCCTCACCATCGGCATTTTAAGCTTTCAAGGGCCGCAAGGTGGGCTGACCTTTCCCATGAACGGCCTGTCCTTCTATTGGTTTCGTGATTTGTTCGAACAACAAGCTGTTGGCGATATCTGGGGCAGCTTTCGCAGATCGCTGATCCTGGGCCTTGCCGTGATGATCACAACGGTTGTGGTCTCTGTGCTGGGCGGTCTGGCGTTTCGCAAACGCTTCAAAGGATCCACCATTCTATTTTATCTCACCGTCACGTCGCTGGTGATCCCGTCGATTTTGGTGTCGTTGGGCGTGGGGCTGATGTTTGATCAATTGGGGTTTACCGTGCATTGGAGCAGCTCGGGATTTGGCGCACAGTTAACATGGACGCTGCCCTTTGGTCTGCTGATTATGTTTGCAGTCTTCAACCGGTTTGACAAAAGCTATGAAGAAGCGGCCAGAGATCAAGGCGCAACAGCTTGGCAAACCTTCGCGCATGTGGTGTTGCCCATCATTGCGCCCTCTTTGCTGGGTGTCGCGCTGTTTGGATTTACGCTCAGCTATGATGAATTTGCGCGGACCCTCTTAACCTCCGGCAGCTATAACACTCTGCCGCTTGAAATTTTCGGCATGACCACCAACGTCACCACGCCGGTTCTCTATGCATTGGGCAGCCTGACCACGGGGTTTTCATTCATCATGATTGGTGTTTTCTTTTTAGCGTTTTGGATCATGTCTTCGCGCAAGAAACGAGCCGGCTCTGATGCTGGCAATGGGATGTTGTAACGCGATGGCCGTATATCTGATCAACCCAAATAGCACAAAAATCATGACGGAAAATGCGCTGCATGCCGCCCATGCCGCCGCACCTGATCTGGAGTTTATTGGTTGGACTTCCCATAACGGCCCGTCAGTCATCGAAGGGCCTGAAGATGGTGCAGCAAGCATTCCCCCGCTTCTGACATTGGTTCAAAAAGCCTCGGATGCGGGGGCAGATGCAATTATAATCGCCTGTTTCGATGATACAGGCCTGAAGAAGGCAAAGGAAATTGCCCGATGCCCCGTCATAGGAATTGGACAGGCGAGCTATCACATGGCTTCACTTTTGGCCGAAAAAAGCGCAGTTATTACAACCGTTGAGGCAGCGGTTCCGGTTCTTCAGAACAACATTTCAGCCATGGGGTTCGCCGATCATATCCCGGTTGTAGAGGCCGCGAATATTGGCGTTGCCGAATTAGACACGGACACAGGAAAAGCTCTTCAAAAATTCAATGCAACAGCGCAGAGTATTCAACTGACAGCACAAATAAACACGTTCATCTTGGGATGCGCGGGCGCTGTTCAAATTTCATCAGATTTTGCCTTAACGGCCGGATTTACCGCAATAGAACCCGTGAGCGCTGCGGCGCGGTTATGCCGGGCGATATCAGCGCGTCTCTAAGCACCGCATTAGGGCTGAGAATTTCTTATCCGCAGTAAAGGCAGAGCAAAATGGCACCAGATGGGCTTTGCCTTACAGGCTGAAACGCCCGAAAAATTCTAATCTTAGCTGAAATTTAAACTGCTTTCGCGCGATATAGGAACCATTGGCAAACAAAGCTTATGCATTTTTGACAGGTTGCAAAGAGGCATCGCGGGTCATCATTTGCCGCCTAAAGAAGGCGACAATAAAGATCGCGGTCATGATTAAAATGATCGTAGGGGCCGGAGCGCTATCTATAAAAAAACTGGCATAGGTTCCCAGCAGCATCGACACCATGCACACGATCACAGATACGAAAAGCATTGAGGAAAATCTGCGGACCAGTAAGAAGGCGATCGCCCCGGGCGCGATTAGAAGTCCGATTGCCAGAATAAGACCTGTCGAAGACAGGGTCGCAATAATGGTGAAAGACAAAGCTGCCAACAAGCCATAATGTAAACCGTTCACCCAAAGCCCCGAGGCATAGGCCTGCGCAGGGTCAAAGCTGTGCAACAGCCAATCTTTCCATTTCAAAAGCAGCACAAGCCCAACAGCCGCTGAAATCAGCCCTGATGTCCAAAGTTCATGCGGCTCTACCCCCAGCATATTTCCAAACAGGATATGATCCAGATGCGCGCCCGTTTCCACCCCCACATACAGCAGGATGCCCAGCCCAAACATGCCCGAAAATACCACCCCCATCACCGTATCCTGTTTCACGCGGCTATTGCTTGCCAGATAGCCAGTGGCCAAAGCGCAGGTCATGCCGGCAGCAAAGGCACCAATCAGCAAAGGAATTCCAAGAATAGAGGCCACAACAATGCCGGGTAAAATAGCATGGCTGACAGCATCACCCATCAACGCCCAGCCTTTCATCACCAAGAAGCAAGACAGCAATGCGGTGGGCACCGAAACAATGATCGAGATCAGGAAAGCGTTTTGCATGAATGCGAACTGAAACGGCACGATAAGCGTGTTTAAATCCATTACTCTTTTCCTACAGCATGCGAGGCAACATGCCTCTGCAGCGCATGTTTGGCTTTGCGTTTTGCGGCCAACAGCCCGTGCGCCGGAGCAAATACAAAAGCAATCAGAAAAATCAACGTCTGCAAAACCACGATGATGGCGCCGGTGGCCCCATCCAAAAAGAAACTAATATAGGCGCCAAAAAAACTGGTCAGCACGCCGATGGCAACCGAGGTCACGATCAAGCGTGAAAATCTATCACAAAGCAAATAGGCGGTTGCACCCGGCGTCACGACCAAAGCGATCACTAAAAAAGCACCGACGGTTTGCATGGCTGCCACCACCGATGCAGACAGTAAAACGAAGAAAATAGCTTTCAAAAGGCCAGGCCGAAGCCCGATTGTACGGGCGTGGGTTTCATCAAAAAACGTCACCATCAAATCTTTCCATTTGGCCAGCAAAACAGTCAGGGAAACCAAGCTGATAAGCGCCAATTGCAGCGTATCTTGGGGTGTTATTGCCAAGATATTACCCATCGTAATCACTTGCACCGACACGGATATCGGGTTGATTGAGACGATAAACAATCCCAATCCAAAAAAAGCGGTGAAAATCAATCCGATGATCACATCTGCCTTTAAACCCGATCGCTCGGATAAAAACAGCATGGCCCCGGCGGCCAAAGCGCCAGCAAGAAAGGCGCCAAGCGCGAATGGCAAGCCAAGAATATAGGCTCCCGCCACCCCTGGCACGACCGAGTGGGACAGCGCATCCCCAATCAACGACCAGCCTTTCAGCATCAGATAGGCTGATAAAAAAGCACAGACACCTCCCACCAAAGCAGACACCCACATCGCAGTCGCCATATAGCTATAGGTAAATGGCTGCAGCAAAAGCTCCATCAGCTATTCCCATCGGTCCGCTGCGTCTTGTCGCCATATTGAACAAATGGGCGTTCATCATCGGTAAAGATGGTAATCGCGCGGGCATCTGCATCCTCATGCAGCGCCTCACCCCCTAATGTGAAATGGCGCAAAACCCCACCAAAAGCGGCTTCAAGATTTTCGCGGGTGAAGGTTGTTTCGGTTGGTCCATGGCTCAGCACAGTGCCCTTGACCAAAATCGTTCGGTCGCAAAATTCGGGTACCGATCCAAGGTTATGCGTCGAAACCAACATCACGCGCCCCTCGTCTCGCAATTCTTGCAATAACGCAATAATTTGTTCTTCTGTTTTGACGTCAACGCCTGTGAAAGGTTCATCCAGCAAAATCACTTGTCCATCCTGCGCTAAAGAGCGTGCGAGAAAAACCCGTTTGCGCTGCCCGCCCGACAACTCACCGATCTGGCGGGTTTTGAACGCCTGCATATTCACCCGGCGCAAGGCCCTATCAACCGCGTCATAATCGGTTTGCTTCGGGCGCCGCAAAAACCCCATATGACCATAACGCCCCATCATCACAACATCTTCGACCAAAACCGGAAACGCCCAATCCACATCTTCAGATTGCGGTACATAGGCAATAAGATTTTTTGCCAAAGCCTGTTTCACGCTCTGGCCAAGAATTTTAATAGTGCCCCTGGCGGCGGGAACAAAACCCATAATGGCTTTAAACAAGGTTGATTTACCCGCCCCATTCACGCCTACCAATGCGGTAACCGTGCCGCGCGGAACGTCAAAGCTGGCATCCCAAAGCGCGGTGTGCCCGCTGCGATAGGTCACCGTAACATCGCGCGCCGATATCCCAATATCCACTGGATTGTTCAGATCATTTCGTGAACTTGGTAAGTCACTCATGGTATTGTCCCTTGCCACATGCGCTGGCGTATTTTCTGGCAAACCAACCGCGGCGCTTTGCTCTATAGATCCGACCCCGATGGTTACATAGTCTAATTTGAGCCTCCCGACAGCCCTTTCACAACAGTGCTTGACGTAACTTTTAGAAGATCAAGATAGGTTGGGACTGCGCCAGAGGCTGCGCTAAGACTATCTACGTAAAGCACCCCCCCATACGCTGCGCCTGTTTCGCGGGCCACTTGCTGGGCGGGCGCCGCGTTGACCGTGCTTTCGCAAAACACGGCTGGGATGCCGTGTTTCCTGACGCCATCAATCACCTTGCGCACTTGTTGCGGTGTGCCAACTTGATCCGCGTTCATTGGCCATAAATATAATTCTTTCAACCCAAAATCGCGGGCAAGATAGCTAAAAGCCCCTTCGCAGGTTACCAACCAGCGGCGCTGTTCGGGAATGTTTGCAAGTGCCGCACGCAACGGTTCAATGGTTCTGCGCAACTCACCTATATAAGCCTGCGCATTGGCGTTGTAGATCGCCGCGTTATCAGGATCATGCTCGATAAAGGCGGCTCGAATATTGTTAATATAAATCACCGCATTGTCTAATCCCATCCAGGCATGCGGATTGGGTAAACCTGCATAGCTTCCGGATTTAATTGAAATGGGTGTGATTCCGTCGGTCAAGGTAACTGAGGGCACCTGTTTCAAGTTTTTTAAGAACTGTTCAAACCAAAGCTCCAAATTCATCCCGTTCCACAAGATCAGATCCGCATCTGAGGCCTTTACGATATCTTGCGGTGTCGGTTGATAGCCATGAATTTCAGCACCTGGCTTGGTAATCGAGACCACATCAGCAGCCTCGCCAGCAACATGTGCCGCCATATCGGCAAGCACTGTAAAGGTGGTCACCACTTTCAGTCGCGCCTCTGCCATTGCGCTTGTTGCGCTCAAACAGGCAAAGAGAGCCGCCGCCAGATACAAGACACGTGTAAGCATGAAAGATCCTTTGCATGTCGCTCGCTTCTGTAAATGCAAATCACTTGCAACTGTCAAGCCTTATTGCGAGTTAATCGCAAAAGCGTCGTCATAGAGTCACGTGCCGCGCCAAATTGAAAATAAATGCTCATGATTCATTTTTTTATATAAAACGTTGAACGCCGACGATTGCCTAAGCGCCATCCCAGCGCCGCAACAACCAATACCATTGGTCCGGATTTTCCAATATCCGTTTTGACAGGCTGTCATTGAAAGCTTGGGTCATGGTTATGCTGTCCGAATGCGGAATTTCTGCCTCAAATTCAACATCAAATTCATTGCCATCGGCAATCCGCGTTCCAAAGGCCGGGATCATTGGAATACCATATTTAATCGCCAAATTTGCTGCCGAAAGCGAGGTCAACGCATCCTTGCCCAAAAAGGGAAGACGGGCACCGTCAGGATGTTTCTCATCTAACATAATGGCAATGACGCGCCCTTCTTTCAAATGCCGCACCAAAGCCCGTGTGCCGGCGCGCCCGGTCGACACGATTGGGTTTCCAGTTGCTTGAATGCCCGCCAATAATCGCCGCTGATAATGGCGATTGGCCTGCCGACGATAAACAGCACCAGTTTCTATACCGCGTTTTTTCAAAACCGCGCGGACCGCCTCCCACTGGCCAAAATGACCCGAGACAACAATAGCCCCCTTGCCCGCTGCAAAGGCCTTCTCCAATGTTTGCAAACCCTCGCCTGACACGTGAAATTTATGCGAAGCGGCTTGAAATTCTGTCGAGTGATAAATTTCAAACAAAGTGCGCCCCATATGAACGCCCATACGCTGACAAATATCTAACCGTTGAGCACGAGGCATATCGGGAAAAATTTTCAAAAACTCGCGTTCAAACCAGCGCCGCGCCGGCGGATACCAACGCAGCACCCAACCAATCGACACCCCCAAGGCCTGCGAACGCCGCGCGAAACTTCTTCCACGCGAAAACGTTATGGCCGACAATAAGGGCAGATATTTGAAGTGATGCCAGGTGGCTCTTATCGAACGAAAAATCATCACTTCTTTTGAAGTTTTGCTGAAGAAATTTCCAGACTAAAAATACCATCCTATCGAAAAATTCCACTTTAATATGTTTTTGGGGCCTGATCTCAAATATCAAATGCTTGGACGCTGAAAAATAAATGAACAATCAATCGCCAGAGCGGGTTATTGCAGCTGTTCAATAGAATAGGTTGGCGGCTGGCAGGCACGGTCCTTTAACAGGGTTTTTAGAACGATATCGTGATCGGCGTTGGAAAACGCACTGGCATAAAGCCCCTTCTGAATCAAAACGCTGTCCCATCCAACTGCCTGCGCACCGGCAATATCATGATCTAAACTGTCTCCAACCATCAAAAACCGCTGCGCCTCAAGAGAGGCCGATAAAGCCTGAAAAACTGGCCGATGCGGTTTTCCATAATAAATCACCCGCCCAGATCTTTGCGAATAGGCCCGCGCCAGCGCGCCGGCCGAGATTACCAAACCATCTGCGCGCGGGGAATGTTGATCTGGGTTCGAACAATAAATCGGCAAATCTGCGGCGAAGGCTTGATCCAAAACCGGCTGCCAATCTGCCAGTTTGGCCGCGTCTGGCAAGCCCATCAACAGCACCGCCTGCGCATTGTGCAACTCTGTCAGTTCAATACGCAACCCTTCCGCCCAGGCCAATGCATCACCCTGCGCTCTTTCAATCGCAAAAAATTTACTCTGCGCGATTTTGCCCTGATCAATATCATGCCATAAAGCTTCGCCGCTGGTCATAATTTGATTGAATAGCCCATTTGAAAACCCCATATCGGCGATCCTCTTGGCATTTGGCGCGGCGCGTTTGCCCGAATTTGAAAGAACGGATAAAGAATGCCCAGCCTCGGCGAGACCGACCAGACAGTCAATCGCGCCCGCATATGCACAACTGCCGTCATGGAGAACCCCCCATTGATCAAAAATAATGGCGTCATATTTTTGCGCGATTTGCGCTAAACTGTTGATACATTGGGTCATAACATAGATAATCCGTCGGTTTGGGCCATATTTTAACACTCAATATAGGCTCTATCACGGCATCGCAAATTAATGAGGATAACGGAAAAGCTGAATAATTGGATTTGGCAGAGACCCCCTAAGCCCCATCGTGGGTTTGGCGATACCTTCTTTAGATCAAGGAAAAGACAGGTTAGGCCGAACCATCTAGGCGCTAGGGCCCGGGCGGAAATTATGTCAGCTCTGGCGAGTGAATTGGATATGTTTATCACCCATTTATCTGCGCGGACGCGAATAAAGGCAGCCTCATAAAACCTCCGCTACGCAAGAGAATATTTTGTTTTGGGGTGATGAGACCGCGCATGCTTTATCGCTTTTGTCTCAAAATCCCTGCAACGCGGCGCTGAATGCAAACCGCATAGATCCGCCAACAACCCCAATCCCTTAAGGCCGCTTGCAACATCAAAAATAAGCTGCATACTCGCCCTGGTCGCAAACCAATTGGGATCAGTGCTGCAAATGCTCTGTCAATCCCGCTGCAGTTAATGATGGAAATTTTATGAAACGACTGATTTGTGGGGTGATTGCAAGTTGCCTCTTAGCGTCCGGCGCACTCGCTCAAACCCGCTACTTTTTATTCCCAAGCGAGGTGCCCGCCTTCACCGCGCAATACGCCCGTATGGTAAATGTTTTTGGAATTGCCCATTCCGTTCAAACCAGTGATGCGTATGGTATTCAATTTTCGCTTTCCGATAAAAGTGACTCAATCAACGTTGTCTTTCCGGGACCATTACCAGAGGCGTTCGAAATGGGCAGCCCGGTTGTTGTTCAGGGCGAATTTGATGGTGAGCGTTTCAAGGCCACCACCATATTAGCACAATTTTCCAGCGAATATTTCCCCATAGCTGCGCTGGATGAATTGCGATCTTACGGCGTATTAATTGATAAGGACTGAGCCTGTCTAAACTGCGCCTGTCACGTTACGTTGCGGTTCAAAACTATGCTGCGCAGCGAGCATAGACAGGCATCATGCATCTTTCCAGATTATCAAAAAAGCGCCTGACCCGACACCGGATAATTGGTTGAACTGAAAAAACAATCTGCCTTGCATCGTCAAAACGCAACCTACGCGAAAAGGCTTTCGCTAATGCGCCGCGCAGCGGATTGGAGCAGCTCTTTGCTCTTGATAGCATCGGGAATATTCACGCGCTGCGTTGGACCATGGAAGGCAAGCGCCGCAATATAGCGATTTTTTGAATCCGTAACAGGCACCGCAATCGCAACCATATCATCCATGAATTCTTCTTGATCAAGCGCGTAGCCATTCTTTCGGACCTGAGAGATCTCAGCCAAAAGCGTTGCTGTCGACACATGGGTATTTTTAGTCATCGCTTGCAGATGCAGCGTTGCTAAAAAGTTTTTCAGTTTGGCCATCGGAAGGCTTGCCAAAAACGTCTTCCCACTAGCAGTGCAATGAAAGGGCACGCGCGAGCCGATTGGCAATTGAATCCGAAACGCCCACCCGGTTTCGACGCGGTCCAAATAATCCATGCCGGTTTCACGCGGCACCGCGAAATTCACAGTTTCCCCAACCTCTTGCGCAACATCCAATAATATTTGCCGCCGCATGATGTGATCGCGTGAATTATAAAGCAACCCCGCACCAATTTCGCGCAAACGGCGCGCAACTTGATATTTTTTACTGTTGCTAAGACGGGTGATAAACCCAAACTCTTCCAGCGTGGCGCATAAGCGATGCACGGTCTGTTTGGGAAGGTTCAACACAGCATTTATCTCGGTCGCCGTCATAGGGCGATCGCTTTTGCCCAGCACTTCAAGGATTAATAAAGTGCGCAAATTGCTTGGGGTTTCTGTCGGGCTCTGCATGGGGGCTCAAACCGATTTTCTTCAAGAAAGTGATTTACATGTATCTCGAATCATAGTTAGCATCATTTTTGTGTAAATTCGAGAATAAAAGTCTCATTATTTGATATTTGGGGGAATATGAGGTTCGATTTCGTCATTGTTGGTGCGGGTTCCGCGGGATGCGCCCTTGCCAATCGTCTATCAGAAGATGGACGGTATACGGTTGCGTTGATCGAAGCTGGGCCGCGCGATACCAGCCCTTGGATCCATATTCCGGTTGGCTATTTTCGAACAATGGGCAACCCCAAAATGGATTGGTGTTACGAAACCCAAAAAGATGTTGGGATCGCCAATCGCTCGATCCCCTGGCCGCGTGGACGGGTCCTTGGCGGGTCCAGTTCGATTAACGGCCTTCTCTACGTGCGCGGCCAAGCACAAGATTATGATGGCTGGGCGCAGATGGGCTGCACGGGTTGGAGCTGGAGCGATGTTCTTCCCTATTTCAAACGGTCCGAAACTTGGGAAGGCGCGGATCAAACCGGGCTGCGCGGAAAATCGGGGCCGCTTTCGGTTCAAAACTCAAGATTAACACGAGATGTGGTTGATAAATGGGTCGATGCCGCGGTGGATGCCGGATATAAGCGTAATCCTGATTATAACGGCGCCGATCAGGAAGGCGTTGGATATTTTCAGCTGACGATGAAAGGGGGGCGGCGTTGTTCTTCTGCTGCGGCTTATTTGGCCCCCGCGCGTAGGCGTAAAAACTTGAGCGTCATAACCGATGCGCAGGTAGAAAAAGTGGTGATCGCTGAAGGGCGCGCAATTGGTGTACAAATTCGCCGGCATCAGCGGGTTGAAACGATTTCGGCAAGCGCCGAGGTGATCCTTAGTGCCGGGGCCATCGGCTCGCCGCAGCTTCTCATGCTCTCGGGCATCGGCGCCGGGGGCGAACTTAGCGCGCATGGCATAGAGGTTTTATCAGATCTTCCTGGCGTAGGTAAAAATCTACAGGATCATCTGCAGGCCCGTCCAGTTTTCAAAACCACGCTCAGCACCGTGAATACCGAAATCAACAGCTACTTAAAAAAAGGCTTGATTGCGGCCAAATACGCGTTCACGCAGCGCGGTCCAATGACGATGGCCGCCAGTCTTGGAACCGGCTTCCTAAAAACCGAAGCGCATTTAGAAACGCCAGATATCCAATTTCATATTCAGCCCTGGAGTGCCTTAAAACCCTCGGATGGGCCGCATAAATTCTCGGCCTTCACCGCTTCTGTTTTGCAACTGCGCCCCGAAAGCGCTGGGCATTTAACGCTGAGCTCGGCCAATATCGACGATCACCCAGAAATTCATCCAAATTATCTATCCACGGACACAGATTGCCGCACTATCGTGAAAGGCATTCAAATCGCACGCCGCATCGCGCAGTCAGAACCGCTAAAATCTCACATCACGGAAGAATATGCCCCCGGAGTCGGGGTCGCCCTAGAGGATGAGGTGGCCACGCTGGATTGGGCGCGTCAAACATCCGTGACGATTTACCATCCAACCGGCACCTGCAAAATGGGCATCGACCAAATGGCGGTTGTGGATCCGTCGCTAAAAGTAAAGGGCATTCGCGGCCTGCGCGTTGCTGATGCCTCAATCATGCCGCGCATAGTCAGCGGCAACACGAATGCACCTGCGATCATGATCGGCGAAAAAGCCAGTCAGCTGGTGTTGGAGGATGCATCATGACTTTTGCAACCCCGCTTCATAAAGTGGATATCATGGTCAATCATGAACAAAACCCACTTTCATTTTCTGTCAGGACAATCCCCTCGGCCGTGGCAGCGATCAATAACGATATGAGGGAAACATCATCAAGGGAGGAAAATTGATGTTTAATCTTAAAACCCTAAGCGTGGGCACAGCAGCCCTTACGCTGATGGCATCAGCAGCATTTGCTGAAACCACCATCCGGATCCAATCCGTGCTTGGAAACTCAACTGACGAAGTCTATATGCTTCAAAGCTTTGCAGATGATGTTGAAGCCCTGACAGCCGGATCGGTCAAGATTGAAATCTTGCCCGCGGGCGCAGTTGTTGGCCCACGCGACATTATGGATGCCGTAGATGCCGGCTTGGTGGAAGGTGGCTTTGCTTGGACCCATTATTGGGGCGGAAAGCATCCGGCCGCCAACCTATTTGGCGCGCCTATTGCCGGTGCCGGTGTTGGTCTTGACGCGATGTCATTCCTATCATGGTTCCAATATGGTGGTGGCCGTGAATTATACGATCGCCTGTGGGATGAAATGGGCGTCAATGTAAAAGGCTTTATGCTGCAACCCGTTGGCCCAGAAGCTCTGGGTTGGTTCCCCGAAAAAATCGCAACGATGGATGACTTCCGTAAACTGCGCTTCCGGGCCCCTCCCGGAATGGTAGGCGCCGCCTATAACGAAATCGGTGTTGCCGCCGTTGCGATGGGGGGAGGAGACATTCTTCCGGCCCTTGAAAAAGGCGCTATTGACGCGGCAGAATGGTGCTGCCCGAAGCCGGACTCAGTTTTTGGGTTCCAAAAAGTGTTAAAGCATTACTATCTGCAAGGCCTTCATCAGGTTGTTGTAAATGCTGACCTTTACCTCAATGGCGACGTCTATGACGGGCTTTCAGCAACCGAGAAAAAAGCGATTGAAGTTGCCGCGAATGCCTCTTTGTCAAAAGCTCAGTCTTATCGTATTTACTCGAACGGACAGGCGCTTAAAGACTTGACCGAAAACCATGGTGTTATTTTAGAAGATACACCGGCCGATTATTTCACCGAGTATATGGCCGCAGCCAAGAAGCTTCTTGAAGAAGCCTCAGCTGAAAATGAATTCTTTGCAGAAGTTTGGCAATCTCAAAAAGATTTCGCCGATGTGGCCGTGCCGTTTTGGGCGGGTGCACAGGCGTCAAATGCCAGCTTAGGCAAAGCGCATGCCGATACGCTGAAGTAATTCCTAAACACACAAAACGGGGCCCTTCGGGGCCCCAACCTTCATTTTTGGTAAAACCCGAAGGCTTTTCCAAAAATGAAGGCTCCTTTGACAAAAAGGACCACACAGGAAGGGAGAACGGGCGTGGCTGAAGAGATTGCACCCGAAGAGCTAGAGATTGCAGATGAGTTGATCGCAGAGCGCCGCACCGAGCGTCCTGGCGAAACCCCCGAAGATATGACGCCCTGGCAACGCCCGATCACCGGATTTATCGATCTGTTAAATGATTGGGCCGGCAAGCTGCTTTGCTTGTTAATGGTTCCGTTAATCGGGGTGGTTGTTTTCGAAGTGATTTCGCGCAATGCTTTTGGCATTATGGCCAGCTATGGCTGGGATGACACGGCCCGCGCGCTCGGGCTTGGGCCCACGCTATTTGCCTATGACATCAGCCGTATGATCGCGGGTGTGCTGTTTATGGGCGCCGCCGGCTACGGCCTGATGCGGGGCGTGCATATCCGTGCCGATTTCCTGTATCGCAATTGGACCGACAAAACCCAAGCAACCGTTGATGCCTTTCTTTATATGGCGTTTTTTATCCCATCTATGATCTTTTTCACCATCATCGCGGCGCAATATTGGGAATTGGCCTACCGTACGGGTGAAACCGCTTTTGATAGCCCGTGGGAGCCCCTTCTTTGGCCAGCGCGCCTTGCCATGCCTGTGGGTGGTTTGCTGCTCACCTTGCAAGGTATTCCCGAATTGTTCAGAGCCTTCCACAAAATGGGAAAAGAACGCGAGCGTCGATTTGTCCAAGCCCTACCTTTTTATCTACTCGCCTTGATTTGGCTGACAATGGCCGTGTTCGCTCCAGAGGCAACCCCGGGCGGAGACTGGTTTACAGATATAATGTCAGCCCGCCCCAGCCTGTCCAAACCAACCATCGGTTTGATCATGCTCGCAGCGATGATTTTCGTGATCTTCATCGGTTTCCCAATTTCATTCACGCTTATTTTCCTAGCTTTTGTATTTGGTATTTGGGGATCAAACTTTAAGCTCACCACGCTGCTGATGACGCTGAATACAAATTCAACAATGTTAAACGATCAGTTGATGGCAGTGCCGCTTTTCATCCTGATGGGAATCGTAATGGAAGCCGCCGGTTTGATGGAACGATTGTTCACATCCATCCAGATGATCATGGCACGGGTGCGCGGGTCGCTTTACATCGCGGTGCTGATCGTTTCTACGATCTTTGCTGCAGCCACAGGGATCGTTGGCGCCTCTGTGACGCTTCTTGGGATCATGGCAGGTGCCACAATGAACCGCTCCGGTTACAATGTACAGCTGGCAGCAGGGACCATAACGGCAGGCGGCACATTGGGCATTTTAATACCGCCCTCAATTATGCTGATTGTGATGGGGCCCGTTCTTGAAGTGTCAACGCTCGATTTATTCCGGGGCGCGTTCATTCCCGGTGCCGTATTGGCAATGCTATACCTGCTCTATACATTGGGTCGGTGCTGGCTCAACCCCGAGTTAGGCCCTGTGTTATCCGAAGACGCGCAACCCAAAACCTCTGATTTTTATGGGGCAGAAATAGCGCTGATTTCGATGGGCGTTCTAACCATCTGCCGGGTTTTTGGGCTTGGCCTTGGAGGTGCGTTTGGCGGCTTTCTGCCATTTGGTGGTTTGATTGTTTTAGGCGGCGTAATGGTTTTGACCTATCGCGCCTATCGCAATCTAAACGTGCTGCGCATCGCGCTGCCAATAACGGTTTTATTTCATGCTTACATGGTTGCTGCGAATTGGGAGGACGGCCTTCCATGGGTTTCGCTGCTATTACTGGCCTTCATCGTTCTGCTCGCGGCGCTGGCCATGCCAATCTATCGCAGCGATGCCGAAACCAGATTTGAATTCTCAGAGCTTTGGGACGAATTTTTCGCAGGCCTGATGCCTCCAACAATTTTGATCTCTTTCGCATTGGGCTCTATTCTACTGGGGTTTGCAACTCCGGCAGAAGCTGCTGCAATGGGCGCATTTGGCGCCATTCTCTTATCGCTGATTTACCGCAAATTCACAATCTCGGGCTTTTTTGACAATCTTATCAAATCGCTTGAAATCACCGTATTGATCATGTTTTTGGTGGCTGCCTCAAACTTTTTTGGTGCAGAGTTTTCATCGCTTGGCACGCCAAAAATGATGACCGAGATGTTGCTTGGGTTAGACATGTCACCCTATCTGATCTTGATCCTGGTGATGGCGCTGATTTTCCTTTTAGGATGGCCATTGGAATGGGTGCCGATTGTGTTGATCGTCGTTCCGGTTTTGCTGCCAACCGTGGAGAAACTTGAACTTCACGGCCTTGATCGCTACGACCTGATGGTGTGGTTCGGAATTCTGGTTGCAGTGAATTTGCAAACAGCATGGCTATCGCCGCCAGTGGCCTTATCCGCCTATTTCCTTAAGGGCGTGGTTCCGAATTGGGATTTGAAAGATATCTATCTGGGTATGATGCAATTCATGGTAATCCAACTTATCGGATTGATCCTCATTCTCATTTTCCCACAAATCGTTCTCTGGCTGCCCAATCAAGTGTTTGGTCAATAGGTGCTGCAATGAGTAGATCCACTCTCTCCTATCAAAAATGGCCGTTGATCGTGACTGTTGTTGGCCTTGGCCTGTCTGGCTGGTTGGGCTGGGCAACCACTGGAACGGTTTCAGGGGTGCTCGGGTTCCTATTTGTTGGCGCTATTTTGGCCGCATTGGAAATCGCCTTGTCTTTTGACAACGCCATTGTAAATGCCAACAAACTTGAAGAGATGACGCCGGTTTGGCAACGGCGGTTTCTTACCTGGGGGATTTTGATCGCTGTTTTTGGCATGCGCATAATCTTTCCCTTGGCGATTGTCGCCATTTTTGCCTGGATCAACCCTTTCGCTGCAATCCATTTGGCCTTGGCCGACCCAGAGAAATATTCGCATATCATTGAACAAGCGCATGGCCCAATATCTGCTTTTGGCGGTACTTTTTTGATGATGGTTGCGTTGAAATTCTTCGTGGATGAAGAAAAATCGGTCGATTGGATCGTGGGGCTTGAAACGCGGCTTCGGCGCGTCGGATCAATCCGAGGACTAGAGATCACATTCGTTCTGATTATTATCATCGCGATCTGCCAGTTCCTGCCAGAATATAAACATGCGGCCTTCTTAATGTCGGCAATAATGGGATTATTGGTCTTCATGCTTGTCGATGGGTTGGGCGCCTATCTCGACAATGTTGCAAGCAACACCACCACCATTGGTGCGCGCGGCGGATTGGGCGCGTTCTTATATCTTGAGGTTTTGGATGCCAGCTTCTCATTCGACGGCGTGATCGGAGCCTTTGCGCTGACCACAAATATCCTTTTAATCGCGATAGGGCTAGGAATTGGCGCGATGTATGTGCGCTCGATGACGATCATGCTTGTAGAGCGTAAAACTCTGGCAGAATTCAGATATTTGGAACATGGGGCGTTTTATTCTATTTTTGCTCTATCGATTATCATGTTTCTGCAATCCCTGTTTCACGTCCCGGAAGTATTAACCGGCGGGATCGGCGTGTTTCTTATCGGCCTCGCCTTTTACAAATCCATTCAACATAACAAATCAGGTGCTGTACATGAGGATGCAGCGATAGGAGCCGAATAATGACCGTCGAATATCTTAAGAAAGCTCCTCTTCATTCTCGAAGCGATGCCACCGAAACGCGCGATATAGTGCGCAAAATTTTAGATGAGATTGAGGCTGGCGGTGATGAAAAAGCTTTAGAATACGCAGCAAAATTTGACAATTATCAGGGCTCCATACTGCTGTCTGCAGAGGCAATTAAGACGGCTTCGGCGCTGGTGCCTGATAAGATGAAGCGCGATATCGAATTTGCGCATGCCAATGTTAAAAAATTTGCGGAAGCCCAAAAATCAACCGTCGCCGATTTTGAAACAGAGGTTGTGCCCGGATTAATCGCAGGGCAAAAAGCGATCCCGGTGAACGCCGCCGGCTGCTATATCCCCGGGGGCCGCTACAGCCATATTGCCAGCGCCATCATGACGGTGACCACAGCCAAGGTCGCAGGCTGTAAAAACATTATCGCCTGCTCTCCACCCCGGCCGGATATAGGCGTTGCCCCCGCGATCATATATGCTGCGCATATTTCGGGTGCGGATAAAATTTTGGCCATGGGCGGCGTGCAAGGCGTTGCCGCGATGACGTTTGGGTTATTTGGGCTGCCCAAAGCTAATATTCTTGTTGGGCCGGGAAACCAATTCGTTGCCGAAGCCAAACGCATGCTTTTTGGCCGCGTTGGCATTGATATGATCGCAGGACCAACAGATAGCCTGATTCTGGCCGACGCGCATGCAGATGCAGATATCGTTGCAGCCGATCTTGTCGGTCAGGCCGAGCATGGCTATAACTCCCCGGTTTGGCTGGTGACCGATGATCGCGCGCTGGCTGAAAAGGTAATGCTGTTGGTGCCCGCGTTGATCGAGGATCTGCCAGAGCTTAACCGCGATAATGCCTACGCCGCTTGGCGCGATTATGCGGAAATTATACTCTGCGACACCCGAGAGGAAATGGCCGCCACATCGGATGCCTATGCACCCGAGCACCTGACCGTCCAAGCGCAAGATCTCGATTGGTGGCTCAATCGCCTTAGCTGTTATGGCTCGCTGTTCTTGGGCGAAGAAACCACGGTCGCCTTTGGGGATAAAGCATCGGGCACAAATCACGTTTTACCCACATCCGGCGCCGCAAGCTATACGGGTGGATTAAGCGTTCATAAATATATGAAAATTGTCACTTGGCAGCGCGCAACGCGCGAAGGATCAAAGCCCGTTGCAGAGGCCACAGCGCGCATTTCCCGGCTCGAGGGTATGGAAGGGCATGCGCGCACGGCTGATATTCGTCTCAGAAAGTATTTTCCAAATGAGAATTTCGATTTAACCGCCGCAGACGATATTTAACCCCTTTGCGACGCGGGCTCTTATTGCACAAAACGGTGCAATAGGCCCGTAAAGATGGTAGGCTTAAGCCAAGCTTTTCAAACCCGATTGGGCCTGCAAGGTCCATTCATCCTGTAAATGCGTCTTAAGGCAATCAAAACCCGCGCAAAAATAGACAGGTCATGACCCGCAGCCATGATCACTTGGATAGCAGAGCAAAAGCCCTGATATTCTTATGGGACATGATATTTCAGGCTACATTATTTTTGAAAAGAATTACACTTCCATTAGCAATCGTAATGTCAGAAATTGGAAATATACCCTCCGTCATTTATCACGACAAAGATATAGATTTGCTGAAACAGTTCAGAACGCTTGGAGGGGCACCTGAGTTAAAAACCATTTAAGCCGCGCTGTACTGGACTGTACTTATGCCACATCCCAGCGGCTGGAATAATGATCGTTTAGTTGCCAGCATCGCGGTGAATAATA
>Ga0181556_1000812_pt1 | contig 33062 bp, 20 predicted proteins | sample 011ome_14_FD_148651 | JGI IMG/M metagenome (GOLD analysis project Ga0181556, IMG submission 148651) | Coastal salt marsh microbial communities from the Groves Creek Marsh, Skidaway Island, Georgia - 011505AT metaG (spades assembly) | ecosystem: Environmental > Aquatic > Marine > Intertidal zone...
CAGTAATGATTTGAAGAAATGATCTCTTTTTTTTGGGGCAAAAACAGCCGGTGTGGGTTGAAAAAGACGCTCGAAACTCGAGGGCTTTTGCGTTCAAGTCGCAAAAAAGGTCTATAAGAATGAATGGTGTGATCTCTTTCTCTCTCTCTCTCTCTCTGGAAAGAGAGCGAGGAGGAACGCTCGTAAAAACACTCGCGTCTAGCTAGGAGAAAAGCCGTTTGTTGTGGTCGAGTGTACTACGTCGCGCGTCGTCGGAAGCTTTCGCGGTGGAAAGAGGGTGTAAAAACAACGCGTCGAAGGGGCAAAATGAGATGCGAGAATTCCTAAAAACCCCAACAAACAACACCGAGAGCAAAAAAAAGAAAGAGAGCAAACGCGAGAGCAAAAGAGAGTACTTTTGAGAGGAAAAAAATGTGAGTATAAAGAGTATTGCAGACGCTAAGGAGGAGGAGGAGGAGGAGCGTCGGTCATCTCCCGATCATCGTCTCCTCCTTTTTGTTCTTCTTCTTCCTCTTTCGCCTTTTCCTCCGCCGCTTTTTCGCGTTCGTCTTCTACTTCCGGTTGTTTTTCTTCTTGGTCTTCTTCTTTGTCTTCCGCTTTCGCCGCTACCGTATTAGTTTCGGTTTCCATTTCAGTTCCTCCTTTACTACCACCATCACCGTCTCCGCCATCCTCTCCTCCTCCTCCGTCCATCATCTCGTTGATCTTCTTCTCGACTTCTCTCTCCACTTCCTCCAACAGCCGTTGTACCTCCTCTTTGCTCACCTCGTCGTCTTCGGCAACCGCGGGTAAATACGTCGCTCTTTTCCTCGTTTCGTTTTCTTTCTTATCTAAAGTAGGATCATCTCTGTAGTTTTCTTTCGGCGCAATCATCGTAAACCGAGGTCGTTGAATGTTCAACTCCGGTCTCGCCGCTTCGCGATTCACGATGACGTACAAGGAAGCGAGCTCCCAAAAGAGAGACTCCACGTCCACCTTGTCCGAGTTGACGTTCTCGACGCATTGCTTTTGAATGTGGAGCATGCGATCGAGCTTTTGCTTCAACGGTTTTTCCGGAAATACCTGTTAATTTTGTTGTCATCGAAAGCGTTTTGTGTTTACGTTTCGCGAGGAAAAGAATTCAGAGAGAGAGAGAGAGAGAATAAGAAAATGTCAGCGAGCGCGCTCCTCGCGTTCCTCTCGCACGTGCGTTCCACCCAAAAGCATCCGGATCTCCAATCAAACAAGAAACCTGCCGCGTATCGCTCTTAAACGAGGTCGTACCTTTGAATTATCCGTGAGCCACAGTTCCAACCCTAACGCGAGGTCGTACACGCTTCCAATTTCAAAAGCTTCGTCGTCCTCCGCGTCTCTTTTCTCTTTCAACTGTTTCAAAGTTTCTCGCATCGCGTTTCTTTGCGCTTCCAATTGCGCTTTCGTCGGTCCTCCTGATGTTCCTCCTGTTGGTTGTTGTTTCGATGCTTTCGTTTTCCGCTCCGTGCCGTCTTTGTTCAGTTTCGGTGGTGCCATTTTTGTTCGTATTCGTGACGGTATCTCTGTCTGCAATCGTCCTTTACACGTCGTCGTTTGTATTCGATTGAGAAACAAACGCGCAAAGTTTTTGTGCCGCTCTTTGGGAAAATTCAAAATCTCTTCATTGTTTATTCACGCGGAAGATTTGTTCACCAAACTCTGCTCGTTTGGGTACCGCAGAATACAAATAATGCGCTCCAAAAGAAGGAGCGAGAAGCCGTCGGTGTTGGACGACGACGACTTGAGCACGAATACGACGACGAATAAGGCCAACACTACCATCAAGAAGGCGAAAGTGATGATGATTTCGCACAGGGATGGAGGAGGAAAAGGAGGAGGTACGAACGCGAAAACAACGGAGAGCAACGTCAACGCGTTGACCACGGACGCGTTAAACGCGTCTTGCTTCACCCTCCGGAAAGCCAGGAATAAAAAAACGAGAGAAAAAGCGCTCACCTTGTCCGCGCAGAAGAGTTTCCGGAAAGTTGGTTTAGACGAGGACACGAGTTCCGTGGAAGAGAGGAAACAAGCCATGGGCGAGTGCTGGAGGAAAATCAACCGGAAGTTTGAAAGCGTGTTAAGAGAAGCAAACTTAGAGGCGTTCTCGAAAATCCAAGAGTACGTGGAAGAGACGTTTCGGAAACGCTTGGAGGATTCGGAAACGTTCGGGATGATGAATGAGGATGATGACGATTCAGACGAGGAGGAGGACGAGGACGAGGACGACGGCAACGAGAACAACATTATTCGACGAAACAAAGAAGATGATAAGAAGAATAAAGGTAGAAGAAGAAGTAGGTTACCGCCTCACTTTGCGGAATCTCTGCCGACGGGTTTAGTCCTAGCCGGGGGCGTAAACGCGGACGATCACGAGGAGACGTTTGCGTCGCTGGCAAAATTTTTAGCCAAGAGCGATTTTCACTGCGCGTTGTTGCAATCGAAAGACGTCAAGACGAGGAAGAGCGGGTTTGGCGGTGGTATTGGTGGCGGTGGGATGAACAACTCGAGCGGTGGGTCGACGACGTTCGCGTCGTCGGCGGCGTCGAGAGGGATTTTAGGGGATTGCGTGTCGCTCGTGGCGAGACAGTTAGAGAGTAGAAACGCGGCGCCGGGCGGCGTTTCCTTGGAGGATTTTTTGAATCCGCGGGAACATCATCTCGGCGGCGGAGGTTCGACGCAAACGGCGGCGAGTAGTGGTGGTAGTGGAGTAAAAACAGTTAGGCACATAGCGAGGTGGTACGAGTCCACCTTAGTCGGCGGCCCGGAGCAGCAGCAGCAGCAGCAGGAGCATAACAACAACAACGAAACAACAAACGAGAACAATAACAACGCCAACGGCATGAACACGAGAGATAAAAACACTGAAAAACCGTCGTACAGTTTACGTCGCGAACGCGTGGAAACGCTGCCAAAAATTCTCGGTCGCCCGCGTCCGGTGGTCGTTTTAGTCTCGGACGTCGAAGGCTTTCAAGGGTCGTCCGCTTTGAGCGATTTACTCGCCTCTTTCTCCTCCTTCCACCGCGACGTGCCGTTTATCTTATTGTTGGGTATTGCCACCAACACGAGCGCTTTGCAGCGGTCGATACCGTCCGAAACCGCTTCCAAACTGCGACCGAAAGTCTTCAAACTCTTTGCGCCAACTGACGCCTCGCGAGAAATTCGAGAAAAAATCTTCCTCGATCCAACCTTGTACCCGGCTTTAGGTAACGACGCGTTGACGTACTTGCACACGAGATTCATGGAGCACGATTTCTCGTTGACCACCATGCGGAGGTCGGTAAAAGTTTTATACTTGAATCACTTCGCCACGGAGCGGTTGTCCTACGTGAACAAGATTTTGAACGAGAGAGACTACAGCGCGGATACGACGAAGCATATATCGAATGGAGAAGGACCAAGAGAGACCCGCGAATTACTGCGTGAAAGCGAAAAATTGTATTCCAACGGTAGCGAAGAGGCGTTGAAGTGGTACTTGGAACGGTTTTGTGGGTTGATATTGAGCAGAAAAGATCAAAAGAGCGTCGAGATGTTGAAAGAACTGTTCTTAAACTCCGAAATTCGAGGGCACGGCGAGGAAGAAGGAAAAGAAGAAGAACAAGAGAAGGAAGATAAAGGCGGCGCTAAAGGCAAAACGAACGATGATATCTTCAACGCGTTCACGGAAAATATGTTACAGGTTGGAGAAAATCGAAAGAAATTCGCGATTGGTCTGGACGTTTTATCGTTGATTTCGAGACGCGTCGGGTACCAGCGGTGGTCGAGAACGGCGGATGTTTTACTAGACTGCGCGTTTCCGAGTTTTTTCTTCGTTTCAAAGAAAAAGCAGCAGCAGAAGAACAGAGCGATGACGGCGGCGAATGCGCGCGAACACCAACAACAGGAACAACAAGAACAACAAGAAAAATCGACGACGACGAAAAAAGCGTTTGTGACTGAAGGCGAGAAGATTCTTCGGCTTTTATCTTCCAGAGTGGAACGCGCGGTGAGAGCAGCGGTGAGAGATGTAACGAATAATAACGAGATAACGACGGCAGCGCCGATGGTGGCGACGGCATCATCATCATCATCTGCTATAACAACGCTATCGTTGAAGGATTTGTGCCGAGACTGCGCGAAAGTGTGCGAGGGACACGAGGAAATACGCGCCAACGAAGGCGCTCAATTTTCGAAGCTCTTAGCGCGTTTGGAGAAAGAAGAGAATGTGACAACGACGACGAATGTGACAACGGCGACGACATCATCATCATTAACACCGGTGCAAACTTTCGAGCAAATTGTTCGCTCGGTAGTCAAAAACTACGCGAGTAAACCTCCAGAATCATTACCGGGCAAGAAAATATTCTGCGTCACCTCCGCCGACGCCGCTCGAGAAACCTTTTCGGCGGCGCCGAGAATGGCTCTCGAAACTGCCTTATCCAACCCATCCGAAGCGTTGGAGTGTCAGTGCTGTCCGAAATCGGGAGAGATTTCCGCCTCCTTACCGGACCCGTGTTTATGTTACAAATTGTTGGAAAATTTTGGCGGCGAAAGCGCCAACGCGTTTGAGCTCTTTCGTCGGTTCATCATGGAGCACCGAGACACGAGCGACGAAGAGTTGGGACTGTTGTTGAAAGAAGACCAAGACAAGATGAAGAAAAAGAAGAGGACGAAACGAGGAGAGAAGGAAGAAGAAGAGGATGTTGAAGCACCTCCTCCCCCTCCGACGAATTCTAAGAAAAAGCAGAAACACACGTTCGGTTTGGACAAGCGTAAAGTCTGGGCGTTGCAAGCGCGTTTCACGCGAGCCTGCTCAGAATTGGAATTTTTAGGCATGGCCAGCGCGAGGAGGCACAAGAAAGTAGAGTTTCTAGTCCGAACGGCGTTCCCGTTAGACTTTGCGAGTAAATAATGTGTAATAATAATAATAATAGAGATCTTATCAATCAGAGAGTATCGTGGTTGGTGAAGATATTCACCAGAGTTTTTGTTTGTTTTACCCGTATTCCGCGCGCGCGTTTCGAATATTAAATTTAATATTCTTGGGACACGGAGCCAGACTTCTTGCCTTTCTTCGGCAACAAGACCGAGTGGATGTTCGGTAAGACCCCACCGGAGGCGATCGTGACCGTCCCTAACAACTTGGACAATTCCTCGTCGTTTCGAATGGCCAGTTGGATGTGTCTCGGTACGATTCTGGACTTTTTGTTGTCTCTGGAAGCGTTCCCGGCGAGTTCGAGAACTTCCGCCGCTAAGTATTCCAACACCGCGGCTAAGTAGACCGGGGCGCCGGCGCCGACGCGGGTGGCGAATTTGCCAACCTTGAGGTATCTTTATCAGAGAGAGAAGAGTTTAAAGGTCAGCGCTTGTAATTTCAAAATCTTATTCCAGGAACGGACGATTCCAACATTTCCAATTCATCCTTCGCGCTCTCGTCATCATCATCGAATAATGTAATAAAATGTAAACGATACAAATGAATTACCTCGCGATACGGCCAACCGGGAATTGCAAACCAGCCTTCGCGGATCGCGAGACGGCTTTCTTGGAGGATTTTCCTTTACCACGTCCAGACATTTTGTAGTGTGTTGTTTGTTTAAAATGAGGAAAATGTTCGTCTCCAATGGGAAATGAAAAAGAGTCACACCACTCGATGCATCTTTCGAACCCCTATTTAGAGTTAAATCCAGTATTCTTCGTTTTTAGTAATCAATACCGCATTAAAAGGTATTAAAAGCTTATAATTGACGAATAACAACACTTCTGATCACACGAGACACTTTTCGCGTGATTTAGATGGGTTCTCTGGACACCGCGCGCCGTTAGATTCTGCTTTTTTTCAACAATACGAATTTAATTGTCCGAATTTTAACAAATCCAACTCAAATCCTAAACAATTCAAAATTTCGACCCTCGTTTCTCGACCATTCCTTCCAAAACGACGCCATTATTAAACACACTCACACACACACCAATAAACAAAAATGGCCGGCAAGAAACCAGCGAAGAAGACCGTCAAAGGCGGCGCCAAGAAGTCCTCGAAAAAGAAGGTCGAAACGTACAAGATTTACATCTACAAAGTCTTGAAGCAAGTCCATCCGGACACCGGGATTTCCAGCAAGGCGATGAGCATCATGAACTCGTTCATCAACGACATCTTCGAAAAGATCGCGACGGAAGCCGCGAAATTGGCGAGGTACAACAAGAAACCCACGGTGACGAGCAGAGAAATCCAAACGTCCGTGAGATTGATCTTGCCGGGCGAATTGGCCAAGCACGCGGTGTCGGAAGGGACCAAGGCGGTGACGAAGTTTACTTCCGCTTAATTAATTGAATTAAAATTCAACGGAAAAAACAAAAACAAAACAAAAAGAGATGTCTGATATTGCGCGTACTTCCGAACGACTCGAACTCGTTCCGAAGAACTGCTCATCGTATACGACTGAAAACAAAACCAACAAGAACACATTAAAATCATTATTCTGATGATGATGGTCTGATTGCGTGTACTTCCGAACGAACGTTCGTTCCGAAGCGCTGCTCTACGACTGAAAACAAAACAAAACGGAAATTCATATTTCCATCTCAAGATCAAGTATAAGTGTACCATCGTTATTACTACTACGCATCCCCCTTAAAGTCATCATCTGTTGTTGTTGTTGTTGTTGTTATTTTTATTATTGCCGCCGTCGCTTTTGGCCGGTTCTACTAAAAGCTTTTGCTGAGTCGCCGACGTATGTGACTCAGCAGGTCAAGCTTAATATGTTGACCTTTGGGAGATAACGTCATAAATCTCGCAAACTCCTGCGCGTAGTATATACTAAACACATAAAGTCCCGTTCCAAAGTCAAGTCAAAATGATGAAGAACAACAACAACGCATTCTTAATCTGCTTTTTGCTGCTCTCCTTTATGAACGCGTTCTTCGTTTCCGCCGCGGATCAAGTCATCACTTGGAAAAAAGAAGCGCAAGAGATCGATCTGTACAGCGACGAAGCGTTAAAAATTCAATGGACTGGAACGCACGACGTGTGGCTCCACGACGCCGCTGGATGCGCGGGCGGTGGACAACAAATGGCACCGGAAGCAGACTCAAACTGGTCCGCATTGGCCGGAAGCGTTCCCGTGGGAACGCATTATTTAAGTTGCAGAGTTGGAACTCATTGCGAAGAAAACATGACGTTGAAGGTAACCTCCCTCGCCGGATCGAGACCGGCCACGACGACGACGACCACTTCCTCCGCGAAAAAGAGCGCTCCATTCGCGACAGGGTTCGCAGTATTAGCGGCCGTTTCCGCGCTCTTCTGTTAACACGTTATATACTCGAACATGTTCGAGCGCGTACTCCGCACACCGCTCGCGACGAAAGGAGCGACTTGTGTAAACGAACGCTACGAAAAGAAAGGACAACAACAAAGATACTCACGACGATGTAGAAATACCACCTTTTGCGCGTGTACTATATGTATAACTCTCTGCATACTAATAATAGTGATACTTCTCATCGTCTCATACCGCCCGTCATTGTCATCGTCGTCTAAAGCGTTTCGTCGCTTCGTCTTCCTTATTAATAGTTTGCAAGGGAAAATTGAACAAAAAACCTCACTATTTACCCCGCGAAAACCACCACTTGCACGCACAGAAAGAGGACAAAGAGGACACGATATTAACATGAAATCGATACTCGCGTTTGCGTTGGGTGCACTCGCGGGTATCTTTGGGTTCCAGAAGCACCAAGAAGGCATCAATGGAAAGAAATTCGATTCAAAGCGCACCGGCAACGCGGCGATTGAAATCACGAAAGAGGACGTAAACGACGCGGAAACCAACGCTGCTGAAGCCGAGAAGGCGCCAAAAGAGGAAAAGCAAGAGGAAAAGAAGCGAACGAAAGTTCTCGGCGTCATTCCCGCCCGATACGCGAGCACACGATTCCCGGGGAAGCCGCTCGTTATGATTGCTGGGAAACCGATGATCGTTCGAACGTATCTCCAAGCGAAGAAAGCGACGCAGTTGGACGCACTGGTGGTCGCCACAGACGACGAACGAATTCGAGACGCGATCGTGAAAGCTGGCGGGGACGTGGTCATGACGGACGAAGCGATCCCGAACGGGACGGAACGGTGCGCGCAAGCCTGCGAGAGAACCGCGGGGGAGTACGATATCGTCGTCAACATCCAAGGCGACGAACCGTTGATCGAACCGGAGATTATCGATGAAGTCGTATTGGCGTTGAAGAACGCGCCGAGAGAGTGCGTGTATTCCACGCCGGTGACGCCGTTGAAACACGAGGAAGTGAAAATGCAAGGGAGAGTGAAGTGCATTACCGATGTGAACGGGTACGCGATTTACTTCTCCAGAGGTATGCTCCCGAACAACAAGAAAGGCGAGGTGGATACATCGTTCGATTATTGGTTACATTTAGGTTTGCAGTGTTACGATAGAGAGTTTTTGAAACTGTTCCCGAAAATGCCGGCGACGCCGATGCAAATGCAAGAAGATTTGGAGCAATTGAAGGTGATTGAGAACGGGTATAAGATTAAAGTTATTCGCGTGAATCACTGCGCGCACGGCGTGGACGAGCCGGAAGACGTCGCGTCCATCGAGAAGATCATCGCCGAAGATCCGAGCTTAGATTAAAACGTAATAATAATACTATGGTTTTAAGACTACCTGGTACTAATATATATGATATAATCATACGTTTAAATACGTATTTTCGGCTACTACTATTAAACTATTACTATTACAGTTCGTACTATTCTAGAACTATTCTTATTTCAAACTGATGGATTGCAGTCGAATCCCCATCGGGCGTTGCTCCTGGATCGCTTGGTCTAATCCACCTAAACCGAAATAAAATTTGCTGTAAGTGATCAACAACCGCGTCCCGCCTTCTCGAAACGCCTCAATCGCGGTTGGATAGTGACTTCTTACCAGCGGCGATTGCGACTCGTCTTCCAATCTCGCGATCCTTCGCCACGTCGCGCCGCCGTCGCCGGAAACTGCAACGTCGAGAAACGTCCGCGCGTGCCGTTTCTGACCTTTCAGTTTTCCGTGGGCGTTTAGAACCATCGCTAAGGCGCCCGAGTGCAATCGAGTTAAAACGATTTTCGAATCTGGGTTTGGTATCGCCGTCGATTCCGGGGGCGTCCACGTGATGCCTTCGTCGTACGAAGCCGAGGCATACAAAACGCCAATTTTCGTTCTGAATAGCATCAAAACCGACCCATCGTCTCTTTCGCTCAACGTGTTTTCAATCAACCACGTCCTGGGGTGGTCCAACTTCCCGTACGCTTTCCACGTCTTACCGTTATCTCTCGACCTCAAGACTCCGGCGTTGCCCTTCGTTAACAACAAGTTCGAACACGGCGGCGCGTCGTGCGGTTCTCGCCAATACGGGAGCAACCACACTCCAGAACGCAACACAATCATGGGATTGGCGATGACTTTCGGAATTGGCCCGACGCCTTTGCCGACATCGCCTTGCCTGAAAATCTTTTTCGGCGGCGCCCATCGAACCGATTTCAACCACTCGTAATTTTCAAACGTCGGCACTTTCAACGACGTCATCATGATGTCACCTCCCGGTAATTGCCTGTCGTTTTGTACGCCGGATGGGTTAAAATCCCCTTCCTGAGGTGCTATTCGAATGCATTCTCGACTTTCGCTGTAAAATAAGAAAATCTCGTTGTTGTCTTCGTCCACGTGCAGCACCGGCGACCACTGCGCGTTGCCGTTTTCAATGGCGGGGATTTTAAATTCCGGACCCCACTTCTCGCCGGTTGAGGATTTCGAAAACGCGTGGTAGATTCTTTGCGTGAGAGAACCTTCGTTGTCTTCCGCGCCTTGCCACGCGACGACAAATCGAGCGTTGGGTGAGTCCACAGATCCGAGTCGCGCGATGGTGGCCATGTGTTTGTATTTTAAAGTGTTGTTCGCGATGGGGGAGATCCACGCTTTGTGCGTGGGACGTTTTAGTCGCGGCCCTCGAACGCCTAAATCGGACGCTAACTCGTTATTACTGTTATCATTATCTCCGTTGTTGTTGTTATTATTATTATTATTATTATTATTATTATTATTATTATTATTATTATTATTATTATTCGCGGCAAAAGCTCTCGCGAACGACCGTCTCGCGAATTTTCCTTCCACGCTAATCGTCGCCCCCGCGTAGTCGACCAGTCTCGCTTGCACCGGTTGCCAACTCGCGTGACCGAAAACATCTCTGCGTTCTCCATAAAACGCTCTCTCTTTCGTTTGTTTCGGAACGTACGAAGAAGAACTCGCGTTCGCCAAAGCCGCTAAAACGCTCGCGTCTGACGTCGAGCTCGTCTGCGACTCCGGCGCCAACGGCGCGTCCACATCCTCAACATTTACCCCGTAACTATCCACGTCTTTCGCGAACGGGTCGTATTCAAACTGACTTTGAAGTTGCTCTTTTCTCGAATGTTTCGTCATAAAACTCCTCCCAACTCCTCTTTGGACGACTACTACGCGATAGAAAATCGTAATCGATAAAATAAACACCAACACGTTCGACTTCTTCGAGCGCTTTTTGTTGTTCCTTCTTTTTCCACCACCGTTGTTATTACTCTTTCGCTTCATCATTTTCTCGTCTCAAACTCTTTTTTTGTCTTCTTCTTCTTCTTCGCGATGAGAAAGGTGACCCCCTTTCTCGATTGGATTTTAGAGCACGGGAAGATGATGAAGATGTCGAAGAAAGAGTGATTCAAACTTTACGCGCTAAAACATCTCAAAACTCGCTTAAACTCGCGTCTCTCTTCTTCGACCACAAAAATGTCTCCGCTCGTTTTTGTTGCTTCTTTTCGCGCTCTGTCTCGAGGTTTTGAGGTTTTTTTTGGTCGCTCTGTCTCGCGCGTATACCGTGATACACGCGACACAGATTTGAAAGAATTAGAAGGGAGTCTTTGAAAGAAACTTTTTGTGAGATTTTTTTGTTCGAAGATTTTTTTTTCACTTTCCCTCCGGCCTTTTTTGTTCACGTCTCTTCATAAGGATGGTGAAATCTCAAAGCGCTCTCTGTACTTTTTGAACGCTTTCATTATTAATTCGCTCTGGCGAAAATTTTTTGGCGCAAAAACATCGAAGCGCTTTTATTTATCTTACGTCATTATTGTTTTACCGCGACTTTTCTCTACCACTCCGCGAGAGTAGTACGTAAAAAAAGAGAGAGATATGAACGAAATCCTCTCCTCCCAAGTGCACGAGCACATCTTCGGAGGAGGAGACGACGACGATGAAAATAATAACTTAAACGGCCCGCGTCGTTTACTGGCGGAGAATTTAGACTACCAACAGATGGAGCTCACCACGGAAGACAGAGAGGATCACACGTTTAACGGTGAGAGAGAAGTTGTTTGTTTGTTTTTTACATCATTTTGTCGGGAGACACACACGTTGGATGATGACGACGAGAGAACAACGAACCCTTAAAAGACGAATACGAATGCGCTTTAAAACCATTCACTTCTTACTCTCTCTCTCGAATACTAACACTACTATTTTGATATTACTAAAATAAACAGGCATATTCTTCGACGTGGAAGCGTCGACGTCTTTACCGTTACAATACGTCGAAATTCACTCGGTTTTTGTGCGAGGCAATTTAGGACAAATGACCGTCTGGACGTCGGACACGGGCGAAAAGGAGAAGAAGTTTTGGAAGCGCGAAAGCGAGAGAACGGTGCGAGACGAGGAAACGGGCGAGGAGAAAACGGTGTTTACCGAGTTTGACGTCGCAAGCCAGAGACGTATAACTGACGAAAATGGAACGCATCCGTCTTCGGAATATTTGGACGAGGAGGAAGAAAGAGAATACGGCGTGGTGGATCGATACACCACGAACGGAGGGTACCATCGTCAGCAGTTGTGGAAAAAAGTGTTCGAGGACGAGTTAGCGCCGAGCAGGAGAAAATTGGTCGAGTTGACGCTCGATGAACCGATACGAGTGGAAAGAGGGAGAAGGGTTGGAATTTACATCCATTCCGCGGAAAGAGGAGACCAAGGGATCGTGTACGATAACGTGGCCGAGTTGAGACCGAGGGCGAAGAGAGACGGGAGAGTGATTATACATCCCGGCGTGGCGCATTTGAGTTTCAAGCCGTTTGGTCGATCCGCGCCGTGGGGTGGGATTTCCTTGAGAAGAGGTCGACAGTTTGTCGGCAAACTCGGGTACGCCGTGAGGTGGATGTTGTGGTCGGAAGTCAATCACCGTTTGTTCCCCATTGGGTATAAACAAGCCGTGAAAGAGTTGATTAAAGGTAATCAGTTGGACGAGGAGTGCGCGCTTTCGATTTTGCCGCCGGAAATCATGTTCGCGGTGTTGAACAAGTCCTGCGGTTGGGATTGGTTTGGTCCGCAGATGAGAAAAATTAAGAAACAAGGCGCGGATGGAAAGTCGTTGATTCCAGAGATTGAGTGGTCGGAAACGTGCGGGAGAGAAGGCGTGGATCAGTCTCTCTTGAGGAGTTCGAGAAGGTTTCAACAGGGCACGGCGGGATGGGTACAAGTCCCGCGAGAGAAGAGAGAAGATTTCGCCCGAGCGCTCAAGATTTTTAAGCATCTCATGCACGAAGAGTACGTCGTCAAGTTGGAGAAGCGGTTGGCGATTAGCGTCTCATCAGACGAAGACGAAGATCTCGAAGACGACGACGACGAAAAAGAAGAAGAAGAAGAAGAAAAATCGGAATCGGAATTAGACGGCGATTACGTCAGTTCAGACGAAGCTCGCGAGCTGTCAGAAAATGTTGAAGAACGAGAAGGGGATGAAGACGACGACGTCGACGACGGTAAAAGAAGAACGAGAGCGTCAACGAAGGCAAAGAAAGCGAAGAAAGCGGCGCCAAAACCTCGCAGACTCACGAAAGAAGAAAAGATTGAAAACGCGATCGAGTCTCGGTACGCTCGCATACACATGTTAGACGTGCCGCTCAGAGAATTTGTGTTACACCACACGCTCGATAACTTGGCGAGAGAGTTGGAAACTCTCGACTTGCTCATCGAAGAAGGCTTTTGCGATTCAAAGGACGAGGTGGATAGATTTCTTACGCACGCGCAAATGAATCAAACTCACCATGGGATTCTGGATAATTTTCATTCTCATCACGGGCCCGGCGGCGGCTCGAGTCGCAAATCGGCTTTAGAAGAACTCGTTGAAATGAACGGCGGCCGACGCATCGAGTTTGAAAACGGATCGAATATTTCCGGCTTGTACGATGACGACAAAGAAGACGACGGCGACGGCAACATGAATGAAAAGCCGTCCTCGAGATCTATCGTCGACGTCGAGTACGTCGCGCACGAGCGAATGCCAGGGTCCATCATGCGTACATTTGAACGAGATTTATCGAACGTGCACGGGAGCCACGTTTGGTACGGGAACCACGGACCGTCGCTCGGAGGACTCGGCGGCGCGTTTGAAGGCGAAGAGTATTCGTCCTCTGAAGAAGAAGGAGAAGAAGAAGAAGAAGAAGAGTACGACGAGGATTACGACGAGGAGGATTACGACGAGGATTACGACGATACAATTATAGAAGAAGAAGAACTGGCTGCCGCTGCCTCGGGGGAATTCGATTTCATTTAGAGGAAGAAACTGCGAGAACCAACAACAACAACAACAAAAAAAGCAGCAAAATTGTACACATTACACATGTAATTAATGAATCTCCATTTCCATCTCTTCTTCTTCTTCTTCTTCTTCTTCTTCCACGTCGCTCAACTTCATATCGTCCAACAACTCCTCCAACTTGATTTCGGGAATCTCGTCGTTCTCGTCGTCGTCCTCGTCGTCCGTTTCGTTCGCCAACGCGTTTTGATTCGCTCGAATAACCGCGTCTAAATCCTCGTTTTTCTTCTTGTACACGTTGATTTGCGCGCGGCCTTCGAAATCTTCCTCCAACTCTTGCATAAACAACTCCTCGTCTTGCATTCTCTTTTCCGCGTCGTCCTTCTTGTTCGTTTCCTCTTCTTCGTTAATGTCCATTCTTTTGAGTTCCCAGGCTCTGCGATATCCTCGGTCTCGTCGTTTCTTTCGCTTCTCGGCGTACGACTTCTTGACCAAAACGACATCCGGTATCCTCGACTCGCCTACTTTTTCCACGTATGAATCGAAAGACTCGTCCGAGATTTGCACGTTGGTCAAATCGTACCCCAACGCGGTATCGCCAACTTTCAACACCGAACCTAAATGTGTTCGAGTGAAAAAAGTGATGTCGTTCGTCCCGAAATCCCTCGATCTCGCCACCGTGACGTCGGCGAGCAAGTTTTTCCTATTCGCTCTTCGTTGTTTACCACCAATCGTGCTCGCGTTGCCTCCGAACTGAGACCCGTTGAATAATTGCGACCGGTTTTCCCCGAGTCCGTCGTCGCCGCCGTTTTGTTCCCACTCGTTCCCATTTACAATCTCTAAATCTAAAACGATGTACTCGCACAACTGCTTGGAATTTGCCACGGCCACGAAAGGATATCGCCAGTACTGTTCGCTATTCAACCAAACGCGTCTCAACGTATGCGTTTCCGTGAACTGCATGCTGCTCCCAACTCTCGTGCACAAAACCACCGGCCCGATCCCTCCAAAACTCTTGCTCGTTTTTGGTGGCAAGCACACTAAATCCTCGCGACACATCGGTACGATTTCTACCATCAGTGTGAACCTATAATTATACGTGTTATCGTTCGCGTCGTGCGAAACTAACTGCTTATCGTTCCTGCTCCGAATAGGTAACACCGACCCGATAAAATCTACCATTTTCAATCCGTGACTCCTGTGCCCGTAATAAAAATCCAACCCGTCCGGTTGCGATTTCACCCCAATCGCGTTCACCTCCATCGAGTGTTTCAAAATCAACTGTTCCAAGAACAAAAACGTCCTCTTATGTTCCACTTTCTGTCTTACTTGCACGCACGCTTGCCACTGATCCGCGTTCGCCGCCGCTCTCGCGCACGCGTCGCACATGTTCCACTCCACCACGTATTCCACCACAAAACTTTGCTGCAAAATAGCGCCATTGAGCACCTCTTTTTGTACCGTCAACTTTGTCTTTAACCGTTTCGAGTGCGGCTCGGTCCACACGAACCCGGCGTCCACCAGCTTCACTTTATTCAATCCTTTCACTCTTTTGATGCAAAACGTCAACAACTCTTTGCTCTCTAAATCCGCCCGTATCCAATGCTTCGGTGGTTGCAAATACCTCGCGCACTGGTTGCAATGAATCACCGAACACTGCTTTTGTATCCCCTCGGTAATATCCACTCTCGTTTTGATGCACTCGACGCACATGCCGGTCGGGTTTGGAGAGATGCTGGTCGCACACAAGCAACACAACACCAGTCCAGGTTGTGCGCGGCGCACCATCGTCGCGTTCGTATCGTCGGTATTATTTCCAAACATTCTTTTGTTATTACAGTTGTTATCACTCTCAGATCGTCTGTCTCCTTCTCTCGAATATGTGTGCGTATGCTATCCCGATCGTAATATAAGCGCGCGTTGGTGTGTTTGACGTCTTTAGATATGGAAATTCGCCGCCGCCAGTGACTTGCATTTTTCCCAAAACGAACAAAAAAAACAAGAGAAAATGCCCGAGAATTGACCGTCTTTGACGCTCTCTAGATGCACACAGAGGTGAATAAAAAGAAACGAGACGCGCAAAAGAGTGATGCGCACGGAAAAGATCCTTCGATTGATGTCGTTTTCTTCGCGGGTCTCGTTCGAATTGATATCTCGAGATGTCTTCAAAGTTGGCCCATGCGAGCGAAATGATGTTTGTTTTTACTCAAAAATACGAGCCGTATTTCTTCATAAAAGAAGAGATATAAAGGAGAGAGTCTCGGAGTAATAAGACACACACGAGCACCACAAAAAGAGTGCAAACCACCAATTACCACCTTTCAAATCGCAATAATGTCGCACTTACTCCTCGCGATAATCGCGGCGACCGTGTACTTCTTCTGCGTCGCGTTGAGGAGAACGAGGTTTTTCTAAGAGAGAGAAAAAAACAACGAGGGAAAAAGAGATACAAAAAATACTAGACTCTTTTTACTCTTTTCATATCTGCTTTGATGACGATGACGACGATGATCAAGATGAAAGAAACAACGACACAGTTTCTTGTCGCTGTTGTTGTTGTTGCTTTCTCGATGATGGTCTTCGTTTCAGCGAATAAAAGCGACTCGTACGAGATTTTGCAAACGAGGTTTGGGATGGAAAATACGTCAAGAAACGGAGTCGAGATAGTACGAGCGCGGTACGGACGAGGCAGAGACAGAACGGACGCGCTCGTCGCCTGTCCAGTGGTAGCGAGAAGTGACGACGAAGGAGGAGCAGAATCATCTGATGATGTTGTTGTTGTTCCGGCGATGGTGTACGCGCCCGGTTTTGGCGCTTCGTGCACGACCGGCGGACAGAATTATTTGGACCATTTTCCCAAGCTCGCGGCATCGCATGGATTTGTTTTCGTTTGCCCGGAGGAACCGATCACTTCAAACGTTCCTGGCGTAGTAAACGACGAAGGAGCGGCGAATTTGATTAAAGCAGCTCGAGCTTTGATTCACCACCAACCGTGCGAAAAGTTTGGAGCGCGAGTCGTGAAGTCGGAAATCGCCGTGGTCGGATACTCCATGGGTGGTGGGAGTGCTATACGAGCAGCCTCAGAGGAAGAAGAAGCACCCCAGAGAGCGCGACGAGGTGGTTTCTTTTTCCGACGAGAAGAAGAAGAAGAAGATGCATCGAAAAAAAAATACCTCTTCTCCGCTCTCGTAGCTTTGGCCCCTTTCAACGGTTTCGTAAACGTCAAAGACGTTGAAATACCATCGCTACTCATCGTCGGTGCCTCCGACGTCGTCACTCGACCTTCCGAGGTCGAACTCGTCTACGACGAACGCATCGCATCCAAACAAAAGGCATTAATCATCCTCCGGGACAAGTCGCACGAGCACGCGGTGACTTCCTCCGCCGGCGTCGCTATTGGGTTTTTAAAGCGCGTCTTTCGTGGCGAAAGAACAAGAACAACAACAACAGGAAGAGACGAAGACAAAGAAGAACAAGAAGTAGATAAACTCGCGATGGCGGCGATGGAAAGCATCCTTAATCGAAAGAGTAAAGAAAAAGAATCAGAGGAAGATCCGAGCGTCGAGATTCAACGCGTTCGCGCTCGCGGCTTTTGATTGAAAGGAACTCAGATCTAGGCTTTTTACGTACCGCTTTCAGGAACGCCGGCGAAACCAAGCGCGGAGGGACACGTTCGGTACGCTCGAAGTAGTACGTCTTTCTCGTTGGAAAATTTTATGAAAGTCGAAACATCTCATTTGCTTTTGACTCTCAGAGTCTCGATTTTTGAGCACTCGGATCTGTCGTTCACAAAAAAAGCCGCCAAAACCAAAAAGGAATATTTTTCTTCATTTTTCAGACAGAACAGACGCGCGCGCGCACACAGACGTAGTACTACTACATAAAAAGGATATCTCCTGCACCTAATACACATTTCGCTGCGCACAACCTTCGTTCGCGCGAAATGAAGAAGCGCATTCTTTTTTCGAAGTAGTTGGTGCGAGTATTCCTCCTCCTCTGTCCGTCGTCGTCGTTTATATAAAGCGCGGTGAAATTGAAGAATTTTGTGGGAAGACTTTTGGCTGTTTAGGGTTTTTATTTTGGTGCCCACATTGAAATAATGAGCACCGCGACCAACACGACCGCGGTCGACGACGACACCGCGACGGGCAGCGACAACGAGACAAAAATAATCATTCGAGCGATGTTTGGCGTCGCGGCTGCGTTAACGTTAATCACGGGGTTGTTTTTCGCGCACGTGTGGATTTATCGCGTGAGACGATTGCGAGAGAACGAGGAGGAGAACGGAGCGAACGCCTCTTCTAGGAACGGAAGAGTGCGTTCGAGATGGTTGGGTTTAACCGGCGGGTTTGTTTCGGACGTGTGGACGTACGTGCAGAAAGTGCGACTGGCGAATACGTTGCACACGAGATTTCGAGACGGGACGGAGGCGGATTTGAGCCAGGAAGCGGGGAAAAGCGAGACGTGCGCTATTTGTCTCGGGAAGATGGTCGCGTCGCCGGCGACTATTGACGCGTTGAAGCCGCGAGTTTTGTTGTGTGGACACGTGTATCACAGGCACTGTTTGCGAAGTTGGTTGGATAAAGAGAGTTTTACCTGTCCGGTGTGCCGCGCGAGCGTATGGACGGGAAAGAACCAAAAAGTAGAAGTAGAAATGAATAATAGTAACGCTACCGCGACAAGCTCTTCGGCGACCGCGAACGGAGAAGGAAACGTCGAGAATGGAAATACCACGGGCGATGCTGCTGCTGCTGAGAACAACACCAATAACAGCAGCAGCACGAGTGACCAGACGACGAGTGGCCAGACTACGACGACTAATAGGAACTCGAGGTATTACGGAGACATCGCCGCGAATATTTTACGCCGATGATGAGTTGTGTCCCGTCAAACTTCTTATTAAACTAGACGTTTTAGCAGCAGGTTCTTATATTGACTCTCTCGCATACCCCCCCCGCGACTTTTATCATCATCCGTGCCATCAACTCGGCGGTCGTCTTTTACGCTTCCTTCGACTCCTCTAAACTAAAAGACCAAAAATTCGCTTCATTGTGCTTCCTCTCTTCGCGACTCTCGACGATTATTCCGACGACGAATATGCCATGAAAGAGAAGAAGGAGAAGAAGGAAAAGAAAAAGAGAAAGTCGTCCACTCGAAGAGAGGAGGAGGAGAATGGAGATACGAAGAAAACCAAGACCAAAAGTGCAACACGATTGGAAAGCAAATCAACGACGAATTTGAACGATATCGACGCGGAGATTGAACGCGTGTTATCGAGATTAAAGAATGAAAAGGAAAGCGAAAACGATTCGAGCGACGGCGAGAGTAGCAGTAGCAGTAGTTCTAGCAGCAGTTTAGGCCGAATCGCCCCGTTACCGCCGGAAGCGTACCCGGAGCATTACGGGTACGGGAGTAAAAAAGGCAACGAATTTGCGTTTAAAGGGAAACGAGAAGGAAAAGCGGTAGCGCCGAGGAGCAACGCGTTGATCCCAGGACTCGCGGAAAGGGAGAAAAACAGACCGAAATGTGAACTGTGTGCGTTATCGTTTACCAGTCGAGCGCAATTGGAGGAACATTTGCAAGGGAAAGGACACCGGAAGAAAGCCGGCGGCGTAAACGGCGGCGTAGCGAGGAGTCAAGGGCAACGTCAACAACAACACGTACGAAGGGAAGTGAAACCGCCGGATGGTCCGCACTGTAAACTGTGCAAGAAAATATTCACGTCGCTGGCGCAAAAAGAGGAACACGAAGGTGGGAAGTGGCACAAGATGAGAGTGGATGGGAAATTGGCGCCTTCGAATAAGCCGTACGTTACGTAATACGATGAGCGCTCGCTTTTCTGCGCGTGTGTATGTTTACAAATTCCATTAAGGACTACCGAATTCTAACGACGACGACGCCTTTATTTTGTTTCGCGTGGACGAAACTGGTTCGGGAGACCAAGTTTGTTTCTTCTTTTCGTTTTTCTTCGGGTACGGCGGGATGTTGTTTGAACTCCCGGAGCTCCACTTTCTTTCTCCTCCTCCGGAAGTATTCATACCATTCATACGCAAATCCATGCTTGGTTTTTGGCCAATTTGAACTGAATTGAACCTTTGTATTCGTTCGAAATCGCCGGAGTATCTCCCAGGCGGGGACCCTACACCGCCACCGTTTAGTATCGGGTTTTTCACCGAATGGTCTGGCGATATGTTGTTCGCTCTCCTGTATTCGTCGTAGTACTCTTCGTCGACGTCTTCGATACTTCTGCGCCCTCCTCCACCGAACAAGAACTTCTTGTTGTTTTTGACTGAGTTGAATATAGCCATGACGCTGCCTTTGCCTCCTTGTCGTCTGGAGTCGCTGTCGAAGTTGCTTCCATGGCTCGGGTTCTTTTCTTCGTATTCTTTGCCAAACTCGGCGCGAACGTTGTCGTAGGACCCTCCTTTTGGGAATAAGGATGCTTTTTGCGGTTTCGTTCCTAACGCCGGGTCTGGACACGACCTTCGAATGAGTTGCCACAACTCTGGGTGTTGCATCTTCCACTCGCGGATGACAACTTTGGTTTGCTCGTATCCTTTCTGTTCAATCGCATCCACGCTGGAGAATTCGAGGATGCCAAAATTTTGGACGTCCGGCCGAACGTAGACGTCGACGTCGTCGTTTCGTCGTCGCGCGTTGTTTGCATCCGTTATAAACGGTAAATGCGCTTGCATTTCCGCCATAGTTGGACAACTGGACCGTAAACCTAGCCATTTTGGCGTAAATAAACTTCTCAAGACGTGCGATAGGCCGGAAACGCCGTCACCCCACGCGTTATCAAACTTTTTCGATTCTAAGCCTTCACCGCCGACGTCGACGGCGATGACCGTGTTCGCGCCGAACAAGTCTTTCATCATATCAGCCGGGACGTTGTTTGCGTACCCGCCGTCGACGAGGACGTGCAATCGTCCCGCGTCCTCGTTCGCGTTCTTGGACGACGATGCCGGAGCGTCTAATTTATCGTACAAAGGCGGTAAGAAACCAACTAAAGTCATCGAAGCGCGAACGTACCGCCACAACGTTCCGTTTCTATGCGCGATGGATCTCGAGGAGATTAAATCTAAAGTCACGCAATAGAACGGCAACCAGCAATCTTCGATTTTCGAATCTCGAAAACTGCTCGCAATCGCCCCGTTCGTGCGAAAACCGCTGAAATAAGAAACAATCGGTATCGTAAAATCGGCGATTCTGTTCCAAAATCCGCTGAGATTTTTCGCGAAACGTTTTGATTTTACCCGAGTAGAGAGCACGGACGGTTCTCTTGCGTAGTTCCCACCGATAAAGGCACCCATACTCGTACCACCAATGGCATCTATCGGAATGCCTTCTTCTTCTAAAGCGATCAAGGCGCCGACGTGGGCACACCCTCGCGCACCGCCGCCGCTAAAGACAACCCCAACGGAGAGCTTGCGTAATGAACGAGCGAGTCGACCGGCGTGCGCTTGGTGTAATCCTTGGTTACCGCCGAGTTTACCGCCGACGTGGTGGTGGCGGTGGACTCCGAACGCTTCAAGCCACGGTCTCGTGTTAATTGGAACTGAATCGTTCGCGTCTTCGTGTAATAAAACGAGTTCGCGGAATCCAAGATTGAATTGATGGTGTCTTCGTAAGCCCAAAAGCCTTTGTTGTAACTGTTTGCCTTCTTCAGGGACCGGCGGTTCGTCATCCGCGGAGGCGACTAATAAAACAACGTCCGCATGCGACGCGCACTGGGCGCACCACGCGGATGGGAACGGGTCACCTTTGAGTAAAACCACGTCGTGCGTTTCTTCGAGTTGATGCAACCAAAACGCGGTGGCTTCTTGCGCCAGAGCGCCGACGGCGGCTGAACCAACTTCGGCTAAATGGTCCGCGGAGTCTGCGACGCGTGCCGTGCATATGCGTCGCAAGGAGTGCATCAAAGAACTCACAAACGCGTCCAAGTGCAACGCGGCGCCAGGTGATACTGGAACAACGGCGACGAGTTTTGGTTTGTCCGCGCGCGAGCCTCTTCGCTGATGAAGAGAAGTCGAGTGCAGCGCGGCTAACGACGAGGAAGGGTGTTGCTCGACGGCGCTGTTGTTCTCTGCGTGACGATCGTACGGACTCATCTTACGTGGCGGCGTCGTTTCCATCACAGAAGAACTTTTCACAGCACCCTCGTTCGATAATGGAGACGAACGTGCGAGTAGCAGTTGCGAATTCGAAAGTCTCGCTCCGACGGCTTTGATGAAGTGCAAAAACTTCTTCGGGTGTCGCATGGCGAGATTATCCAAGCTCGCGCCGGGCACGAAAAGTGTCTGCGAATCTCTCGCCGCTCGAGCCAGGAGGAATAACTTCTTGCTCTTATTCGTATAGAAATCGCCTCCGCTGCCGCCGGTGCTGTTTCTGTGAAGCCTTCGATGGTGTTGCTGTTGCGCGTACTCGTGGTCGATACTCTCTCGAGATCGCGCAAATCGCACATTGGTGTGCCTTTCATCTTCATCATCTTCTTCTTCATCGTCGTCGAACAGAACGCGCTCTTCCGAACACGGTTCACCAGGGCCAACATATCGCGCTGGAATTGAAAATATTGGCGACACGTGCCCTTGACGGGAAACTCCTCCCGACGCGTTGTGGTGCTCGAGCGCGCCGAGTAAGTCGCCGCTCCCGGCGGAAGAATAAGACGCGCTGTTTGCGTTCCCGCCTCCTAAGGATGAACTCGAAGCATTTTTATCGTCACTACCACCAACGTCATTTGCTGGCTCATCGCGTTGCTTTAAGGCAGAGATATTACCGCCTCCATCGTACGATGACGATCGGAGCGACGTCCACCTCGGAGAAAATACGCCCGCAAACGCGCCTTTCGTATACGTCGCCGCTTCGACTCGACACACCCCTGTGGCTACAATCATCACGCCATTTGAAGCGATATCATCCAATCGTCGAATGCGTTCCCCGACGTGTACGTAATTCCATTCGCACCCGCAATACCGCAAAGCATCACCAGCGAGCGAACGTCGAGCGCGTTTGGCTAAATCAGCGGAAATCTTTGTAAAAACGCTCGAAAATTTCTTCCGCGGGGGCTTTACTACCGCCGTCTTCTGTTCTTCTTCAACGCCTTCTTCGCCATTGTTTTCGCCTTCAATAACAGCAGCAGCAGTAGTGGTAGCGTCTTCATCGCTGGCGGAGGTGATGGAAACGACATCGATTTCGTCGCGATATCGAGCCAACTTGTGAAATTCACTCGACACTAACGTCGCAACCACAGCACCGGAACTTCCCGCTCGAAGCTCAATCGACGACCGAGTGTTCGCTAAAAGCGCAAACGGTTGCACGACGTCGCCTGGATGTGCGCGCCAGGACACGTCCGAATTGTTTTTATTCTTTACGTCGTTGCTCTTTACGAAGGTCGCTTCGAGAACGCCACATTCGATGAAATGCGCCGCGCCTTGGGAACCGAGAGCACAAACGAGTTGACCGGGAGCGTAATATCTGCATTCCATGGTTGCTTCGTAAACCGACGATTCTTTTTCTCGGGTATCTTTTCCTTCGTCGTTGTTTTCTGTTTTCCCCACTCCATCCTCCTCTTCGGTTTGCTGCTTCGCGGAGTATACCGGCGGCGCGAGTGGCTGCTGCTGCGGCGTTTCTTTTGCATCTCCATTTTTCTTGTTTACGGATGCGGGCGATTTCTTGCCACCGCTTACAACCTCTTTCGTTGCATCACTCTCGGAGGAGGAGGTAAACAGTCGCTTGACAAAACCGACGCGGTTTGCGGTCGATCCAGAACCTTGCTGCTGCATAAGTATACTTTCATCAGGGGACGTTGTTTTCTTCTCTTTCTTTGGGAGTAAAGGCGTAAAGACGCGTTCCATCGAGATGGAGGATGACCCGTTCCTCTCCGCGAGCTCTTCCAGACACTTTGCGATTGCACTCCGGTCGACTTTTTGCGCTTTGTTGAGACCTAAAACACGCTCTAAACCGCGTTTGACTCGATCGCCTCCGACGGTAGGAAACTCACCATCCTCATCACTATATTTAGAATCGGCTTCGTCCACCCACAGCGGTTTCGTCGCCGTTTCCGAGGAGAGGTATTGACACACGCACCGCGCGGCGTTGACTAACCGCGAGGCTAAAGCGTGCGCGCCAACCGTTTGGTTCATGACGTCGTGGAACACATTCAAAGGAACAACGACAAACGTGGCGTCGTCGGAAGCCGCTACGGCTCTCAGCCTGCTTTTGTTATGTCTACTACTACTGCTAGTACTACTACTATTGCGAGTGTCGCCTTCTGCGGTGGCGGCTGCGGAGGATTTTGATGATGGCGATGATGACGACGCCGTCGCTTCGCCGGTACCTACGAGTAGCGCCGGCGGCGAGAAATCCAACACATCCACGAGCGACCCAACGCACGCGCCAACTCTCGTTACCATCGTTGTCGCGTTCACATCAATTCTCTCTTCCACGTGGTCTTTTCCTTCGTCCCCATCGTCGCTCGTAACTAAAACCATCGATTCAATCGCAAACGCGCCTCGACACAAAATCGCAATCTCCTCGCCTCGTTTCGTAAAACCGCTCTCGTCACTCACATCCTCCCCTCTCTCAAACGCGCTCTTCGTCCTCGACGCGTCCAAAATTTCCACGATTTGCGCATCCGACAACGCGTCGCACAGCGAGCACTGTCTCAACGCGATCGCCTCTTCCGTCGACAACTTCTCTTGCATCTTCTTCTCCTCCTCTTCCAACTCTTCCTCCTCGAGCAACAACGCTCTCAACCGTCTCTCCTCCTCTTCTTCTTCCTCCTCCTCTTCCTCCTCGTGGTTCCCGTTGGGGTTCATCTCGTCGTGCAAGTTCATCAAACCGTCCCCGCGAATGCTTTTCAGTTCATCTCTCCGTTTCTTTCGTTCAATCAAAGCGTTCTTCAAGAACATTTTCGTCCTCGCTCGCTTCTCGTTCGACGAACCGGGATCGCCAACCCCTATTCCTCCTTCTCCTCCACCGCCGCCTCCAGACGACGCCGACTTACTCGACGTCAACATCGAAGGCAATCCGTTAATAATTTTCTTCGAAGAATGCGCCAAAACCTTCTCCCTCCACGCTTTCCATTTCAACGCCGCTTGCCGTAACCTTCTCGGATGGTGCGGTAAATCGAACAAGCGCAACGCGTTCTTTTGAAACGTTTTCAACGTCGAATCGTCCATCAAAAACGCGTCGATTTCTTTCTTCTCTTTCGACGAGCGCCTTCCAAGATAGTGGGTTTTATAATACCGCCCTTTTTTCATCCACGCGGGTATCCTTTTCAGCGCTCTCCGTTTGGCGAATCGAAGGAGGAGGATGGTTTTGTCCACCAGAAACGCTCTTTAAATGCGTGTACACGTTGCGTGGTATTTTCATCGCCGTTTGGCGAGAGGAAAGTGAGATAAAAGAAGGAATACGTAGGTCAGTTTATGGGGAACGCTTTCCTTGTCTCCTTCGTCGAAGTTTCGCCTCGAGAAAGCAGGTAATCATCATCAAACAGCGACGCAGAGAATCACACATCGTCCGCTTTCAGAGAGAGAAAAGGAATAAACGCACCGTAAAGGGTAATACAAAAACAGCAACACCACGCCGATAAAAATGCCGTTTTCGATCCCGAACGCGGAGATGAGGACGGCGAAAAGGACGGCCAGGAAGGAGCCGTCCATTTTTTCTGTTTTTCTGTTCTCTTCGCGCGCGTATTCGCGCGTGATGTGTAGATGCGCGCTGAAGAATGAAGCAAAAGCAAGCAAGAAAAGACGTCGAAATTCTCCATTTTATCTCTACTTTATATCTTTTGCGGACGGATGCATGGCCTCAATTTAAGCAAAACGAATACTCTCTCAGGATGAGCAATAGCACTACTTTATCGTCGACTCTGAGAAACCCGCACTATCACCCACCCGCGTCGGAGAAAACGAGCAGAAATCATCATCATCATCAGACAACAACCGTTAAATCGGTTTTATGCGAAAAGCACATGCTCGTCGCGATATTCGCCTTATCCTCCAATTTCCTCGTCACCATGCTCATCGTGGTCGTGAACAAACTCTTATTCACGGAAACGAAGTTCCCAGTGATCACGTTATCCGCAGCGCACATGATCGTGTGCGTGATATTTACGACGATGTGCAGCCGATTGCAAATATTCGAGAGGAGGAAGATGGACAACAAGAGCGTGATGGCGCTGGTGGCATTTTTACAATCGTCGGCGATATGTCTCGGGCAAGCGAGTTTGAAGATGAATTCGGTGGCGTTTTTTCAACTGACGAAACAAATGCAAGTACCTTTAGTCGCGATGGTGGAGTATTTCTTTTTATCGAGGACGGTTTCGAGGGACAAGATGTGTTTGCTCGCGAGCATGGTTTTGGGGGTCTCGATCGCGTGTTTCAACGACGTTCAGTTTACGAGTTTTGGGGCTGTTATCGCGTTTGTTGGGGTGTGCGCGACGAGTGTAGAGGTGGTTTTATACTCGTGGTTGCAACAAACGCATAGGTGGGAGACGTTACAACTGTTGCATCAAACGATGCCGTTCGCCGCGAGCGGCTTAACGTTGGCGGCGGTAGAGGTGGATTTTTTACAACCAAGAGGGATGGGCGCGTATAATTTCCTCAAGAACTTTGCGAATATGTTTTACATTGGGAACAACGAGGCAGTCATAAACCCGGAACAATTTGGCGAGGTTGGACGGATGAAAGCGACAGAATTGGCGGTGGACCAATCGTTCTTTAACATGTTCGAAATGTCCTCCTACGCGTGCTTTCTGTTCTTGGTGAGTTGCGCGTTAGGTATGGGCGTCAACGTCTCGTCCTGCTTCGTCGGTGGGAAAGCGAGCGCTTTAGCGTACGCCATGTTAGGTTTGACCAAAACGATTACGGTCATCGCCATCGGAGTCTTGTATTTCGACGCGCCGCCGAGTTACCGCGTGGTTTTTGGAGGTTTATTCGCCGTCGCCGCGATTGTCGTCTACTCAGTCGTCACCTTGCGCGAGAAGCAACAGCAAATGATGAGTAACATAAATAGCAGCAGCAACAATAACGGGGCAGAGATCCCGGACGTTCTCCTGGACGAAATCGAAGTAGGTATTGAACCGGCGACGATCAGCCCAAAAGTCAGTAATTTCAACAGCCGAGGAGACGGAAGCGCAAAGAAGCACGGGTTTTAATAAAAGGACACACACACACATGTATATGTAGCAGTATTCATAGAAGAAAGAGAGAGAGAAGTAGTAGTTTGACAATAATGTGTAGTATTTATACTTTATACGAAGTGAATAACACTTTAACGTGAGAATACAAAAATGGCGCTTATTAGGTAAATTCCCTCACTTTGCCGTCATGTTCGCCGCTCCATCATCGACGACGACATTCATCAAACCATCTCTTCTTCTCAATAAGACGACACCAAAAAACAGCAGCAGCAAACGAAAACATTTGTTCAGGACCAAAATCATGGCGAAAGGCTCCTCTTCCTACTTAGCCCCGGACACGTACCATTCCATGTCCCCCTCGGACGAGGAGTTAATCTTCCTCCATTGCATGCTTCGCTCGTCCAATTTGGACAAAACCATGTCGTTTTTCCAAGCGCTCGGGCTAAAAGAAACGAGACGAAAAGACTCAGAAAAAGGAAAATTCACGCTCGTGTTCATGGCGACGAGTCCAGGCGCGCCGGAAATTGAAATCACGTACAATTGGGGCGACGAGGAGGAAGTTTTTGGTACGCGCTTTTTTTCCCCTACTTGTATTTACATTAATTGATATTTTTGCAACCAAACAGCGCCGCCGTCGCGGTCGATGGGGCATCTCGCCTTTGCGACGGCGGACATTTATACGTTGTGCAAGGAATTGCAAGAGAAAGGCATTACGATTTTACGACCGCCGAGAGATGGACGAATGGCATTCGTGAAATCACCGGATGGCATTAGCGTGGAGCTTTTGCAGAAAGGCGAAGCGTTGGCGCCGGCGGAGCCGTGGCAGTCGATGGAGAATACGGGGAGTTGGTAGGTTTACAAAATGTCGTTTTTGTACACGCGTGTAATAAATAATACACATCAAAGGTAGTACCTAGGTACCTCTGCACACAAACTAACTTCTCTCTGTGCTTATTCGGACCATAAGGAAAACGCGCCGGATCTGGAGGTTGCGGACGTGTTCGAACAAAATACGCCGCCGGCGGAGATTGAGTTGAACACCCCTCTATAGCGACAGTACAATCCGCACCCCATTTCATCTTCCAACTGTTCGGCCAATTCTTCAAACCCTGAGCTCGATTCGCTCGTTCTTAATTCGTTCACTTCCATCGCCGCTCGCGTTTCGATCTCTTTATTTTCTTCGTTCCGGAACAGAGACACGGGCGGTAACCCCCCGACTTCCGTATATCGAGCGTCCAACGCAAACGATAAGGAGTTTGGATCGACCCACCCTCGGACGACCATAGTTCCCACCGCGTCGACAAAGAAGCCACTGATTTTCCCAGCTTTTGTAAATTCCAACGTTCCCTTAAACGGGACCCGTCTCTCGCTGCTGTTACTGTTGCTGTTGCTCGTATAATTACTCCTTCGCGCGCCTGTCCACGCGCCGCTCATTAAAGATACGTCCGTCCGGTTCCCATCTTTCATCGCCAACAATTCTCTGCGATGCCTCGACGCCGGCGGGCGAGATCCGAGCGGGAACCGACCTCCACTCGGCAAGCGAGGAAAGTAGCGAAACCTTTCTTTTTTCCGCTCGAAATCCTCAATCGCGGAAAGAGGTTCCAGATACACCGCTTGACACACCGCCAAGGAGATGTTATTGTTCTTCGTGAGACAATCGAAAAGCCATTCGGAAGGACACGTTTTATCGAATGTTTTCTTCAGATATCGTTTGGGAATAGCGGGAATGTACGAAATCGACGTGGTTTGCTTTCGATGATGATGATGATGATGATGATGATGATGCGCGTTCGCGTTTGAAGTACTCACGTTCGAAATGATGGACGAGTTCGCGAAGTGCTCGCTGAGGTATCGAGCGACTAAGATTCGAAACGTGGTGGCTTCTTCTTGCTCCTCGTCGAATTCGTTCGTACTGGTTGATGTTGTTGTTGGAAGAATTAACGTCGTCCGCTCTTCTTCTTCCTCTTCTTCTTCTTCTACTCCTAAAGCGTGCGTACCCTCGAAATACTCGTCACCTCCTCCGCTTCCGATTCCACCACCTCCGCAATTGTTGTTAAACTGAAACACCTTCTCCACCATCCTCCTCGCTTTCTTGAACCTGGTCAGCACCACCCCGATCAACCTCGCCGCCATCACCCTCTCGGCGAACATCTCCTCGATCTCCTCCGTCCCGTTTTGCACCGCCGTGACCGAAGTCAACTCCACGCTCGTCTCGTCCGCCGCTCGTAAAACGTCCAACGCTAACGTCAACGCTCTTTTCAACACGTCCGCGGAAACGGACTTTAGACCTTTCGAAGGGTCGTTCGAACATTGGCTAAACGCGGATACTAATATCTGCAATCTGTGCAACACGTGCATCCGAACGCCTTTCTGGGTGCACAACGCGCGTTCTCTCGTCACGTACACTCGTCTCAAATACTGCGCCGTTAAAGAAGGAATCGTCGTCTGCAAGGTAAACGCGCTGGTGCCCCATTTTTTCGTCAACGCGTGCGTCCACATCTGCGCGTCTTTTGACATCTCGAGTAAACTTTTGTTCGTTCTCGCCAGCGCGGAGAAGGATTCGAAATCGTTCCAATCGATCAACAAGCGAGCGAAGATGTGGGAGACGAGTATGTCTTTCGGCAACTGTTCTAAAAGGAAGAACTGACGACTCGTTCGGTGTTCAGTATGTCGTTTCGAGGAAGGCACGGATGGAGAAGACATCACGTCATGTTGTTTTAGCGCAAATGTGTGACGTTTTCCGTCACTTGTTTTCCAGTAAAGAGATACGAATGGTCGTCCTCTTTTGCGCGCGGTTGTGCGCTTGTTTTCCTACAACCGCGCGCTCTGGAGCGCCAGAACGTGATTCTAACGCGAGGAGGAGAAGTCACTCGCGCAAATTTTGCATCGCTCGAGCGGCAACAACGAGAAGAACGAGAACAACATCAAAAGCAGACGCGAACGCAGAGCAACCACCTTTCCCGACGGCGAAAAGAAAGACATCGACATCAATAACGAATCCAGCGGCATATACGACCTTATCCGTGATACGAAAACGCGCGGGCGATTACGTGGATTCGCCTCAGATTGTTGGCGTGCCGTCGTCCGCGTTTAAGATGGCGGAGAGACATTTCGTGGCGGAGTTGAAAGCGTTGATTCGAGAGGCGTTCGTGTTGAACAAGAAGGAGATAGCGAAGGACGAAAAGGAACGAACGGGGGTGACGAAATATTCAATGTCGGAAACGTTCGACAGTTCCTCGGACTTTGGGGAGGAATTCGAGGATCAGAGTTTAGAGGAGGAAATCGAGCGACAAGGCGAATTGCTTTTGGAATATTTAGAGCGCATGAAGTTATCGAACGCGAAAATCTGGGAGCGAGAGAAACGGTTGCCGAAAGTGGAAAGTCCGTGGATTATCGAAGGGCCGTATTATCTCTTGTGCAAGGTTTTAGACCTGTGGTTTCCGGAGAATAAACCGGTGCAGAGGTTTTGGTTTTTAGAGACGGTGGCGAGGATGCCTTACTTTTCGTACACGACCATGTTGACGCTGTACGAACTCTTAGGGTGGTGGCGACGAAGCAGCGAGTTGAGGAAAGTTCACTTCGCGGAGGAGTGGAACGAGTACCATCACTTGTTAATCATGGAAAGTTTGGGAGGCGACAGGCGTTGGAGTGACCGCTTTCTCGCGCAACACGCGGCGCTGGTGTACTATTTTGGGTTAGTCGTCGTTTGGTTGCTCTCGCCCAAGCTCGCGTATAATTTTAGCGAGAAGATTGAAACGCACGCGGTGGCGACGTACGCGCAGTTCACGGAGGAGAACAAGGAATTGTTAGAATCGTTGCCGGCGCCAGAGGTGGCGAAGAAATATTACGAGGCGGAAGATTTGTACTTGTTCGATGAGTTTCAAACGACGACGATGTTAAACACCGGCGAAATCGTTTCCTTAAAATTGAACAGTCGCAGCAGCGACGAAGGGGACCCATTGGACCCGTTATCCGTGCGTCGTCCAAAGATTGAAACCTTATACGACGTCTTTTCAAACATTTGCGAAGACGAAAAAGAACACGTCGGGACCATGAACGCTTGCCAAATCGAGGGTGTTACGTTAGGGACCGCGAACACTATCAACGCGTTGACTGCGTTAGCAATCGGCGGCACCGTGGCGTCCAAGTTTGCCTCTCGATTCGCGGAAGAATCCGCCATTACCGACGGATTGGACGATATCATCGGCAGCGGGAAGTTTATGGATTTATTCACCGCCTTGACGGATTTCTTTTCCGTATTCCACTTGCCGTTCTTTTAGAAAAAGAAAGATAACAAGAAAGAACAAAAAGATACCACACGCAATAAAACAGAAGGAGAAGAAGAAAAAGAAGAAGAAGATACTACGTACGTACGTAGTAGATATACTATCAACACTTGTAACAACATCAATAAATAGCAACGCGAAGCGCGGGCGCAATCAAATAAAAACCATCCCTCGTACTACAAAAAACTTTGCCGAATTCGGCAATACGCGGAGAGGAAAATAGCCACGGCTGGTCCCCAATATAACACGCGTTCTTGCGCACCGCTCCAAAACGCACCAGCTCCTCCTTCCGCGTAGATTTTCTGAACCATTTCAAACGGACCGTCGACGTTACTGTTCCTTTCCATGGCCGGCGTCATCGCTTCGCCTTCCTCTTGGCTCATTAAAATGCTATCTTGAGCCGCGTCCGCGGATTCCATTTGTTGAATCAATCGAGTGACGACGACATCCAACGGTGTAACGCTTAAACTCCCGGCGATACCCCCGCACGCACCTAAAATGGCTTCACCTAACAGCGAGTTTGGATCAAAGGGCGCGTGTTCTTGCGACGTGAGGACTAATTTGAGCGACTCGAATAACGCGATTTGAATAGCTCCGAACGGAATGTCTCTCACGACCGCCACCGTCCAAGTTTTGAAAATATTCTCGCGTCCGCGCGCACTCTTAAAGTTCGATTGAATCGCTTCCGGAATGGTAGCCCCGGTTTGCGTTCTCGATTTCACCGCCTCCGCGGGCACTCGAATGAGGGACGCGATGAATTCGCCGCACCCGCCGGCAAGCAAGTAACACAAAATGACGTGCTCGTTGAAGAACGCAGTATTGTCGAGCAAAGACAGTTTCACGGTTTCGTAAACGCCTAAATATAACGTCAACGGTACGCCTTCTTTCGCTAAGTTCGGGCCTAAACCGTCGTATAAAGACATGAACCCGCCTTCGCCCATGATTTCGTTCATCGTCGGTTCGTACGGTTTTTGTTCCTGGATTTTCCCCGCCGTCGCCGTCGCCGTCGGCGCTTGCATGGTCGCCACGCCAGAGTCATCAAAACTCATCGACGTCGACGCTTCTCCTCCTCTTCCTCCCGATCCTCTGTTGATATTGTTATCTAACTCATCCATCGAATCTCTCTCTTCAATATTCCTTCGACTCTTCAAGGTGATTCGCCTCACCTTCATCGTATCCACCGGGTGCATGGTCGTATTCGCAATCAAACTCGCCGCTAACGCAGAGCCGTACACGATCAAAGGCGTTTGGTTATTCAACTTCCCCAACGCCACGCGTCGATCGACTAATCGTTGCACCAACTCCGCCTCCTCTTTCCTCTTATTCAACAACCTCATCTTTTGCTCGTTCATCTCCGACGCCTTTTCGCTCTCGCTAAACGTGTCCAAATTTTCCTTCACAGAATTCGCCATGAGCAGCGCTCTCTCCGCGTCCATATCGTCCAGCTCTTTCGTATCGAGCTGTTGTAACTCGTTCAGTTCTTGTAAAAGAATATCGATGTTCCCGGTCGTGGTTATTCCAGAGAGGCGTTTTTTCGCCTCGTCGTTCATTTTTTCTAATTTATCCATCCGAATCGTATTCACCGGTGGGGACAACACCGCCCCGGTCGGGGCGCCAAAACCAGCCAAAGCTGGGTCCGCACAAAAAGCGGACGATACAGATACCACCGCACAGATAGAAATCGCGGTCGTTTTGAGCCTTTCCTCGAACAAAGTTTTGTCTTCTTTGTCTTCTTTGTTGTTGTCTTCTTTACTCCTCCTAGACGATGTGATTGGTTCCGCCTCGTCACTAATCTGAATTACATCATTTCTTCTTTGACTTCTTTTCTTCCCAAAATTTTCGTTGCCGTTCAAAAAACGCCCATTTCTGCTTCCTCTTCTTTCGCGAGGACTAAAACTCGTGTTCTTTGTCGACGAACTCGAAGCCCCGCTGCTTCTCATCGTCATCAGCGTTGGTCTCATCATTCTGTGTGTTGGATAATATCTCTCTCTGACGTCACAACACCAACAAACAGACGAGAGAGACAAAAAAAAACAAATTTGTGCGATTTTTTTTTT
>Ga0181556_1000820_pt1 | contig 32921 bp, 18 predicted proteins | sample 011ome_14_FD_148651 | JGI IMG/M metagenome (GOLD analysis project Ga0181556, IMG submission 148651) | Coastal salt marsh microbial communities from the Groves Creek Marsh, Skidaway Island, Georgia - 011505AT metaG (spades assembly) | ecosystem: Environmental > Aquatic > Marine > Intertidal zone...
TCTGTGTTACGATAACGGAGCGTTTTGTGTTACGACGACGGAAAACGCAAGTGATGCGATGAGACTTGAGATGATTATATGTGATAACGAGAGGTCGGATGAGTCCAGTTTTTTAGTCTCGTCGTGCGGGGGTTGAAGAAAAATCTCTTTCTCTCTTTTGAACGCTGACGAGGACGCAAAATCTCGTCCCGTTATTCGCGAAAGAAGAAATATCCGCCTCTCGATTTTTTTTACGACTCCTTTTTTCGTGCGTGACTTTGAGATTCTCTCTTTGCATGGCAGGAGGCAAAAAACAAGTAAAATGCCTCTTTCATGTCTTTGTTCTTTTTTGTTGTTGTTGTTGTTAAATTAATAACGTCTTTTCGATTTGCACCGAAATACTTTGAACAACTTTTTGTTGTTATTTTAGAGATACAAAAGAGAGACACATCTGTACACGCTTTCGTCGATGCGCGGTGAGATGTTCGCGAGGAGGAAATCATCCGTTGTCCTCCTCCTTTTATTCTCTCTCGTCGTTTTGCTCTCGGTCTCATCTTTTTCGGGCGATGGCTTCACCGCGTGTTTCGGTTTCGCGCAAGAACAAAACGAGACTTCTTTACCAGCATCGTATCGACGCGCTTTGTTGCAAAGAGCGCGTGTGTGTTCCAACCCGTGGTGCTTTTTGATCTCGAGAAGACAGAGGGTGAAAATACGCCAGTGCGCGGTGCCTCAGTGCGCGAGGAGAGTGAAACCATTTTCGTGCTCTCTGGAGTATTGCTGCGCGTCGTGGTGCAGAAATCTGCCTTGGGAAATGTTGATTCAGGCTCCTCCGCCATTGTGTCGAGACTGCGTGATTGCGTATCGACCCGGGTGTTGCGGTTGGTGTAAACAAGTTCCAAGTCAGTACTACGGCGGCGTCGTTGGGTGCTACAATTGCCTGGCGTACGCTTTGGAGGTGAGATTTGTTCCAATCATTAAACCGATTTACGGTCGATGCGAATACTGCGAGTGGTCGCCGACGCGATACATCTCTTCGCCAACCTTCGTGAACGTCATCAATAACAACGTGAACATCAACGTTAATATCTTTCAAAAAACAATCGTGCAACCGCCACAACCGGTGGAAAGTCTCGGCGCTGATGAGTGCCGAAATATTGGAGGATGTGGTTTTGACGCGCCCGCTGTTGATGAGGTGCCTGCGGATGAACCCTTAACGCCGGACGAGGCAGCCGCGGGCGATCCTCAACCGGGAGATTTGTCCGAAGAGCAATTGACCGATGCGGTTCTAGATCCGGTGGATGATCCGGTGACCGCAGGAGAGCAAGATCCAGATGTACCCGATCCCATCGAAGGTATAGACGGTGTCGACGTTGACGGCGAAGAAGAAGAAGAAGGAGGAGGAGAAGGAGGAGAAGAAGAAGACGGATCGGGGGAAGACGACCAACCGGTCCGCGAGCCGACCGAAGCGGCGACGGAAGAAGAAGAAGGAACTTTACCGGATGTCGAGGGAGAAGAAAACGCTTTGAATGGTATCGACGAAGGAGTCGATGAACAACCAGGAGAAGGAGAAGGAGAAGGAGGAGGAGAAGAGCAGGATTATTCCTCGCAAGAAGATTACTCCTCGCAAGAAGAAAGCGGAGGAGGAGAGCAGGATTATTCCTCGCAAGAAGATTACTCCTCGCAAGAAGAAAGCGGAGGAGGAGAGCAGGATTATTCCTCGCAAGAAGATTACTCCTCGCAAGAAGAAAGCGGTGGAGGAGAGCAGGATTATTCCTCGCAAGAAGATTACTCCTCCCAAGAAGATTACTCCTCCCAAGAAGAAGAAGGCGGAGGCGGCGGAGGAGGAGAACAAGAACCTTCGCAAGAAAGCTTTCAGCCTTCTAACTTTGGCGGCGGTACTCTCGAAGGCGGACTTGGAAACGCTGGCGGGCTTGGAAACGCTGGCGGGCTTGGAAACGCTGGCGGGCTTGGAAACGGCGGCGGTGGTCTCGGAAACGGCGGAGGCGTTGGACTCGGATAATAAAAATTGAGATCATCATCATCCCGTGCCAAACAAAGGGAAGGCGAGATATAAAAGAGAGACACATTAAAAGCACGACGAGAGATGTGCTTCTTCTCATCAAAAAGACAAAATCATCAGCTTGTTGTGATATACATTCCACGGTAAGAAGTGAGATGCGTGTGACATTTTTTACATCTGAGTAATTTTCGCGTATCTTTTCGTCATTACAAACACACGTTTTAATACCATAACAATGCGCTCTGCTGCGGCTCCTTCGTTAAAGGCGACTTCGTCGTCGTCGTCGTCATCGAGAAGACCTTCACGACGAGAACGACGACGACGACGTGCCGTTGCTGTCGCGTCGACGAACGAAACCGAAACAAAAGAAGAAGACCAAACGAAACGAATTGCAATCGTGTTTGGAGCGACTGGTGGCGTCGGACAACTCGTCTGCGCGAAACTCCTCCTCGACGAGAACAGAAGATACGACGTCGTCCACGCGATGTGCCGAAATAAAGAGACGGGCGAGGCTAAACTTAAGACGAAAAACAACGCTTCTTCAGCTTCGTCGTCGTCGTCGTCATCAACAAACGCAAGATTGCGAGTGACCGAAGTAGACGTCAGAGAGGAAAAGGACGTGGAGAAGGTTTTAGACGCGATAATGACGGAAGGAGGAGAAGAAGCGAAAGTGGTGGTGGATATCGTGTGCTGTTTAGGAACGACGGCGTTCCCGTCGCAGCGGTGGAAAGAGAACAACGGGCCGGAACAGACGGACGATATTGCGACCGCGAACGTCATCCGCGCGGCGCGGAAGATTTGCTTTAATCAAAGGAATACGAGTGATACGAATAACAACAATGACAAGAGCAGGTTCGTGTTGATCTCCTCGGTTGGGGTGACGAGAACGGATTCAATGCCGTACGTCATCTTGAACTTATTCGGCGTTTTGAAATATAAGCGGAAATCGGAGAAATATTTAGAACAGACGCAGAAAGAAAACGACGATACGTTCGATTACACCATCGTCCGCCCGGGACGACTCACCGACGGTCCGTACACGTCGTACGATTTGAACACGCTCTTAAAAGCCACAAGCTCGGAACGACGTCAGGTGGAAATCAAACTCGGAGACGACTTCGACCCGCAAGAAACGAGTCGAATCGCGGTTGCCGATTGCGTCGCGTTTAGCTTGGCGAGCGATTTGGCGAGAAACAAAGCGTTCGTCATCGGGACGAAAGAAGGCGACGGCGGGCCCGAGCGAGATGGAAAGAAGTGGGAAGCACTTTTTCAGCAGTCTTTGTTGTAATACTAATACTAACAGATATGAGGAGACCAACAACAAAACTCGTTTTTAAGTCGTTTCTTTTTGAGCTTCAGATGCTCTCCTCTTAATGATGCTTCGCTCGTCAAACTCCTCTCTCGAATATCTTCCTTATCTCTCCATATCTTTTTAACACATCAACACAAAGCAACCTGATGATGATATCTTACGCGCCGCAAACGACGAGAATACTCCGACCAAATGCGTCTTCATCGTCGTCATCATCCTCTCATCAAAAGTCGTCGGTATATTTATCCGCGAGACACAGTTCCTCCTTCTTCGCGTCCTGTTCTTTTGCCGGCAAAAAGTCTTCCCCGTCGGGAAAATCATCATCAAAATGTTCACTCAAAGTCCACGCCTTTCAACTCGGCTCGGTGGACCAAGACGAATTGAACGCCCCCAAAATCGACATATCCTTAACACGGGTAAAAAAAGGCGTTAAAATCGGCGAAGGCGCGTTCGGGTCGGTGTTTTTAGGCGAGTTGAAAGATGAAACAAAGAAAGGAGGGAAAACGACCACCACTCGAGTGGTTCTGAAATCGATGAACAAAAAAATGGGGCGAGACGTGGATTCCTTCTACCAGGACGAGCTGAACGTGCTGAACCGATTGAAAAACAACGACGGCGCGGCACCTTTTATAGGCGTCGCCGGGGCGAACGTGTACTTAGTGTTCGGGTACCAAGGGTCGACGACGTTGGAGACGTGTTTAAGAAAAGGCGAGAACGGGTGCTTCGAAGAGGTGAAAAGGGCGATGGGAGAACCGAAAGCGACGGACGCGGAGATTTTGAAGTTGGGCGCGAAGACTTTGTTAGAGTCGGTGGGTAAAGTGAACGCGGCGAGTATTATTCACAGGGACGTGAAACCGGCGAATATTTTAATCGCGGAGGAGAGTTACGGGAAATCTTCGGCGAAGAGGTTCGTCATGATCGACGCCGGCGCGGCGTGCGATTTGAAAATCGGCAAGAAGAGAATCCTCGAGAGCGGGGCGATATTCGACCCGACCTACGGCGCTCCCGAACAGTTCGAAACCACCGGGTCTGGCTACGGTTTTGGTGGCATGACCAAAAACTTGCTCGGCGTAAACTTCGGCGCGAAAATCTCCTCCACCGGCGAAGTCCCGACGGAAAAATTCGACAGCTACTCGTGCGGCATGACCCTCTTACGCTTCGCCGTCCCGCAACTCTACAGCGAAACAAGCATGAGCTCCATGCGAACGAGTTTAATCCAAACCTACGGAAACGATTTGAGAAAATGGAGAGAGGATGGTGCTCCAGTCAAAGGCGCTCTGTTCACCCAAACCTCTTGCGATTTCGCCGTCTTGGACGAAGCGAACATGTGGGACGTCGTCTGCGATTTGTGCGAGAACGATCCCAGGAAACGAATAAACGTCAAACAAGCCGCGAAAAGAATTAAATAATTTATTCATTATTAGTAATAGTACAACACGGATCATCATTATCATCGTCGTCATCATCGTTGCCTTTCTATATTCTCATCGTCGTCTCGTACCACAAAAAAAGACGCATATAAAGATACTTTGAAATCACCATTAATCCAAAATCAAAAGCGCGAGAGAAAACTACTCAGTGCTCTCTCCTGAAAGCTCCGCAAAAGACGAGCAAAGGCACGAAAACGAGGAAGAGGCTTCTCTCTCTCTCTCGTTCGAGTCGGAAGCGCAAAAACAAATCGCAGACGACGATTATAAAAGCTTTGATATAATCATCACTTTGGGGAGAAAATGTCATCCACTTCGAGCACACCGGCGAAGAGTAAGAAGTTGGTGAAGCAAAACCTGAGAGAAACGTCAACCCCGCCGTCGTCTAAAGGAGGAGGAAACGATGGATCGGATTACGAGGACGATTCCTGGGAAAAACCAACGCAAAAAGTGAAGACGCAGAAGAGCACGCCGACGGCGAAGATTCACTTGGGTGGTTCTGGTGGTCAATTAAAGTCTCCCACGGCGGCGTCCGCGGCGGCGATGAAACAACAACAACAACAACAACAACAACAACAACGTAAAATCAGCGCCGGGTCCACGTCTTGGTCGGACGAGGATGAAACGGAAGCAGATTTTGACGATTGGAAACCGGGGAAGTCGAAACCGTCGCCGAGGAATTTTGGGGCGAACGCGCACGTCTCCTCGAGGAGACCGACGACCGGGTTCGGATCCTCCTCCGATCTCGCGGCTGGCGGGAGGAAAGGTTTCTTTAAGAACAAACGCGTTCGACAGTGCGTGTTGTTGGTTATCGTATTTGCGCTGTTTAGCACGTATTTTAGCGGAAGTGGCGCGAGGAAAGAGAGGAAGAGGATGGAGAGCGTGACGGTGATGGCGTCTTCTTCTTCTTCCGGAGGGTCGGCGCCGAGACGCGCGGGGAGCGGGTCCGCGCCGGCGTCGATTGGATTCGACGCCGCCGCGGCGAGTAAGAAGAAGAGAGCGGAAGGGAAACGAAGCGGGTACGATGTCGCGGATTCCGAGGAGTTGTTGATGGAACAGAGAGAGAAGTACGAGCATCCTCCGGCGGAAGAGGGAGAGGAGGAAGCGCAACCGGAACAGGCGAAGGAAGAGGAGGAAGTGGAGGAGGAGGAGGAAGATTTGGCGGCAACCGCGGAAGAGGAGGTGGAGAAGCAAAGTGATAATCATCATCCGTTCGCGAAGAACGCGTTTGGAGAGACGAACGAAGAAGTCGTGGCGATGGTAAATAGACAAACTCTTCCTCCGAAGGAAGAGGAAGAGAACTCGTCGTCGCAAGTAGACGACGACGAGGGAGAAGAGAAAAAGGAGGTGGGAGAGGAAGAACAAAAAGAAGAAGAAGGGGCGTCGCTCGCGAAAACGCCTGAAATTGACGGTGAGTTTGTTCCGAAAGGAGAGGAAGAAGAAGGAAATGACGACTCGAGCAGCGATCACTTGGAATCGTTGAAGAGTAATCACGAAGAAATGAGCGCGCATCCCGACATTGGTAAACTCGTCGGCGCGATTCCGAAAGAAGAGGGAGACGAGGGAGAAGAAGAAGCGAATCATCTCTCTGCTCCTCCGAAACCAGAGTCAAACGCGCCGCCGAAAAAATACACGGAACCTGCGCTCACGAAAGTGCCAACCAAGAATATCGGTAAGCCAAAAGATAAGGTTTTGTATCCACCACCGGTAGACGTAGAAGAAGGAGAGAAAGAAGAGAAAGTAGAGGAAGCTGGTGCCGCGGCGGATGAAGAGAAGAAGGAGGAGAAGACTGACGACGAAGAACTTCCGGAGGACGACGCTAAAAAAATGATGCTCGACGTGAGCAATGCGAGTTCTTCCGAAGGCTTTGATTTTACCGCCGGTCTCGTCGCGACGGAGGAAAACGCGGACAACGTGAGCAGCGACGCCGAGTTATCGGCGATAGAAAAAGAGGAAGACGTCAAGGAGAAGGAATTAGAAAGCGAAGACGAAACGCAAAAGGAGAGAAAGGAGGAGTATGATGAAAGTGCGGTCGTGTTAAACGAGGACAACTCGTCTGAGACGTCTCCGAAAGAAGAAGATGAAGAAAAAGAAAAAGAAGAAGAGACTTCTAGTAGCGAAGCGGAAGCGGAACCAATTCCGGCAAAGAAGATGAAGCTACCGACGGTTTCGGATAGCGAAATCGACGCGTTCGTGAAAGATGGGACGCTCCCGGCGGAGGAAGAAAAGAAAGAAGAGAAAGTTAACGCTCCAGTCGAACCTGAGAACGATGACGTGCTCGACTTAAAACGTGCTGGTATGGGCGACGAGCTCGGATTCGACTTTGCGGAAGGTTTGAAGCCTGCGACGACGACGACGACGACGATGGAAACGACGATGGAAACGGAAGAGGCGGAAGTGGCGACGGCGGAACCGACAGAAGAAACGGAAGAAACGATGCCGGCAGAGAAGCAAAAAGAAGAAGAGACTGCTCAAGAACAAGAAGGAAAGGAGGAGAAACCCTCCGAAGGCGAGAACGAGGACGAGAACTAAATGAAGATTTTAGAATCTGCGTTTTTATTATAACGTCTACTTTTTAAAACCATCTCTCCTTGGTCACGCCCGGTTTATACGGCGCCGTATAGCCTTCTGGTAACGGACGGTCCGGGTCAAGTTTGTGTAACATCGCCTCTTTCTTCCTATAAGCCGTGCGCAAATCGTCTTCTGCGAATATGTCCAAATCCATATTCTCAAGCATCGGGTGCACGTTATCTTTGTACCACCGTCGCTGCTTCTCCTTCACCATGCGTTCTTGAATGTTGAAGACAAACTTATCCGGAATTTTCAAATCCATGACGCCTAAGCCAGCACCTTCGGGATAGCCATTTTCAATCCTACCTTCGATTTCTGCGATCTGTTCTGGAAGCACGATCAATTTGCGCTCTTCTTCGCGCGTCAATTTCTCTCCGCCGTCGCGCTTCTCGTTCAACTCTTGTACAACTTTTTGCATCTTTGGCAACAGGTACGCCTCGTGTTCTTTCCACAACCTCGCGATTTCCATCGCTCGCCAACCTGGATTTTCTCTTTCGTTCATCTTCATAGCCGCGACGGTCCATGGTTCCCAGTGCACGCCTTGTCTTCGCCCTTTTTTCGGCAACACTTTCTCCACCGCGTACTTCCAAGTGTGTTCTTGAAACGAAAGCAAACCAGCGTTATCTTCTTTCGTTCGGCGATCTTTCATCGGTCCGGGCGGGTCGAGACTAATATCGCCGTAGAACTGTTTCAAATATTCAAATTTTTTCAAAGGATCCGGTTCGTTTCGCCAGCCGTTTCGCATTTCCTCCTCTTCCGTCGGCAAAATCTTACACGGCGTGTCTGGACCCGTCTTCGCGTAATCGCCCGCCGGAGGATACTCTTCGAGAATTTGCCGTAATCGATCGCCAGATAACGTTTCATTCGCTACTAATTCTTCCGTCGCTTTCTTAACCGCGGCTTTGTACGCGGTCAAAATGGACTTTGAGTTTTCTCGCGCCTCTTTCATGATTTGAAAGATTTTGCGTTCGGCGTATTGTAAGTGCCCTTTGTCCGTCACTCTCATGTTGCCGGCTAAAATTTTATTTTCTTCCACGTCCACGTTCTCACCGTTGGCGGAAATAGTCGATCGCATGCGTTCGGTTTTCAAGTCGTACCCGCTCAAAGCGGTCGGGTCGTGCGTGTACGCGGTCAACATCCCGGGCTGTCCCAAGCCTTGGTTGATCACAACGTTTCGCAACAAGTCGATCGCTTCTTTACCGTAATCGGTGCCGTAGGAAGATACTTCATCGTACACCAATTTTTCAGCTTCAACTCCGGCGGTTAAGACTTCCACGCGTTCCATCAAGCGTTCTCGCGTAGGATACATGTACTCGTTATCGTCGAAGCGAGAAAATAACGTCGTCGCCGCTTGAAAGCCTCTCGGAACGATCGAAATGAACTCGCACGGCTCCAACAATTTCGTTTCTTTCCTCAACGTTTCCTGAACCACCGCGCGTCCAACTTCGTGACAGGCGATCAGTTTCGTTAAAAGCTCATCTTTGTCGTGCGCCTTGCCTCTCACGCCGTATAAAACGCGATCTGATCCGTACATAACATCTTCCTCTTCGATTTGCGAGCCTTCTCGTCGCACGCAGTGAACTGCGGCTTCATTCACCACCGACGCAATTTCCGCGCCCGTCATTCCCGGTAAATTTCTCGCCAATCTCGCGGTATCGATGTCTGGATTCACGTTTCGTTTTGACAGGTGAATTTGCAAGATTTTTTGCCTCGCGTCCACGTTCGGTTTGTTCACTTCAATCTTACGATCGAATCTCCCGGGCCTTAACAATGCCGGATCTAACAAATCCGCTCTGTTTGTCGCGCCGATAAAAACAACTCCGGTATCCGGCGTGAAACCATCCATCTCCGTCAACAACTGGTTCAACGTTTGCTCGTGTTCTTCTGTTCCTCGCGTTCCGGCGCTCGCCCGCGCGGTACCTAAAGCGTCGATTTCATCTACGAAAATCAAGCACGGCGCGTTCAGGCGCGCGCGTTTGAACAAATCTCTCACTCTCGCCGCGCCAACGCCGACGATAATTTCCACAAATTCTGAACCAGCCATGCTGTAAAACGGCACTTTTGCTTCACCCGCGATTGCTTTTGCGAGCAACGTCTTGCCAACCCCAGGTCCACCTTCCATCAAAATCCCTTTCGGCGGTTTCGCGCCAACCTTCGTAAACGTCGTCGGATCCTTCAAAAACCGAATAATCTCGTCCAAATCCTCTTTAATATTCTCCAAACCACCAATATCTTCTAAAGTGACGTTTACGGTCCCATCTTTTCTGGCGGAAACTCCGGACTGCGCGAACTGTACGGCCTGTATCAAATCGGTCGGGATGGCGTTCTTTTTCATGATGCCTAAATAAATCGACCCCATTAAAAACACAAACCCGCCCACAGCCATACCGATAAACTGTAACTGTCCGTACCTGTTCGTCGCGTATTTTTGGTGGTACGTGTACCAAACACCTCTCTGCTCGGCGATCAACCTACACGCTTTCTCTAACGTCTCCGTCGCCGGTTTCACGATGTACTCCGTATCTTTCGTCGCGACGATTTTCGTCGCGTCTAAACTATCCACCAAATCGTACCCTAACGTCACCTTATACCATCGTTTCCTCGGCATCGTCCTCAACGGTGGCGGTGGCAGATATCCCCACATGGGTGGTTCCCAAACCTCAAACGTCCTCACCATCCCTCCAGGTTTCGAACTGTTAATCGCCCTCTGAAACTCCCGCATCGGTAACTCCTTCATCCTCGACCACTTCGGTTCCTTCAAATCCAACGGTTCCGCCACCGATTCGTACGTCAAATACGTTTCCGTGCCTCTCGTGTCGTTAATTCTCGGCCCTTGCGTGGCAATCCTCTCCTTCGCTCGTTTGCTGAACAGTTTATAGTTTTTATCCTGCTGTTTTTGCATTTGCTCCCATTTCTCTTGGCTCATGCCTTTTGGTTTTATCTGCCTCGCGACGATGTATACTCCGCCTCTTTTTCCTCCTTTTCCTCCTCTTTGCTGTTGACCGTTTTCTCGAAAACGTATTCTCGTCGTCGAAGCTTTCACCGCATTCTCGCGGCGACTGGATAACGCTCCACTCATCAAAGAAGAGGAAGAATTGATCGACGACATTTGCGCGACGACATTTCTCCTCAAACTCCTCTTATTAGGAGAAGAAGAAGAAGAAGACGTCGTCGCTCCGGTCGAACCGCTCGAAGCTCTCGTCGCGCTGCTACCGCTACTCATCATCGTCGTCGTCGCTGAGAAGAGGTTCTCTCTTCTTCTTTGTTGTCTTCTTCTTCTCAGACGGTCCAAAAGCAGCAAATGAGAAAGAGTTCGTAGGAGCAGAGGAGCCGTCAAACGAGGAAAAATAGGGCAGAATTTTTGAGGGTTTTGAGCAAAAAAAAAACGCCTTTTTGAAATACTAATAAGAAGCTTTGGAGCTGATCTGATCTGTTATAAGAGTTTACCACAGCGGCGCGCGAGATTCGTTACACATAACACTCTCTCTCTAAATCTCTCTATCTCTCAGTACCCCCCGCGATTGATTCGTTTCTGCGTTCGAGTCATCTCGGTCGCTTTCGCGGCGAGGTGTAAATACGATTTGGAGGAAGAGGAGGAAGAACTTTTTTTCACGACGTGGTGTTGTTGTTGTTGTTGTTGTCTTTGTTTTAAAGAAGAATACGAATGCTCGGAAAACATGCCTCGTCGTAAACACCGCGCCGTTACACTCTCGCGACGATCAATCGCCATTTTTCGAAGGGCTTCAGTGAGAAGTCGTTCGCTCTTTGTCTTCTTCTCTTCTTGGTCTTCTTCTTCGTCGTCTTCGTCTTCTTCTTTCGTCGTCATTTTTTACGAAGGAAGCGGTCGTATTTTTTGCGATTTTCTCTCGCTTTTGGAAAAATCAATCGGAAGATTTATCTTCATTTTCCTCGTAAAAAAAGACGTACTAAACGCGCTTTATAAAGCGCACAGAAACACGCAGCGCAGACGACGAATACGAAAACAAAGAGCCCCTCTCCCCGCGCGAGAGTTATACATATTTTTAATACATAATATCAAAAAAGAAGCAGAAGATAAAGAAGAAATGGAGACGACGGCTGCGGATTTGACGAAAACGTTGCCACATAGACTCACCTCTCCGTACTCGAAATGTTTCAATCGAGTGCCGATTGTGAGCGTGCACGAGAAAGCGGACGAGAACGGAGGTTTATCTTTAGTCGGTGAAACGCTCGTCGTCGGTGGGTGGGTGAAAACCGGTCGAGAAGCAGACGCCGGGAAGATTTTGTTCTTAGAGGTGAACGACGGGTCCACGCCGCAGAGTTTACAAGTGGTCGTCTCGAGCGAGATTTTTTCCTCTTCTGAAACGTCTTCTGGGGTGTCGTCGTTGGCGGATATGAGACCGACTGGGACGAGCGTGGTTATCGAAGGCGAGATCAAGTTGCCGCCGGAAACGGCCAAAGGGCAAGTGATTGAGCTTCACGCGTCGAGAGTTCTCTCGGTCGGGAAGTGCGACGCGAGCACGTACCCGATTGCAAAGAAGAAGCAAACTTTGGAGTATTTGAGAGATAAGATTCACATGAGACCGAGGACGAACACGATTCAGTCCATAGCGAGAGTTCGGAACGCTTTGGCGTTTGCCACGCACGAGTTTTTCAACCTGCACGGGTTTTGTTACGTGCACACGCCGTTGATTACCAAGAGCGATTGCGAAGGCGCCGGGGAGATGTTTCAAGTGACGACATTGTTGGGCGAGTGCGACGAGGAAGACGGGAAGAAGTTTACGAAGAGTTCCGTGGAAGAAGCGGTGGTGATGGAGAAGAGAGCAGAAACGGCGGCGATCGAGACGAAAATCGCGGAGATGAAACAGGAGGAGAAACCGTCGAAATCGGGTTTGAAGGAACAGAACAAAAAATTGGAACAAGCCAAGAAAGATTTGAGCGAGTTGGAACGCAAGTTTCGTAAAGTTGGAGGTTTACAAAGGAGTGAAGATGGAACGATTGATTATTCCGAGGATTTCTTCGGCGAGAAGACATTTTTGACGGTTTCTGGTCAGTTAGCCGTGGAGACGTACGCGTGCGCTCTGAGCAACGTGTACACGTTTGGGCCGACGTTTCGCGCGGAGGATTCATACACGACGAGACATCTCGCGGAGTTTTGGATGATTGAACCCGAGCTGGCATTTGCGGATTTGAACGACGACATGCAGTGCGCGGAGGATTACGTCAGACACTGCTGCAAATATTTGCTGAAAACGTGCAGAAAAGATTTGGAGTTTTTTCAAAAGATGTACGATAAAAACTGCTTGGAACGCGTGGAAAACGTCGCGAACAATCCGTTCGGGAGAGTTTCGTATACCGAGGCTATTGAGATTTTAAAAGACGCCGTGGAAACGAAGAAGAAAGAATTCGTGTACCCAGTCGAGTGGGGGATCGATTTGGCCACCGAACACGAGCGGTACTTGGCTGAAGAAGTGTACAAGAAACCGGTAGTGGTGTACAACTACCCGAAGGACATCAAGGCGTTTTACATGCGCTTAAATCCGGACGGTAAAACCGTGGCTGCGATGGACATTTTGGTCCCAAAAGTTGGCGAACTCGTCGGTGGTTCCCAGCGCGAGGAGCGATTGGACGTTTTGGAACAACGCATGAAAGATTGCGGCTTGGAGTTGGAGGAGTACAGCTGGTATTTGGATTTAAGACGGTACGGTTCGGTCACGCACTCTGGGTTTGGTCTCGGCTTTGAGCGTTTGATTTTGTTCACCACGGGCATGGAAAATATCAGAGACGTGATTCCATATCCGAGATGGCCGAAAAATTGCTTAGAAGGGCATTAAGTTCATTGAATTTACAATAGAGAGAGAGAGAGAGAGAGAGAAAGAAAGAGAAGATGAAAATAAATACCAGAAGAAACGAGCGAGCGAGATTACGCTCGCACAAACACGAAATACTACATAAACTCGCGAGGAAGAAGAAGAAGAAGAACAGCATTGAACCCTTTTAGTCTTCTTCTTCTTGGTTGTTCTCTTTTTCTCTCCTCTCTCGTCCTCGCCAAAGCGTCTCTTTTCTTCTTCCCTTTGTTTTTCAGACGACGTCCACGTTTCGTTCTTTCACACAGAGTTGCTCTTCATTTTGACAACATCTCACACAAAATAACAACGAAGAAAAGAGAAAGATGGGCGAAGACAACCCCGCGACGACGACGATTCAGACGACGACGACGGAAGAAGAAGAGGAAAAGTTGGACCCTCTGAAATCGATCAAAGATCAGATCGTCGCTTACGACCCGGAAGACAAAGACAAAGAAGCAGACGGGGGAAATCCGCTGACGAAAGAGCAAGAGTCCGAAGCGTTGCCGACGTTGAAAAGCGGGCAAAAATATACCTGTTTTACGTGTCATACGTGTCAAACGCAAGATTCGTACAAGTGGTTCAAGAGTAAGATGGAAGAGAACGTCGGGAAGGTGATTTGTAAGAGGTGTTATCACAAGGAGTTGGTGGAATTGAGCGATAAGATTTGCGCGGTACGTTCGTGCGTTTTTGATTTTTTCCCAAAGGAGGAAAGGAAGGGTCGTCACCGGAACAAACGAATAGACTTTTTGTTGTTGTTAACATTTTTTACTAACGCTCTGATATTATCCCCAAACCACCACAGGCGTGCGGCACCTCGAAAACATCCGGAGTTGGTACCGATCGAAGAAGGACGATTCGAAGTGTTTGTGCCAAAAGTGCTACAAGAAAGAGGCGAGATCGATGGTGGATAAGACGTGCAGAGCGTGCTCGACGACGAAGAGCAGCCAGTGGACGCGTTCGAAGATGATCCCGGGGGCGGATTTGTGCACGCAGTGTTACAGGAAAGAGACGAAGATAAGAGAAGGGAAGATTGACATGGAACAGTTGAAGAAGGAGGCGGGGATTTTGGAGTTGAGGAAGAAATCGGATGATGCCGAGGAGGCTGAGTCTGGGGCGAGCGATGCAACCGCGGCTGGGGGTATCGGAGGAAAGAGAACGCATTTGCCGCACGAAGTCGCGCCACCTCCGCCAAAGAAGGTGAAGAAGTCGTATTACCAAAAAAAGAGACCGGTTATCATCCCGGACATCTCTCCCGAAGATGCGGAGAAGTTGTTGCGCGCAGCGGTCATACCAAAAACAGAGGAAGAGTTGGAGGAGGAAAAGAAGTTTCGCGAGTTGTCGTCAAAGTGTTGCGTCTGCAACTCGGAGGATTTAGACAACAGGTGGAAAGAGAGCGTCTTGCACTTGGAAGGTAAATTGTGCGACATTTGCTATTTCAAGGAGCTGTTGATTCGAGGAGGCTTGCCGCTCGCAGCATCTAATTGAGGAGGTGAGGAGGTGGAAGAAGTTGAAAGGACACTTCGTAGCGCGCAAAGTAGCGAGAAGAGAGACACGAACATACATTACTATACATTATTACTACTTACTACTAAGAGATATACATCCCAATACAAGCTAATGAACTACTCTCTGCTATGATATTCTACTTTTTTATTATTCGAGACGCATTTCTTTAAATTCGTTAAAATTTGCTCCTTCGTTTTGTTGAAAATTCGGTTGTCCTGTGTTATTAAAGGTTGAAACGTAACGAGCTCCCACGTTAGCGCCTAATGAGTTTGGAATACCACCGCTGCCGCCGCCGCTTCTGTGATATTCAACACCGGAAGTCATGGTCGGCGGTGGAGCGAGCGGGGCTGGTACCTCTGCAGCAGTTGATTGCGCTCCCGAGCTACTTTTATCAACCCATTGTTTCAAATTTTCATCGTAATAGAAAGTGTTCTCTGGCAAACCTGCGGTTTCTTGTGGCGCCACTTTCGGACCTTCGTAAGGCTTGTCCGGTGCGGGAACTGCCGCAGAGAATAATTTGGAAAATGATTTGACCAGCTTAAAAGGAACTCCTGATTGTTGTTGTTGTTGTTGTTGTTGGCCAGAGTAAGTCGTTTGCGACATGGGGGGATAATTTTTCTCTCCGGTATTATTATGACTATTGTTTCCGTGTTCGTCGAGGCTTGCCAGCGAGTGAGACCTCGAATGATTCGCACTCTCGTATGCTGTTGACTGTTGTTGATGGTATGGATTCTGTTGAGGTTGATTCGAAACGCTTTCCAAACTCGAACTCGAACCGTATCTTTGATGCTGGAACGCGGTGTCTTGACTGCTCGATCTTTGATGAAATTGCTGCGGCGGCGGAGTATCATCGAGGCCACGACTACCGATCACATCACCATCGTCACCTCCAAACAGCGCATCTACTGTTCCTCCAACGAATCTTGAAAGTCCTCCCGCTATCTTTTTACCGACATTCGCAATTTTTCCTTTAATGGCGCCCTGACCGAGCTTTTCTCTGATTCGTTTTTCTAAATCTACTGCTTCCGCTAAGATGACATCGACGCTTACCCCCGGATCACTGCGAGAGTCGTCTCGTACGAGCTTAAGATATTTCTGAACGTTCTTGAGCGTCGCAAGAGCGACGTGAAAGTGACCAAAATCGGCTAAAAGTACGCAGTAGGAAACTTTCATCCTTTGATGAGGTGTAAGCACCGACAACGAAGCTTTTAAAGCTTCGCTACCTTTGCCTTCGGCAAAGGAGAGCATGATTCTTTCCGCAATTAAGGAGCGGTGATACGAGCGAGGGTCTCGACAAGGATTATCGTTACTCCCGATTAAGCGCATGCGCGCTGCATCGTTCGGCCAAACGTCACCAGAAAGAAGATAACATAAATGAGCGATGCCCAAATAATTGCTCTCTCGGCAAGCATCGCCAAGAGTAATTAATCCATTCGTTATCGTTTTATCTCGTTCGTTCGAGTTTAAGGAAACCATGGCAATCACCTCTCTCCATCTGTCAGAAAGTGCAATGTTCTCATTGTTTCTCGTTATGAGATCCTTGACGGCAACGTCTGCTCGTCCGATTGAAAGTAATTCAAGCACTCGCAAAGGTGTCCCAACTTGCATAGTTTCCTGAATAGCTCTCACACAAGTATCTGATATAATCGTCTCATCGCGAGTCAGTCTGGCAACTTTTACAGCCACGTTCCACAACTTATGCGTGTGTGCAATATCTAGAGCAGCGATAGTGTTTCCTATTGATATCTGCCGTTCAATCTCCATCAGTATTGCAGGCGACGCATCTCGCTCGGAAACAGACGCACTTGTCAACGACGAAGGAGAACCGTCGGCGCGATTTTGAACGTGGAGAACACTCGCCACTTCAGCTTTAAACGCAACTTCACCAAAACTTCGCAACGAGTCGAACGTTTTCTTTCTCGAAAGAAAGAGAGACAAAATTCTCCACATCTCGCTCTCTCCTATCGTTTGCGATGAATTATTTGCCAAACGTTCACACTTGGAGCACAAACTCTCATCGGTCATTAAATTCTCAGAGTTGCTCAAAAAGAACGTCTCATCGCTCGCAACCTCGACAAATTCGCGAGCACCAAAGTCGTCGCTAGATCTAAACATGTCATGAAGAGAATGTGTGCACAACGAAAACAAATTTTCGTGCGCTTGAGACACCGTTGCGAGCGTACCACCAAAACCAAAAGCGATGCAGCGATGAGGAGGTTTTCCATCCGGAGATCGAACGGTTCCAGGTTGCGCGTGTGCTTGAATTGAGCTGTTGCTAACGTGACTACTGATGTTGTGCTGCTGAAATTGTTGCGGCTGATTTTGTGGAGATGGCATGATTGGTGGTGGCACTCCAAAATCGCTCGGAGGCTCGTACGCCACAGCCGCTTGAGCTGGGACGAGAGGAGGTACTCCAAAATTGCTCGGAGGCTCGTACGCCACAGCCGCTTGAGCTGGAACGAGAGGAGGTACTCCAAAATCGCTCGGAGGTTCGTACGCCACAGCCGCTTGAGCTGGAACGAGAGGAGGAACTCCAAAATCGCTCGGAGGTTCGTACGCCACGGCATGACTATTCTGTTGCTGGACAACCGGTAGACTCGATATGGATGGTGGCGGAGGAGGAGGTGTGAACATTTTCGGCGGCGGACCCCCAAACTCCGAAGGTGGCTCGTACGCTCGAACCGCGGGCTGTGTCACCGGTGGAGGAGGAATCGTAGCTGCCGCCGTCGGCTGCTGGTACAACTGTATGGGGGGATTTGAGACATCCGCAAAATCGTTCAAAAAGTCATCATCTACAGCCGGTGCATTCGTAGCCGAAATGCTATCAACGCCTTTACTTTCCACGCGCTCCGCATAAACGAGCGGCGGTGATGGCGCCGCCATCGTTTCCTCTGCACCACCTAACGTGTCAAAAAACGCCACATCGTCGTCGTTTCCCGCGAATAATCCATTGAAATTTGTATTGTCGCTTTGAACTACCGCTGATGCCGATGTCGTTTGCGAATGGTATTCTTCTCGTTGATAATTATGCTGTTCCTGATGTCCTCGCGCGTCTAGTCCTCGTCCTCCTTGTTTTTGATAATAGGCGGCATAGTTGTCCTGTACCTTCACCGGCGGCGGCGGCGTTTCTTCGTTCAACCATTCGTCCACGGTATCATCCGACGGTTTAGACGCCGCCGAAAAAGGTCTTTCTTTATCGTTGTTGTTGTTGTTGTTGTTGTTGTTGTCGTAATAATTATTGGTATTGCTATACCCGTAGTTTTCGTTCCGTGGCGTCCTCGTCGTCTTCACGATTGGCGAAGGCGCGTTCGCGTCAAACGTCGACGAGTCGTCGTTTTGATTATTATTATTATTATTATTACTCTCGTGATGATGATGATGATAATACTCTCGATGATGATCACGCCGCATCACAAAAGCGTCTTCTTCTTCTTTCACTTCTTCTCGTTTTCGCTCGTATTCTTCTCGGTTAAAATTTCTTCGTTGGTAAAAGTCGTTGAAACTGTTTTGCGCCTTCTTCTCTTCCTTCTCTTTCTCCTTCGCCTCGTCGAAATCGTTCAGCCAATCGTCGTCGTCGTTGTCGTTGTTCTTATTAGTATTCTCCATCGTCGTCCTCTGTGTTTTTCGTCCTCTTCTTTGTCGTCGTCTTTGTCTTTTGATTACGATGATGATTTGAGAGAAAAGTCTCCGTGCGAGTGTAGTAAATCTCTCCAACGAAGAGTACTCCGCGCTTTCAGAGCGTCTCGTTCTTGTCTCTCGCGTCCAAATTCGTTGCGTTCTCAAACGGAAGAGTTTCTCTTATTTATCCACGATTTCGACGAATCGAAAGCCCCCGAGAGTATTGGGCACACCAAAACGTCCTCTTCGGTCGTCGTTTCTCTCTCTCTCTCTCTCCGACGAATCCAATCCACTTCGCGAAGGGAAATCGAAAAGTGAGGAAAAGTCTCGTCAGAAACACGACGACGAGATACAGAGCATTCAAAACTCTCTTTAAAAGGAGAACGACGCACTGAAAGAAGAACACACAACAGAAACGGCAGTAAAGAGTAGCACAGGTAGTACACACACGTATAACGGAGTTTCGAGAGATGAGGACGAACGAGACGAATGCGAAGAATACGACGACGAAATCCATTTCCAATCCGTACGGCGAATTGAGCGGCGACGACGAGGACGACGACGAGGTCACGGAGGAGCGCGCGAGAAGAAGAAGACGAAAAACTTTTGGAGGAGGAAAAGAAGAAGGAGAACAATATCAACACCATCATCGATTCGGAGGAGGAGGAGAACGACGACGCTCTCGTCGAGAAGAAGAGGGAGAGGAAGACTATTCTCGTCGTCGTCAACACCGGCCGCCTCGCCGTCGTGACGACGACGAATACGACGACGACGATTACGGCCGATCGTCCCGCGGGTACCATCGACGAGGACGACGTTCCTCCGCGTCTCCGGAGAGTCCTCCTTCGAGAGGTAGGAGCCGATCCCCGGGGATCGAACGAAGACGACGACGAAGAAGAAGCGAAGATGAGGAGGAGAACAGAGGAAGACCAAAGTTTGGCGTTCCGGAGGAGATGGAGAAGTTTCACGAAGCCGAACTCCCGAACGGCAAGAACAAGAGCACGAGACGAAGTTTCGATCGACCAATAGGAGGAGGAACGGCGGAAAAGGCAAACGGGTCTCATCATCAAATGCCGCAAGGACGACAACACGGGAGAGATATCGAGAGGAACGCGCAGAATAGATTAAACATGGCGCAGCAGTGGTTGCAATCGAACGGGTACGAGGAAACGCAGAAACAAAACGAGATTTTGCGGAAGAGGAGAGAAGTGTACGTGGGGAATTTAATTCAAGGCGTGGTGACGCCGAACATTTTAGCGGACGTGTTTAACGCGATTTTGAAGAAAGTGGCGCCGAAACTGTGCGAACGCGAAGTGGCGGGGAATCCGGTAGTGAACGTCATCATGGATTCGCAAGGCTCGTTTGGGTTTGTCGAGTTGAGGTGCTTCGAGATGGCGCAGATCGCTTTGAGATTCGATAAAGTAGACGTGTGCGGCAGGCCGATGAACGTCGGGAGACCAAAAGGATACATCGAAGACCCGAGAGTTGGAGACGATTGTCCGCAAGAGGTGGTGGATAGCATGGTCGAGTTTGGCGGAAGTTTAGACGACGACGAGGCGAAAGCGAAAGAAAAGGAGTTGGCGAAAGCGAAAGCGGCGGCGGCGGCGGCGGCGGCGGCAAAGATTGCGGCGAAGATGAAAACGACGACAACGGTGGAGAATTTCAGGAAGAAGAAGAAGAACGAGAGCGCGCTGCTAAAATCGGTAAATATGAGATTAGAGAATTTGCTTTCCTTGGACGAAGTTGAAGCCGCGGAGAAGAAAGATAAAGATGGCGCGGAGGCGATTCTAGAACAACTTTTGCAAACTTGTTTAGAAGAGTGCGAACGAACGGTCGGGATGGTCATGGCTCTCGCCGTACCGACGCCGACGCAAGACGTGTTCGACAACCCAGAGCTGAGAAAAGGAGGCGCGAGGTGTTACGTAAAATTTGACAGCGAAGCCGTCGCAGAGAAAGGCGTATCCAAAATGAACGGACGAGAGTTCGGCGTCGATAACGTTATCAAAGCTTCGCTCGTTACCGACGAGGAGTTCGTCAAAGCGTCCGAGAATGTTTGGGTTTAATAAGTCAGAGAGAGTTATAAGCAAAAAAAAAGAGAGCTACGACGTGAGTACATTGTAACAAAAAGGCACCTGCCTGGTAACTAGGGCTTATATAATACATGTTGTAGACACACAGTTTACCGAAGACGGTGGTACTACCACCGTACGCTTCAATTTTTCTCATTTCTTTTTCATCGCCTTGTGCTTTTTATCAATCGCCTCGAACGGGGTCATTTTGAGAAGAAACAAACGATTCGCGCGTTCTTCTAAAGAACCACCACACTTCAAATTTTGACGCGTCAACTCTATTTTTAAATGATCTAAACCGAACCGCTCCAATTCTTGCGCCACGTTTATGTCGTGCAAATCGATTGGTTCAAAGTTTTCCTGTTTTGGAGGCGACGAGTTCGACGACATCGGCGCCGCCCCCACGACGGGAAATTCTTTCTCGTCGTTCGCTTTTGCCACTTTGATGACTTTTCTCTCCTCCTCTTTTCCTTCTTCTATTTGTTCTTCTTCTGTAGTGCTCTTGTTCGTCGTCCTCTTCTTCTTTTTTCGTCGAAAATCGTCCTCGTCCTCTTCGTCGTCTGAATCGTCCTCCTCCTCCTCGTCGTCCCGAACTCTACCCTTCTCGACCGTCGTCTGAATCGTTTTCGTCGTCGCCACTTTCATCGCCTCTTCCATCCTCTCCTTCACCTCCTCCGAATCCTTCCTAAACCGTTCTTCCTCCTTCTCCATTTTCGCTCTCTTCCTCGCCTTCTCTCCCGTTCGCTCCTCGATGTACTTCAACGCCAACGCCTCTTCCTCTCTCAAGCTTTCCTCCTTTGTCCATTTCTCCATTTTCCGAGCGTTTTCCGAGACGTGGTACCTTTGTCCTTTCAAATCTCGACACATGTCGTTGTTCGGCTCTGCGTTCCTCCCTTTTTTCTTCCCCGTGGATCGAAGTAACGTCCCGAATCCGCCTTTGCCTCCTCGGAGGCCTTCTTTAAGGAACAACTGGTACGTTTGGTTTTCTTCGATTCTTTGTCTTCTTTGTCGTCTTCTTCTTCTCGTCGTCGAGGTCTCATCGCGCGCGTTTCCTTTTCCTCCGTTTCCATCGTCCTCTTCTTCTTCTTCTTCGCGCTCTTCTTCTTCTTCTTTACGATCATCCTTTTCCAAGGCGAGGAACGATTGCTTTTCCCGTGGAATCCCTTCGCGCTTTTCCACCGCGCTTTTCAATCTCTCCAACTCATCTTCTGTGTCATCATCTGTATCGGAAGAGGAATCAGAAAGTTTTATTATTTGGTAACATCGCGTTCGCGTGGAATTTATCAATCTCACGAACACGTTTTTCGTTCTTCGCGTTCGTACTCTTCTTCTTCGTCTCGTGACGATAATCGTCATTTCTGCGCGGCGAAGAAGTGCGGAAAAGAGACTTAGGATTTCGTTCAAACGAAGACGAAGACAAAGTCATTATAAGAAGACGAAGTCAAGAAGCGAGAGAAACAACGAGCGTTCTTCTTCTTTTCCTAAAGTCCTTTCTCTTTCAAATATCGCTTCATCGCGCTCTCTCTCTCTCATCGAAAGACGACAAAACACCACGATTCGGATGACGACGACGACGGATGGAATACAGACGACGACGATGAATCTCTTCGCGCAGACGGCAAAGACAATGAAACGAAGAAGCAAAAAAGAAGCGACGCTGACGATGACGTGCATCGTCGTCGCGTTTTTCGCGTTCCTGGTGCCGCTGAGTGCTCTCGCGATCGTAACGGGACCTTTTCTCCTCGCTTTGGTGTACGTGAAACGAAGGAAAAAGCGTCGACCACACGAAGAAGACAAGTCCGAGAAGAAGGAGGAAGAGGAGACGAAGAAAAGCGGCTTTACCGCGACGAAGAAAGAAGAAGAGAATGATAACGATGAAAAAGAGACTTTAACCAACAAAACGACCACGGTACCGAGTAAAGTGGAAGAGAAAGTCGCGCTGACGGGTTCGGCGGCGTTGATGGCGAACATGCGACGGTCGGCGGCGAATACCGCGAATACCGGGGAGAAGGCGAAGATTTCTTCTTCGGCACCGTCGAAATCCGGTACGATTTCGAAAGAAGAAAAAGAAGAAACGCGTGATACTAAGAGCGGCAAAAGTGGGCACACTGTTTGGTACGTTTTGCACGGCGGCGAAGCGGCGCAGCAAGTCGCCAGGGACGTGAAAGAGGCGATGGAAGAGGAGTTTTTGGAGAAGCGAGGGATGAGCGACGTGCGCGTGACGACGGCGTCGATGGAAGATTTCAAAAAGACGCTGGAGTTGCACCGCATTCAAGGCGACGACAACAACAAAAACGATGAGATCAATAGGAAAAGAAGACGGGCAATCTTTGTCGTGGAAACGGTGGAAAACGCGCAACCGGCGGAAGAGGCGGGAAGCTGCATTAGGTATTTCAACAAGTTGAGGAAAGCTTTGAAATCGTCAGAGGGAGGAGATAAAGCAACAAAACTGCCGTTCGATGAGAACGACGCATTTGAGTATGCCGTGATGGGATTGGGCGATACGAATTTACTTTTAGATCGTCAAACGACCACCGCAAAGGATTGCAATCAAGCCGCGCAGACGTTAGATAACGCTTTAGCTGCTTTAGGCGCGCGCAGATTGTGCGAGAGAGGATTGGCGAACGATGCCGTTGGCTTAGAGGAAGGCGTGTTGCCGTGGTTGAAAGAGAAATTGTTACCAAGCGCGTTCAAAGCTATCGAGGAAGAGAAAGTTCGAGCGGAGAGAGATAAGCCGATCGAGGTGGTCTTTGCGTACGGCTCGCAAACTGGGAACGCGGCTGAAATCTGTAAGAATTTAGCGGCGGAGGCGACGGAAAAGTATAAGAAGGATAAAACGATGCGCGTCGAGTGTTTCGCGTGCAACGAACTCGACGCGGAAACATCTTTGAAACCGGGGACGGTTATTTTGTTTTGCGTTTCGAGTACGGGCGATGGGGACGCGCCGGATAATTGCGACATGTTTCTCACAAGATTAAAGCGAAGAGTGAAGAAGACGACGGCGAGCAATCCCGTTCTCGCCGGGACTCAGTACGCCGTCTTAGGTCTCGGCGATCAAAACTATTCCGCATTTATGGCAGTTCCGAGAATGTTTTCAACAACTATGGAAAAAGGTGGCGCGACGGTGTATAAGAAAAGATTAGAAGCGGACGATACGCTCGGTTTATACGAACAAGTCGACGCTTGGGTAGATACGTTATGGGAAGATTTAGATAAAGCCATCGCAAGAGCGAAAGCAGCCAGAGAGAATCCGAAAGGTTTTCTCACCAGTAATTCAACAAACAACGGTAGTAAAAGTGATACAACGACGACAGTAACAACAACGACCGCTAAAGAAGCGATTTTGTCGTCGTCGTCGTCGTATAAAGGTATTCCAGCGTTGCAACCGGCGCGCGTGAAAATATCGTTTACGAACAACGGACCGACAGAAAGATCAACATCTTCGGTAGAATTAGGAAAAGACGCGCTCGCGACGAGAGAAACTCCGTTCTTCGCGAAAATTGCCGCGAAGAAGATTCTCACGAACGCGTCGTCTGACCGAAGAGTCGTGCATCTCGAATTTGATTGCAAGAACAAAAACGATTCGGTGGAAAATTACGAGCCCGGAGATTCGCTCGCGGTGTTACCGAAAAACGACATTGCGTTAGTGTCTGAATTGATGACTCGGTTAGGAGATGTAGAAGGTACGAAAACGTTCGATTTGGAATGGATAGAAGGTATGGCGCCGCCAGGGAGTGACGTTGCAACGGCAACAAAGCCGCTTCCGCACGTGATTACGCCCTGTTCCGTTCGCGACGCGCTGGAAAAGTACATCGACATCACCTCTGTCCCGAGGAAATCTTTCCTTCGCGCGCTCGCCGAGTGCTGCACAAACGACGACGAGAAAGATCGTCTTCTGCTTCTCTCCTCTCGCGACGGGAAAGAGCAATTTCAAACGGAAATTACCGACGAGCGACCAACTCTTCTGACACTCCTGCGAACGTACCCGAGCTGCTCGATTTCCTTCGAACGATTACTCGATATCTCGTCACCCCTGTTGCCTCGAATGTATTCCATCACGAGCTGTAAAGACTCGCAAAAGAATCCGTCCGTGGCTTTCTCCGTGGTGAAATACGAAGCCCCGGAAAGTAAAGAAACGCGATTGGGCGTCGCCACGAATTGGCTCGACCGGCTTCCCGTTGACGACGGAGACGAAAAAAAATACGACTTCAAAATACCAATCTACAAAGTCCCCACGAAAGCGTTCGGATTACCTGAAGATATTTCCAAACCAATCGTAATGATCGGACCAGGCACTGGCGTTGCGCCATTTCGAGGTTTCTTACAAAAACGTGAAGCTTTAGCGCGCGCAAACCCTTCGTTACAATTCGCCGAATCCTGGCTCTTCTTTGGCTGCCGACGCAAAGATGAAGATTACTTGTACGAAGCCGACTTCAACGCTTTCGTCGAAAACGAAACGCTCACTCGTCTCGTTCCCGCTTTCAGCCGCGAAGACCCGACTGGGAAGAAAGTCTACGTTCAACATAAACTCGCCGAACACGAGGAGAAAATGCGCGACTTGATCCTCCGCGAAGAAGCGTACGTTTTTGTCTGCGGCGACGGCGCGCACATGGCCAAAGACGTCCACAAAACGTTGCTCTCCATCATCACCAACGGAGGAGGAAAATACGAGAACGAGAACGACGCCGAGGCATTGCTCAGAGAAATGACCAGAGAAGGCAGATACGTTCGAGATATTTGGAGTTGATTTTGAGAGGCAATAAACAGACTTTAGAAAAGGGAGAAAAGGGGGTACTTTATTAAAAAGAAGCCGCAAGCAGCCGCGCGCGCGCGCGAGTTCAACCCAAACATATAATGACCACAAAAATGACGAACGAACGAAAGATTGAAAACACCATCACCATTACGCGCGCTCTCATCTCCTCAAAATCTCGCAAATCATCCTCCTCTCGTCGAAGCAAAAGTAGTTAACAGAGTGTTCATTTTTTCAACTTTTTCTCATTTTCTGAAAAAATCTCACATTCAACCACCCACCACAAAAAATGTCTCTCGTATCTTCTCGATTAGTCTCCTTGGCTTTGTTCAAAAAGTACAAAACCGGGACGACGACGACGACGACGACGAATTTGCCAATCGTCAGAGCGGAGAGTAGTAATAGTAGCAGTAGTAGTAGTAGTTATTATTCTTCTTCTCAAAAGTCGGGGTGGTCTTCTTCGACCATCCGATGCGAGAAGATTACGAACGCTATCGATGTGTTCACGTTTGAAGCAGACAACAAAGATAAAAGAAGAAACAAAGACGTGATCGTAATATTCGCGTGGTTTGGAAGCGATAAAAAGCACGTGAGAAAGTACGCGCAAATGTACGAGAACAGACGAATGGGCGAGAAAGTCATCGTGGTCGCACCGCCGGCGTTGGCATCCTTGTCGCCGAATATGACGACACAAATTGCAAACGACTTCCTGACAGGATTTTTCGAGGAAGAAGCGATAGAGGGAGTGCACGTGCACTCGTTCTCCAACGGGGGTTTTTTGTTCGCCGGGAACTTGTTTCACCACGCCAGCGATGTGAAGAAGAGAGAGGATGATTGTTCTGTGAATGCACAGTTAGCGAAGAAATTCAAGATGAAGATCAAATCGGTGACTTTAGATTGCGCGCCGGCGAAGTTGAGCGCGGAGGTGATTTCGCGAGCGTTCGCGTCGGTATTGTTAGGGAGTAGGGTGGAAGATATATACGATAACAATACTTCAAAAGAAGGAGAGAGTAGTATCATCGGTGGTTTGATGAAATCTGCTTTGGATAACTTGGCGAACACGTTGTTATCAGATGAGAACTTGCAAAGAAAAATAAACAACGCGTATGCCGCATGGGAGACCGCTTTAGATGTCAACGTTCCGTTGAAGATGCTCTTTTCCGAGAGCGATAAGTTGGTTCCCGTGAATGAAGTGCAAGAGTTTGCGCAACGACAAAGGGACAGAGGGAACGCCGCCGTTTATACGAAATCTTGGAAGAACGTGCCACACTGTGAGATTGGACGTTGGCATCAGGATGAATACGTAAGAGCGTTGTTTGAGGAGAAGTAGAGTTTAATTAGAAATTAGCACGCGCATTAGTACGTCTAGGGTATATACACACATAGTATATACAAGTCTATTCATTTACTAATCTATTTCATTTCGGGACGTTTCTGCCGCTCTCAAAGACCATCTTCTTGAGCTCACCCGTTAACTGTTCGTTCTTTTTCATGTCTTCCAAATTCGTATGAAACCGAAATCTCCAATAATGACGCGAATTCGTCGGATCGTTGATGGTCTCTTCCTTCGGGTCGCGTTCGTTTATGTAATTTGTGTCCATGGCTAAAACATCCGCGAGCGCAAATATCGCCAACGCGCTGGGCGACTCTAAGTGTTGCTTGATGACTGCGCGCATGGTTTCCGTCGTGCATCGCTTCGGCGTCGTCGAGATATCTTGACCGAGAATTTGCGAGTAGTACTTTTTGCGTCGATTCTCGTCTTCTTCGAACCAGGCACGAAAAGTTGTCGTGTCGTGACAGGAAGGAGAGCACACGGTATCGTACGGGTATCTGCTCGGAATACCGAATTCGCTGTTGTTGTTCTCGTCTTGCTCAGGCGCCGGCATCCGTTGAATGCGCAAACCCAAAATGCCTAAATTTTGCATCTCTCCGGGAACAAAATCGGGAACCAATCCCAAGTCTTCGCCACATACGAGCATGTTTGTCGAGTTTGTAATCGCAGGTATCGTCGTGTGCGCGTTTTGGGTCCACAAGAATCGTTGCCGCGTCGTATAATGTTCATGACTGATTCGAGAAAGTGCGCTGCGTTGCCAGCACTCGAGCTTTTGAAACAGTCGAGTTCGTTCCATATCAAACCTTGGATAAAACGCATCCTTATCAAACATCGCAACGCTATGAACACCTTCGGTAGCGTTTGGATCGTACGCCGATCTCAAGAGACAGACGTTTCTGGTGAGTTCGAGTAAACCGTTCTTAATTTCGTTCGTTTCGGCGACGAGCCAATCCGGCGATCCTACTCGAATTTTCAACTGCTCGCACTTTAAAATTTGAACCTCCGTGGAATACTCAGGTTTGAACGTCCAATACTTGTTTTGCAACCGTTTGGTAAACGAGAGATCTCCACCACCACCACCACCAATTATACCAGCTCTGTTGACGTTTGAATCGCTAGAGTTCGAGAAGAGCTCGTTTTCATCGAAAAATCGAGCGGCAACTTCCGCCGCTCTCGCGCCGAAAAAGAATTCCAAGTCAGACGCATCTGCTCTAGGAATCGTCAATCGATCGATGTCCCAAAGACCGACCGCTTCGAGCTCTTGCCTTGATATCGGGACAGATGGGCGAAAGCGACCCATGATACCAGACTCGCAGTGCGCCGGCAGTTCCCATATGCGAAAGAACCCCAAGATATGATCCACGCGAACGAGCGAAAAGTATTTCTCCATCGAGCGTAATCTCGAACGCCACCAACTGTAATTTCCATCCCGTTTCATCTGTTCCCAATCGTAGGTTGGAAACTTCCAATTTTGACCGTTCTTATCGAACGCATCGGGAGGTGCGCCCGTATTTGTATAGAAACGGAACAGTTCTGGTTTTCTCCACACGTCCACAGAACGTTTATCGACACCAATCGGTAAATCGCCTTTAAGTGCGATGCCAAACTGTTTCAAATACGTCGAGGCTTCTTTCAGTTGCATGTGCAAACGCCACTGCAAATAGTACACGAAGTGCACACCTTCAGAATAAATAGGAGATGTTTCCGGATCGGTTAATTTTTCGATCAATTTATCGTCGCACTTCGCGAGGTGACCCCACAGCCAATGCTCCGTGGTTTGAAAAATTTCAGCCAACGCGCAAAACACCGCGTACGGTTTCAACCACTCCTGGTTTTCGCTCACGAACCTCTCGAACGACTCAATTAAAGCTTTCTTACTGTTACTACTCACACCCGCGCTACTTTTACTCGCACTACCTAACCCGTTCGCATAACTACCACTTTCCGTCGTAGGCATCGATGCGAGAAAGCGCTTGTGTAATTTTCGAGCGACAAACATTTTCACTCGAAGCGTCTCTTCGTAGTCGACGTCTTTCAGCTCTTGAAGCTCGCGACGTTTCGCCTCGATAAATTTTGTCATCTCTTCGCTTCCAGGGAAGTTCAACTCCTCCTGATCGAGCTCAGTCACGCGCAAATACATCGGGTGTAAAGCGTGAACGGATAGCGAACTGTACGGATAGGAATCCCACCACATCCCGTGCACTCTCGTGTCGTTGACTGGGAGCAACTGTAAAATCCGAAATCCAGATTCGCGACAGAAATCCGCCATCAATTTGAGATCTGAAAATTCACCGCAACCGAGGGACTTTGAGGATCGTAAAGAGAAGACTGGCACCGCAACACCCGCACAACGAAAAGCTTTCGCATGCGCAAAGTGTCCGTCGGACGCGACGATACATTTTGGTGGCTCATACGACGAAGATGTCGACGTCTTCTTTTTGGTCGGCGTCGCGCGGTGCCTCGTCGGTGTTTTCTCTGCGTCTTCCTCGCCGTCGTCGTTTATTTCCGTCGACGTTCCCTCGATTTCCCCACCCTCACGATTGTTGTTATTGTTATTATTGTTATTGTTTCTGTTTTTTCTATGCAGCTCTTCGTCGAATTGGCGTTTTTTCAAGTCCCAATCGATACCGATAGTTCTCTTACATTCTTCGCTTTCGATGACTTGCTCGATATCGTCGTCCCAAATTTCGTACTTATATCTCACGGGAAGTTCGCTCGAAGCGCACGCGACTTCCAAGTGCCAACAATATCCATTATTGTTGTCGTTACTACTCGAAGTGTTGTTCCTATCTTTAACGGTATGTTCTGAAGCATCGCTGGACGCAGGAGACAACACTTCGAAGCACTCGTCGTTTCCCATTCGCATCGCTCGCGAGCGATCCCACTTCCCGAGCGATTGACAACTTCCCGTCACTCTCACGGAGACTTTACTCCCCGGTCGTTTACTTGGCATTCGCATCGCTTTCACTTGAAATCGCAAAACTACCACGCGTAAACTCGCGTCGCCGTTCGCATCATTCTTCTTCCCGGACAAAATGCCGCTTCGCAAAAATTCGCACGGCTGAGGCTTCACGACCGCGGCGGCGTGCGTCGCTCCTCCTTGTCCTCCCGCTAACACTTTATCCAAAACCACCTCGGCGAATCTTCTCTTTGAAAACAGCGTCTCTGCGTGGTTTTTCCTTTCAAAAGTATCCGTAAACTCCACCACGTTCTCGCCGTTCCCGGTTAAAGCTCGCGACGTCTGCCGTTCTAGTTTTGCTATTCGAATAGGTGCGTCCCATAATATCACCGACCCGTGCGAATCCACCACCGCGTACCTGTATTCGAACGGTTCGTCCCATCGCATGGTTTTCGTCGCCGTCCACAACAGTTCGTCTCCTCCTTCGCGTTCCTCTTCTCCTTCGTCTTCTTCTCCTGAATCTTCTTCATCATCTTCGAAACTTTCTTCCTCTTCTTTTTCATCCGCGTTATTCTTCGTCTTCTTCGTCTTCGTCTTCACGGTATTTAAAACGATGTGTTCGCAGCTCATCCACGCCCCTTTCGTCGCGTCGTACTCTCCCATCGCTTGCGATTTCCCGCACACCACCACGTTCTCTCCCCATTTGGTATAAAACTTCACGCGGAATTTAAACGTGATTTCTTTTCTCAATTTTCGTACCATTTTTTCATCATCATCATCATTTTCGTCGTCGTCGTCATCTAAAGTCATCGACGCCATCTGTCCTCGAATTTGAAGAGGACTACCGTGAGTATTACGAGTAGTACCCTTGTCGTCGAAATCGTTACTTTTACGCGTTTTTGCGCTCATATGTCTTTTTTCTTCTTCTCTGAACAGAAGTAGTATAGAGAAAGTAATGAATGCGACAAAAGAGAAAGTTTTTGTGTGTTGGTACAAAAAAAAAGCAAACGAAAAAAGGCGGGAAAAAGAGACCGCCAAAAATTTGCACTTTTCTGCCGCCCCATCGATTTAAGAAGACAAACTTCACAATAATAATAATACTAATACCAGTATATATTCTCAAACGCTCACACACATATATATATCGTTTCTCTCTTCTCGCTTCTCGTCAGGGAGTGGTAGTCGTGCGAGAAGCGAAAAAAAAGCGACGATTCAGACGAGACTCCAAAAATCATTAAAGCGTGGTGTGGCGGCGAGTTTTTTCTTTCCAATTACGAGTTGTAAGATGTCTTCTCTTATTCGAGTCTTTTCTCCCTCGACGACGACGACGACGGGTACGACGGGTACGAGAGCGCCACTTTCGCCGCGCTTGAACTCCTTTTTCGCGGGAAGGCGGCGGTCTTTGGCTTTTTCTTCTTCTTCGTCTTCTTCTTCTCGCGCGTTCTCCTCCGCCGGTGTCACCAATAATGGAGCGGCGGCGACCAACGACCGAGCAGGAGGAGGCACCAACGCGAAGGAAGGAGAAAACTTCTTCGATGAAAAGAAGGAGGAGAAGAAGACAAAGAAGACGCCTAAAACGAAGACCAACACGATCGATTCGAGCAAAGCCGTCATCGAAATCTCCTCCAAGGAGCAAAAAGAGTTGGACCGAGAGGCGGCGAAGTTTGCCTCCTCTTGGGCGAAGGAGTTGGCGAAAGCCTCGGCGGAAAGCATGGAACAGTTGGAACTGACAAAGACGGTGAGCGATTCGGAATTCGACGACGAGGAGGAGGAGGAAGAAAAGGAAAAAGGTGTTCCAGAGGACGATCAAAAAACGAGACGACGCCGGACGAGGAGAGATTGGGGGACGATTCCGCAAGAGTTGTTGCCGAAAGTCGCCGTCGTCGGTCGACCAAACGTAGGGAAGTCTGCGTTGTTTAATCGATTGACGGGGACGAAAAGAGCGATCGTTTTTGACGAACCAGGGGTCACGAGAGATCGAATGTACGTGAGAGCGTTTTGGGGAGATCACGAGTTTATGCTCGTAGATACGGGTGGGTTGGAAAACTTACCCGGAGACCCGAACGCGGCGCCTTCGATCGATAGAATTGGAGGCGTTGAAATTTTACCAGGGATGATTGAAGCGCAAGCGGCAGAAGCGGTGAGAGAGGCGGATGTTTTAATCTTTGTCACGGACGGTCAATCCGGATTGACTGCCGCGGATAAAGAGATTTTTAGATGGTTGAGAAAGCATCACGCGGATATTCCAGTGCATCTAGCGGTGAATAAGTGCGAATCGAGCACGAGAGGCGAAGAGATGGTTTTGGATTTCTGGCAGTTGTCCTCAAAAAGCGTGGCGCCGATTGGCGTTTCGGCGATTAGCGGCACGGGAACCGGGGAACTTTTGGACGCAGTTTGCGAAAGCTTACCGGAACCACCGACGATGGAGGAACAAATATCTATCGCGGAAGAAAGTAAGGAGAAAGAGGATAAAGAGTTACCTATTCAAGTCGCCATCGTTGGACGACCAAACGTCGGGAAGAGTTCTTTACTGAACGGCTTAGCCGGAACTCCGAGGTCGATCGTGTCTGATTTTTCTGGAACAACTCGAGATACGATCGATACGGATGTAGTCGATAAGAATCATCCGGATAGAGAGTTTACGTTGATCGATACGGCGGGTATTCGAAGACGAACGCAAATTAAAAGGGACTCAAAAAGTATCAAAGGCGAGGAGAAAAAATTTGGTTTAGAGCAACAATCCATCGGGAGAGCTTTACAAGCGATGAAACGCGCCGATGTTGTCGTTCTAGTCATCGACGCGACGGAAGGCGCGACGCAGCAGGACTTCGTTTTAGCCGAAAGAGCCGTGCAAGAGGGATGTGCGCTCGTTTTGTGTTGCAACAAGTGGGATTTAGTGGACAAAGATACGTACACGATGAACTCGTACACGGACGACTTGCGCTCGAAGTTGCGAGTGTTTGAGTGGGCGAGTATTATTTACACAAGCGCGTTAACTGGGCAGAGAATTACTAAGATTTTAGACGCTTCCTACGAGGCTTCCGTGATACACAAGAAACGGTTAACGACGGCGACGTTAAACGCCGTCGTCCAAGAGGCGACGTTGTGGAAGGCGCCGCCGGCCAAGGCGAACAAGAAGGGCCGAATCTATTACACCACGCAAGCGGCTATTCGACCTCCGACGTTTGTGTTTTTTTGCAACGACCCAAAACTGTTCTCGGATACGTACAAGAGATTCATGGAAAGACAGTTGAGGAAAAATATTGGATTCGATGGGACACCTATTCGCTTGTTGTGGCGCGGGAAAAGCAAAGGTGGGGGCCTCGCCAACGCCACTGGAGGCAACGCGAAGCCTTCCTCGAAGTCGTCGTAAATTTGATTTGACCAAATTATATAGATAGTTTTGCGCGTTGATATGTTATTAATAAAAATGAGTTGTGCGTTGTATACAGTAGCACGCGTGTGTGTGCTTAATGATGATATCTTATGTACGTTTATGATGGTGAAGATAAGAATCTTCATTTTGTTTGTTTTGTTCGTTTCTTTTTCCACGAGGGAAAAGAGGGACGAATTTTTCTCTTTGAAAAGAAAACGACTTTTAACGCG
>Ga0181556_1000849_pt1 | contig 32442 bp, 31 predicted proteins | sample 011ome_14_FD_148651 | JGI IMG/M metagenome (GOLD analysis project Ga0181556, IMG submission 148651) | Coastal salt marsh microbial communities from the Groves Creek Marsh, Skidaway Island, Georgia - 011505AT metaG (spades assembly) | ecosystem: Environmental > Aquatic > Marine > Intertidal zone...
CATCAATTCACAGAACGCAAGCCAATCCTACCCCGAAGGGCGGCTCCTCACTGTCGAAGCGTTGACACAAATCGTGAGTGATGCCCGTAAAATTGTGAGCGACATCGCGCAACTCGGTCGCGTCACTCAGCCTTCTTCGCCACCGCCACCATCGCCGGGCGAAGCAGGCGTTCCTTGAACATGTAGCCGGCCTGCATTTCCTGAATCACGGTGCCCGGTTCCACATGTGCCGCAGGGATTTCCATCATCGCCTGATGCTGGTTGGGATCGAGCGGCAGGCCCATGGCCGCGATGCGACTGATGCCATGCGCAGCAAAGACCTTGTCAATCTCGCGGGCGGTCGCCTCGATCCCGGCAACCAGATTCTTCAGCTTTTCATCTTCACGCAATTCCTGAGGAATACTCTCCAGTGCGCGGGAAAGATTATCGGAAACAGACAAAATGTCGCGCGCAAAGCCGGTCGCGGCATAGGCACGCGCGTCAGCGATGTCCTTTTCCAGGCGGCGGCGCACATTCTGCGTTTCGGCGCGCGCATAAAGCACGTCCTGCTGCGCAGCTTCGAGTTGGCCTTGCAGCTTGTCGAGTTCAGCCAGCGCGCTTTCGCCTTCGCCCCCCTGGTCCAGAAATTCCTCGGGAACGCCCTTCAGTTCTTCGGCCACCGCCTTGTCCTGCGGCTCCGGTTTTTGATCAGTCATTTCGGTCCTGTATCTTGGCTATTCAATGAGCTTGCCCAGCGACTGGGCCGTGAAATCCACCATGGGGACGACGCGCGCGTAATTCAACCGCGTCGGGCCGATTACCCCCACCACGCCCACCACTTTTCCATCCCTGTCGCGATAGGGTGATGCAATGACCGACGAACCGGACAGCGCGAACAAACGGTTCTCAGAACCGATGAACACGCGGGTCGAATCCGCCTCGCGGGCGGTTTCCAGCAATTCGGCCACGGATTGCTTGTTTTCAAGATCGTCCAGCAGCGATCGTACCCGTTCGATATCGCTCAGCGTCGCTTCGTCCAGCAGGTTTGCCTGCCCGCGCACGATCAGCACGCGGCGACTGGCCGCATCCTCGCTCCACACCGCCAGCCCGCGTTCGACCAGATCGCGCCCCGCCTCGTCCAGCGCCGAACGACCCGAAGCGATTTCTTCGCGCATGGCCCGCGATGCCTCCGCCAGAGTGCGCCCGCCCAGCCGCGCGGTGATGTAATTGGTCGCCTGTTCCAGCACGGCCAGGGGCAGGCCCGATGGCAGCGGCAGAATACGGTTTTCGACGTGGCCATCTTCCCCGACCAGAACCGCCAGCGCCCGCCCCGGCCCCAGCAGCACCAGGCTGAGTTGCGACAGGCGCGGTTCGCGACGCGGGATCATGACCACGCCCGCCGCCGCTGAAAGATCGGACAGGATCGCACTGGTCGCTTCCAGCGCCTGCTCGATCGGGCCGGGCTTGGACAGGCGGCGTTCGATGGCGGCGCGTTCTTCCCGCGTCGGTTCAGCCACCTGCATCATTCCGTCCACGAACAGCCGCAGGCCGGAATCGGTCGGCATCCGCCCCGCGCTGGTATGCGGCGCGGCCAGCAATCCCAGCTGTTCCAGATCGTGCAGAACAGAACGGATCGACGCGGGGGACAGGTTCACCCCGCCCTCGCCCGCCAGCGCCTTAGATCCCACCGGCTGCCCGCTGCTGAGATAGCCTTCCACCACCAGACGGAAAATCTCCCGTGCACGGGTGTTCAATTCGGTGATGGGCGGGGTGGACATGGCATTCTATGTAAAGCCTCCCCTTGCAGCCTCAAGCCCGTTGCGCCAAGGGCCAACAAAATAGTCAGAGGAATTCCCATGCGACCTTCCGGCCGCGCGCCCGACGAGATGCGCGCTATCACCATTGAAACCGGTTTCACCAAACATGCCGAGGGATCATGCCTGATTTCCTTCGGCGACACGCGGGTGCTGTGCACCGCCAGTATCGAGGAGCGTCTGCCGCCCTGGCTGCGCGGCAAGGGCGAAGGCTGGGTGACGGGCGAATATTCCATGCTTCCGCGTGCCACGCATACGCGCGGCAGCCGAGAGGCAGCCAAAGGCAAGCAGAGCGGGCGTACGCAGGAAATTCAGCGCCTTATCGGGCGATCCTTGCGCGCAGTGACGGATTTGAAGAAGTTGGGCGAACGCCAGATCACGCTGGATTGCGACGTGATTCAGGCAGACGGCGGCACCCGTACGGCCTCCATTTCCGGGGCATGGGTGGCGCTGCGTCTCGCCGTAAATTCACTGATGAAGGCAGGCGCGATCCAGGACGATCCGCTGACCGCCAAGGTGGCGGCGATCAGTTGCGGCATTTTTCGGGGCGCGCCGGTGCTGGACCTCGACTATGACGAAGACAGTTCCGCGGATGCCGACGCCAATTTCGTGCTGATCGAAGGCGGCAAGATCGCCGAGGCACAGGCCACCGCCGAAGGCGCGCCTTATGACGAAGAGAGCTTCCTGCGCCTGCTGCGGCTGGCGCGGATCGGTTGCGACCGGGTGTTCGCCGCACAAGATGCAGCGGTGCGATGACCCGCAGGCTGGGCCGGGGCAAGCTTGTCATAGCCACGCATAATGCGGGCAAGCTGAAGGAAATTTCCGCCCTGCTCGCGCCCTGTGGGCTGGAATGCATCTCTGCCGGAGCGCTTGGCCTGCCTGAACCTGCCGAAACGGGCACGACATTCGTCGAGAACGCGCTGATCAAGGCGCGGGCGGCGGCGGAAGCCTCGCAATTGCCGGCGCTGGCGGACGACAGCGGGCTTTCAGTGACCGCTCTGGGCGGGCGGCCGGGCGTCTACACCGCAGACTGGGCCGAACGCCAATGGTTCGAAGGACCCGCCGGGCGGGACTGGTACATGGCAATGGGCAAGGTCGAAGGGCTGCTGCAAGGGCTTGGTCCTGGCACGGATCGCGCCTGCTGGTTTTCCTGCGTGCTGGCCATTGCCTGGCCCGATGGGGAAACGGCTGTGTATGAAGGTCAGGTCGATGGCCAGTTCACCTGGCCTCCACGTGGCCTCAAGGGTTTTGGCTATGACCCTGTTTTTACAGCAGATGGACTGAGCGAAACCTTCGGCGAGATCGACCCTGATGAAAAGCATCGCATCAGCCACCGCGCCGATGCCTTTGCCAAGCTGGTGGCGGCGCAGTTTGGCGGCTAGAGTGGCGGCATGGCCCGCGCGCTTTACATTCACTGGCCCTTCTGCCTGAAGAAGTGTCCTTATTGCGATTTCAACAGCCATGTCCGTGCCGGGGTTGATGTTGACCTGTGGCGCGATGCCTTGCTGGCGGACATGCGGCAGGAAGCGCAGGCAGCAGGCGGAGAGGCGCTGGAAAGCGTGTTTTTCGGCGGGGGCACGCCGTCGCTGATGCCGCCCACCCTGGTCGATGCATTGCTGGCGGAGGCCGAACGGCTTTGGGGCTTTGCACCCGACATCGAGATTACGCTGGAGGCCAATCCTTCGTCAGTGGAAGCCAGCAATTTCAGTCAGTTGGCTGACGCGGGCATTAATCGCGTCTCGCTCGGCCTGCAGGCACTGGACGATGAGGCGCTGCAATTTCTGGGTCGACTTCATGGCGTTGAAGAGGGGCTTAACGCGCTTGAAGTGGCGCAAACTGCATTCAGCCGCGTCTCATTCGACCTGATCTATGCCCGACCGGGGCAAACAACGGAACAATGGCGTGCCGAGCTGGTCCGCGCGCTCGGATTCGGGACCGGGCACCTCTCGCTCTATCAACTGACCATCGAAGAAGGCACGCGCTTTGCGACAGATGTCCGCCAGGGCGCCTTCACCCCGCTGGCAGACGATCCCGCGGCCGATCTCTTCACCCTTACCCGCGAACTCACCGCAGCCACTGGCCTGCCCGCCTATGAGGTGAGCAATCATGCCCGCGCCGGCGAGGAAAGCCGCCACAATCTGGCCTACTGGCGATACCGCGATTATTGCGGAATCGGCCCCGGCGCGCACGGGCGGCGCGGCGGCCTGGCGACGGTGAGGCATCGCAAACCGGAAAACTGGCTGGAAGGCGTCGCGCAGCAGAAACATGGCATCGCTCAGGAACGGGCCCTGCCGCTTGCCGAGCAGGCATCCGAAGCGCTGCTGATGGGGCTGCGGCTGGCCGAAGGGATCGATCTGGATGCGCTCGCCACCCGCTTTGCCCTGCCCGCCGGAGGATTGATCGAGGAGGAGCGGCTGCGGCTCTACGAACCGCTCGGGCTGGTCTGGCGCCGTGGCGCCCGGATCGGCGTGACCGAAGCGGGCATGCCCCTGCTCGACGCGCTGCTTGGCGAGCTTGTGCCGCTGGAACTGGTCGGCTGATGGCCGCCGCCGACCTGCTGGAGGCCTGGCGCGATCACCTGACGCTCAACCGGCGGCGCAGCCCGCATACGGTGCGCGCCTATGTCGCCAGTGCGGCGCGGTTGCTGGCCAGTCTGGGCGAGACGGACTGGCGCGCACTTGCCACGCTGGACGTGCAGGCGCTGCGCCAGCAGCTGTCCGCACGCCGGGCCGAGGGGATCGGCAATGTTTCCGCCGCACGCGAACTGTCCGCGCTCAAGGCCTTTCTCGCCTTCGCGCGCGAACAGACCGGGATGGACGCGGTGAGCGGCCCCCGCCTGCGCGGCCCGCGGATCAAGAAGGGTATCCCCCGCCCGGTGACGCCTGACGATGCGGAAAGCCTGGCCGATTGCGTGCTGAATGATGCGCGCGATGACTGGATCGGCGCGCGCGACCGGGCCGTGCTGCTGCTGCTTTACGGCGCGGGCCTGCGCATTTCCGAGGCGCTGTCGCTGACCGGCGGGGATTATCCGCTGGGCGAGACTTTGCGCGTGACCGGCAAAGGCAACAAGCAGCGCGTGGTGCCGATTTTGCCCATCCTGCGCGATGCGGTGGCAGATTATGTCGCCCGATCGCCCTGGCCGCTGGAAAAAGGTGCCCCGCTGTTCCGGGGCGCGAAGGGCGGGCAGCTTGCGCAAGGCATGGTGCAGAAGGCGATGGCCCGGGCGCGGGTTGCGCTGGGCCTGCCGCCCACGGCCACGCCGCATGCGCTGCGCCATTCCTTTGCCACGCATTTGCTGGGCGCGGGGGCCGATCTGCGCAGTTTGCAGGAGCTGCTGGGTCATGCCAGCCTGGGATCGACGCAGATTTACACGAAAGTGGATGCGGCGCGTATGCTGGAAGCCTATCGTGCCGCTCATCCTCGGGAGCGGAACGGAACATGACAACGCGAATCATCCTTACCGTGCTGGGTAGTGACCGGCCCGGCCTTACTCAGGCGCTGGCTGATGCGGTGCTGGCTGCTGACGGCAACTGGCTGGAAAGCCACCTTGCCCGGCTGGGCGGCAAATATGTGGGATCCGTGCTGGTCGAACTGGATGACGGGCGGTTAGCCGAACTGGAACAGGCGATCAGCCGGATCGACCGGTCAGGACTTGAGGTGTCCATCGTGCCCGCCGGTGATGAACCACCCGCCAGCGCCGATATCGTTGCAATCGAACTGGTCGGGCAGGACCGGCCCGGCATCGTGCGGCAGGTCACGGATGTTCTGGCGCGCATGGGCGCCAATATCGAAGCTTTCGCATCGGAGGAGGAAAAGGGCGCATGGTCGGGCGAAAGCCTGTTTCGCGCCCGCGCGCGGATCACCTTGCCCGCCACCGCCAGCGCCGATCAGCTGCGCGACGCGCTGGAGGCGATTTCCGGCGAAATCATGGTCGATTTCACCTTTTCCTGAGCGGAGCCGCCCGGTTTCAAGCCGCTGACAAAGCGGCGTGGCGCGCCTCGATCGCGTCCCAGATCAGTGCTGCCGTATCCGTGCCGTTAAAGCGGTCAATCGCGACAATGCCGGTGGGGCTGGTGACGTTGATCTCCGTCAGCCATTTGCCACCGATCACGTCGATTCCCACAAACACCAGGCCGCGCTTTTTCAGCTCCGGCCCCAGCGCATCGCAGATTTCCCATTCGCGCGCGCTCAATTCGGTGGCTTCTGCCGATCCGCCAACCGCAAGGTTCGAGCGGAACTCTCCCTCCCCCGGCTTGCGGTTGATCGCGCCCGCCACCACCCCGTCAACCAGCACGATCCGCTTGTCCCCTTCGGCCACTTCGGGAAGGAACGGTTGCACCATATGCGGTTCGGGCCAGGTCTGGTTGAACACTTCGAACAGGGCCGAGAGGTTTTCACCATTTTCAGGCACGCGGAAAATCGCCTTGCCGCCATTGCCGTGAATGGGTTTCACCACCACCGCGCCATGTTCGGACATGAAGCGCTTCACCTCGTCAACACTGCGAGTGACCAGGGTGGGCGGCATGAAGCGCCGGAAATCCAGCACAAAGACCTTTTCCGGCGCATTGCGCACGCTGGCCGGATCATTGACCACCAGCGTTTCGTGCCGAATCCGTTCAAGCAGGTGAGTGGCGGTGATGTACCCCATGTCGAACGGCGGATCCTGCCGCATCAGCACCACATCCACATCGCGGCCAAGATCAATCCGTTGTCCTTCGCCCCGGCTGAAATGATCGCCTTCTACCCGCTGCACGATAACGGGATGAGCGAAGGCATGCAGCCTGTCATCGGCGTCCAGAGTCAGCGAACCGACATCATAGTGAAACAGGCGATGGCCGCGTTCCTGCGCGGCCAGCATCAGCGCGAAAGAGGAATCCCCCGCGATATTGATCGTTTCCAGCGGGTCCATCTGGATGGCGATGCGAAGGCTCATGCTCTATCCCTTCCGGCGGCGTTCATGGCTGCCAAGCGTTGGCGATGTGGCGCGGGAAGCGCCAGGGCGCAAGCAGCAAGACATCGATCCGCACCCGTTGCGCGCCCTGCATGTAGTCCGCCATCACCGCTTGTGCTGCAGCGGCAACCCGGCGCAGGCGGTGCGCGTCAATCGCCTGATCCAGCAATTCGGCGCTGCTGCGCCACTTTACCTCGACAAAGGCCAGGGTGCCGCCACGCCGTGCGACGAGATCAATTTCGCCGCGCGGGGTTTTCACCCGCCGCGCCAAGATGCGCCAGCCCTTCAGCCGCAGATAGAGCGCTGCCCGGCCTTCCGCCGCGCGTCCCCGCCGCTCGCGCATCGCGCGGCTCACCGGGTTTTGAGCTCCATCGCCCGCGCGTAAAGCTGTTTGCGGTCCAGCCCGGTGCGTCGGGCGACCTGTGCGGCGGCCTGCGAGGGTTTTTCATATTCCATCGCCTCCAGCAGCAGGCGGTCAGCGTCTGGCGTCTCTTCGCACGACGCAGGCGGCGCGATCATCAGCACGATTTCCCCTTTGGGGGGATGCGCCCGGTAATGATCGCCAAGTTCGTGCGGGGAACCCGTACGACACTCCTCGAAGGTCTTGGTCAGTTCGCGCGCCACGGCCACTTCCCGGCCCGGCAAGGCTGCCGCCAGCGCATCCAGCGCCTTGCCGAGGCGCGGCGCGGTTTCGTAAAACACCAGCGTGGCCGGAACGCGCGCCAGATCGTCCAGCACATCGCGACGGGCCTTGTCCTTTACCGGCAGGAAGCCCGCGAACAGGAAGCGATCAGTCGGCAGGCCGGAAAGCGTGAGCGCGACGATCGCCGCGCTTGGCCCCGGCAGGCTGGTGATCGGGATCTGCGCGGCACGCGCCGCCCGGACCAGGCGATAGCCCGGATCGGAGATCAACGGCGTCCCGGCATCGCTGACCAGCGCGACCGGCTTGTCACGCATGGCGGCGATCAGACGTTCGCGGTCCGCTTCGCTGCTGTGATCGTCATAGCGCCAGAGCGGCTGCCTGAGCCCCAGATGGCGCAACAGCTTTGCGGTGACCCGGCTGTCTTCGCAGGCGATGGCGTCGCATCGCGTGAGAATGTCGATTGCCCGCAATGTTATGTCCCCGAGATTGCCAATCGGGGTCGCCACTATATAGAGGCCAGGCAGGAGGGGTTCTTTTTCCACCCGATCCCTTTGGACCAGATGGCTACGGAGCGGCAAGTAATGTTCGGAACACGGATCGACAGACGGGGTTTTACGCTGGCACTCACCACAGTGCTGCTGGCGGGCTGCGCGGTCGGGCCCAAGGCGACCGGACCTGTCACCCCCACCGGTCCGGCAGAAAACGTCCTGCCCGATGATGACGGGCGGCATCGCATCGCCTTGCTGGTGCCCCTGTCAGGCGAAAATGCCGATGTTGGCCAGTCGATCGCCAATGCGACGACCATGGCGTTGCTTGACACGAACGCCACCAACTTGCGGATCACCACCTACGACACGGCAACCGGTGCAGGCAGCGCCGCCGCCCGCGCCGTCGCCGATGGCAGCAAGCTGATCCTCGGCCCGCTGCTGGGCGCCAACACCGATGAAATCGTGCGAGTCGCCCGGCCCAAGCGGGTGCCGCTGATCAGCTTCTCCAACGATGTGACCACGGCAGCGCGCGATGTGTTCGTGATGGGCCATATCCCCGGCCAGTCCGTCGCCCGCACGGTGGCCTATGCACGCACCAAGGGATCGTCGCGCTTTGCCGCGCTCATTCCGCATGGCGATTATGGCGACCGGGTTGAAGCTGTCCTGTCCACCGCCATCGTCAGCGAAGGCGGGGCGTTGATGCGGGTCGAAAAATTCGCCCGTGGCAGCAGCGGCATCAGCGCGGCGGCCAAAGCGCTGGCTGACAAGGGCGGTTTCGATACAGTCCTGATCGCTGACGGGGCCCGGCTGGCGGCGATTGCCGCCGGGCAATTCAAGGACATGACGACCAAACCGAAATTGCTCGGCACTGAATTGTGGAGCGGCGAATCCAGCATCACGGCGCCGCCCGCGCTGCGCGGCGCATGGTTTTCTGCCGTTTCCGACGGGCGGTATGAACAATTTTCCAAAAGCTACAAATCGCGCTTCGGCGCGCAGCCCTATCGCATTTCGACGCTCGGCTATGACGCGGTTCTGCTGACATTGCGGGTTGCGCGCGAATGGAAGCCCGGAACGCGCTTTCCCACCGAAATGATGCTCGACAGTGGCGGCTTTCTGGGGCTCGACGGGCCGTTCCGCTTTATGTCCAGCGGCATAGGCGAACGGGCGATGGAAGTGCGCCAGGTGGGCAATGGCTCGATCCAGGTCGTCTCCCCCGCCCCCGCCAGGTTCCAGGACTGACGATAAAACGCGCGCGCCGCTTGTAAGGCGGTGAATCGCGCGCTTATGCCTAAGCCATGAGTGACGACCTGTTCGACAAGCTGCCCAGTGGCGGCGGTGACTATGATTCCTCCTCGATCGAGGTGCTGGAAGGGCTGGAGCCGGTGCGCCGCCGCCCCGGCATGTATATTGGCGGGACGGACGAACGCGCGCTTCATCACCTTGCCGCCGAAGTGCTCGACAACGCGATGGACGAAGCGGTGGCCGGCCACGCCAGTCGGATCGAGGTGACACTGGAGGAAGGCAACCGCCTGACGATCACGGACAACGGGCGCGGCATCCCGGTGGACGAACATCCCAAGTTTCCGGGCAAGTCCTCGCTCGAAGTCATCCTGTCAACGCTCCATTCGGGCGGCAAGTTCTCGGGCAAGGCCTATGCCACCTCCGGCGGCCTGCATGGCGTGGGGGTGAGCGTGGTCAACGCGCTGTCCAGCACGACGCGGGTCGAAGTCGCCCGCAACAAGGAACTGTTTGCGCAGGAATTCTCGCGCGGGGTAACGCTCGGCCCCTTGCAGAAACTGGGCGCCGCACCCAACCGGCGCGGCACTTCGGTGAGCTTCGTGCCGGATGAGGAGATTTTCGGGCCACAGCAGTTCAAACCCGCCCGCCTGTTTCGGCTCGCCCGGTCCAAGGCCTATCTCTTCGCCGGGGTCGAAATCCGCTGGAAATGCGCTGCCACGCTGGCATCGGACGACGTCCCGCAGGAGGCGACCTTCCAGTTTCCCGGCGGGCTGGCCGATCATCTCGCCGAACAGATCGGCACACGCGAATGCGTGACCAGCCAGTTCTTTTCGGGCAGCCAGGATTTCGCCGAAGACATGGGCCGGGTGGAATGGGCGATCGGCTGGCCGCTGTGGTCCGACGGTTCCTACAGCTGGTATTGCAACACCGTGCCCACGCCCGATGGCGGCACGCATGAACAGGGCCTGCGCGCCGCGTTGACCAAGGGCATCCGCGCCTTTGGCGATCTGGTGGGCCAGAAGAAGGCCAAGGATATCTCGGCCGACGATATCGTGACCGGCAGCGAAATCATGCTTTCGCTGTTCATCCGCGATCCCCAGTTCCAGAGCCAGACCAAGGACCGGCTGACCTCGCCCGATGCCGCGCGGCTGGTCGAAAACGCGGTGCGCGACCATTTCGACCATTTCCTGTCCGACAATATGGAGCGCGGACGCGCCCTGCTGGGGCAGGTGATGGAACGGATGGACGAGCGCCTGCGCCGCAAGGCGGAGCGCGAGGTCAAACGCAAGACCGCGACTAACGCCAAGAAGCTGCGCCTGCCCGGCAAGCTGACCGATTGTTCGGGCGAAGGCGACGGCGAAACCGAACTGTTCATCGTCGAAGGCGATAGCGCCGGGGGCAGCGCAAAGCAGGCGCGAAACCGCAAGACGCAGGCGATCCTGCCGATCCGGGGCAAGATCCTGAACGTCGCCAGCGCCGCCGCTGACAAGATTCGCGCCAATCAGGAAATCGCCGACCTTGCGCTCGCGATGGGTTGCGGGATGCGCAAGGATTGCGACCCGGAAGCACTGCGTTATGACCGGATCATCATCATGACTGATGCCGATGTCGACGGGGCGCATATCGCCACGCTGCTGATGACCTTCTTCTTCCAGGAAATGCCCGAAGTGGTGCGACGCGGGCATCTGTTCCTCGCCCAGCCGCCGCTCTACCGCCTGACCTCGGGCAAGGAGAGCCGCTATGCCCGCGATGACGCGCACCGCGCGGAGCTGGAAGAATCGGTGTTCAAGGGCAAGAAGGTGGAAGTCGGCCGCTTCAAGGGCCTGGGTGAAATGAACCCGCAGCAATTGCGCGAAACCACCATGAGCCCTGACAGCCGCAGCCTGATCCGCATCACCTTGCCGCCCGGCTTTGAACAGCGCGCGGCGGTGAAGGATCTGGTCGACCGGCTGATGGGCCGCAACCCGGAACACCGCTTCAACTTCATCCAGAATCACGCGGGCGAACTGGATCGCGATCTGATCGATGCCTGACGCCTGATCAGGGCGGCAGAACCGGCGGCGGCAGGGGGCACCACCGCCGGCATCACCGGGGGAATCAGGAGGTGAGCGTGCTTGCACTCCCCCGTGTTTTCCAGAGTGACCAGACAATCCCCGCCGCGATCAGGCCGATTGTCACTGCCAGGCTGGCGACCGGCGGGAATTTGTCCCCGCCGAGCAAAAAATCGGACACGAAGATTTTGCCGCCGATGAAGATGAGCACCATCGCCAGCGCATATTTCAGATAGTGAAACCGGTCGATCATGGATGCGAGCGCGAAATAAAGCGCGCGCAGCCCCAGGATCGCCATGATGTTCGACGTATAGACGATGAACGTGTCCGTCGTGATCGCGAAGATCGCCGGTACGGAATCCACCGCAAACACCAGATCGGCCAGATTGATCACCACCAGCGCCAGGAACAGCGGGGTGGTCGCCCGCACCAGCCTGCCGGTGCGTTCATCAGGCACTTTCACGAAGAAATGCTGGCCGTGCAGGGTTGGCGTGACCCGCAGATGAGTTGACAGCCAGCGGACCACCGGGTTGCGCCCGATATCGGGTTGATGATCAGTCGCCCACAACATCCTGATTCCGGTCACGATCAGGAAGGCAGCGAAGATGTACAGCAGCCAATAGGCCTGATTGACCAGCGCGGCACCACCGGCAATCATGATGCCGCGCAGCACGATCACGGCCAGGATACCCCACAGCAGCGCCCGATATTGATAGCGTGCAGGAATAGCGAAATAGGTGAAGATCATCGAGATGACGAAGACATTGTCGATCGACAGCGCCTTCTCGATGAAGAAGCCTGTATAGTATTTCATGCCCAGATCCGGGCCTTTTTCCGCCCAGACCCAGAGGCCAAACAACAACGCGATCCCGATATAGAAGGCCGAAAGCTTAAGGGATTCGGCAATCCCCATCTCGCGGTCGTGCTTGTGCAGAATGCCAAGGTCAAATGCGGTCAGCACGATCACGAGGACCGCAAAGCTCAGCCAGAACCACACTGGCGTTCCCAGCCAGTCAGCCAGCAAAAATTCCATCTGCAAATCTCACTTCAAATGGGGAAAAGGGCCGGCGCCGCCATGAGCGCAAATGCGGGGCGACGCCGGCCAGATTGCCGCTGTTCAACGGGCGGCTATGCCATTTTCGGTTTCCTGAGCGCGCGGGCAATCCTGTCCTTGATTGCCAGCTTCAGCTTCTTGATGCGGGCGATCTCGAATGGATCGGCAAAACGGCGCTTGCGCGCGCGGTGCAACAGATCGTCCAGGCGCTGATGACGTTCCATCAGGCGGAAGACACGGTCGGACATTGTAAACTCCCTATCGAAACGAATTGACGTTCGATCGGATGTGCCGAGCCTGCGGGTTTCAGGAGGGAGGCAGGAACCCGGACCCAGGCATCGGCAACATCCGATGCGGTCCGACATCACGAGGCGCATTTCCTGATGGACAATGCGCCGCGCCAGAGGGGCCCGGCCCGCAAGGAAGATGTTGTGAGTGATTCGGTCTGATTTCAAGGCCCCCGACAGGGAAAATTTGCCTGCGCTTGCGTGCCGCGCCGCCCTCACCTATCTCCCTTCGCAAACGCGAAAGACATCAGGAACGACGCATCATGACTCAGCGCTTTGAAGGCACGAAAGACTATATCGCCACGGATGATCTCAAGGTGGCGGTGAATGCGGCGGTGCTGTTGCGCCGCCCGCTGCTGGTGAAGGGTGAACCGGGTACCGGCAAGACCGTGCTGGCGCATGAAATCGCCAAGGCCGTGGGTGCGCCGCTGATTGAATGGAACGTCAAGAGCACGACCAAGGCACAGCAGGGGCTTTATGAATATGACGCGGTTGCCCGCCTGCGCGACGGCCAGCTGGGCGACGAGCGGGTGCATGACATCCGCAATTACATCAAGAAGGGCAAGCTGTGGGAAGCCTTCACCGCGCCCGAACTGCCGGTGCTGCTGATCGACGAAATCGACAAGGCCGATATCGAGTTTCCGAACGATCTGTTGCAGGAACTCGACCGGATGAGCTTCGACGTTTACGAAACTCAGGAACGGATCGAGGCCAAGGAACGCCCGATCGTGGTTATCACCTCGAATAACGAGAAAGACCTGCCTGACGCCTTCCTGCGCCGCTGTTTCTTCCACTACATCAAGTTCCCCGATCACGAGACGATGCGCGAAATCGTGGAGGTCCACTTCCCCGGTATCCAGAAGCAGCTCGTCACCAAGGCAATGGAAATCTTCTACCAGGTTCGCGAAGTGCCGGGGCTGAAGAAAAAGCCCTCGACCTCCGAACTGCTCGACTGGCTGAAGCTGCTACTGAACGAGGATATGCCGCTGGAGGTGCTGCAGGACCGGGACCCGACCAAGGCAATTCCCCCGCTGCACGGCGCACTGCTGAAGAACGAACAGGATATCATGCTGTTCGAACGGCTGGCCTTCATGGCGCGGCGGCAAAGCTGATGGGCGGATCCTACACCGGACGTTGCGCTTGCGGGAAAATCACGCTGTCCATCGCCGCCGATCCGGTCGGTACGCGCCAGTGCTGGTGCCGCCAGTGCCAGCAGATCGCCGCCGGCGGACCAACGCATAATGCGATCTTTCCGGCCGAAGCGGTTGGCGTCGAAGGCGAATTGGCCTCTGCCGAATGGAAGGCGGCAAGTGGCAATACGCTGACTTTCCATTTCTGCCCTGCGTGCGGCACTCAGATATACGGCCAGAGTTCGGCCCGGATGCATCTGAAGACCGTGCGCCTCGGTGCCATCGACCAGCCGCATGGGCTGAAGCCGCAAATGGCGATCTGGGTTTCCGAAGCGCCAGACTGGGCGCAGATTGATCCGGGTATTGAGCAATACCCGCAACAGCCTCCGATCCCTGTTCCCAAGGCCTGACACTCATGTTCCTCAACTTCCTCGATGAACTGCGCGCGGCGGGCATCCCTGCCAGCCTGAAGGAGCACCTCGTGCTGATCGAGGCGCTGGAACGGGATGTGATCGAACAGACGCCCGAAGCGTTCTATTACCTCGCCCGCGCCACCTTCGTGAAGGATGAAGGGCTGCTGGACCGGTTCGACCAGGTGTTCCAGAAAGTCTTCAAGGGTATTTTGACTGACTATGGCCAGCAGGCGGTCGATGTGCCGGAAGAATGGCTGAAGGCCATCGCGGAAAAATTCCTCAGCCCCGAAGAGATGGAAAAGATCAAATCCCTGGGTTCCTGGGAAGAGATCATGGACACGCTGAAGCAGCGGCTGGAAGAACAGCAGGGGCGGCATCAGGGCGGCAACAAGTGGATCGGCACCGGCGGTACCAGCCCGTTCGGCAACTCCGGCTATAACCCCGAAGGCGTGCGGATCGGCGGCGAGAGCAAGCACAAGCGCGCGATCAAGGTTTGGGAAAAGCGCGAGTTCCAGAATCTCGACAGCACCAAGCAGCTGGGCACGCGCAATATCCAGGTGGCGCTGCGCCGCCTGCGCCGTTTCGCCCGCGAAGGCGCGGTGGAAGAGCTGGACCTTGAGGGCACGATCCAGGGAACCGCGCGGCAGGGCTGGCTTGACATCCGCATGCGGCCAGAACGGCACAATGCGGTCAAGCTGCTGCTGTTTCTGGATGTGGGCGGGTCGATGGACCCCTATATCCGCCTGTGCGAGGAATTGTTCAGCGCCGCGACCAGCGAGTTCAAGAATCTGGAATTCTTCTACTTCCACAACTGCCTGTATGACGCGGTGTGGAAGGACAATCGCCGCCGCTGGTCGGAACGGACCAACACCTGGGATATCCTCCACAAATACGGGCATGACTACAAGGTCGTGTTCGTGGGCGATGCGGCGATGAGCCCTTACGAGATCACTCACATCGGCGGCTCGGTCGAATATATGAACCAGGAAGCCGGCTCCACCTGGATGCAGCGGGTCACCAATACCTATCCCGCCACGGTCTGGCTGAACCCGGTACCCGAGGCGCAGTGGGGTTACAGCCAGTCGACCCGGATCATGCGCGAACTGCTGAATGACCGGATGTATCCGCTCACGCTGTCAGGCATGGAAGATGCGATGCGCGAGCTGAGCCGCAAGCAGGGCTAGTTCGGCACAATCAGTACAGCAGCAGCGGGCCGACCGCGTCGCGCCATGCCGCTTCATCCGTCCCGGCCAGCGCCTCCAGATCGGTGGGTGCGCTACCCGCATCGTCCACCCATTCGCGCAGGGCGGGGCCACCATTGATCACATCGATCGCCAGCCGCTCGAACTCATACTCATAGGGAAAATCGCGCCACAGCGGGTAATCGGGATAGAGGCGGCGAATCGCCTTGAAGGCCAGCGCCTGCAACCGCCACGGGCGGAAGGCGCGATGATCGTAGAATGGCCCCTCGGCATGGACCATCAGCGCGCTGCACAGTGCGCCTGCATGTTTGTGAAAAGTCGGCTCAAACCAGCAAGGCCGCAGCACGCAGCCCGCCAGCCACTGCGGGGCGAAGCGTTCCATCTCCGCCAGCACGGCTGCGGCATCCACGTCGGGCGCGCCGAACAGCACCTCCAGCGGGCGGGTTGTCCCCCTGCCCTCGCTCAGCGTGGTGCCTTCCAGCATCACCGTACCGGCGTAGGCGCGGGCCATGTTGAGATTGGCGGCGTTGGGACTGGGGTTGATCCAGAGGCGTTCCTGCGGCCAGCCCAGGCCGGGCGCGGCTTCGGGCAGCCAGTAATGCATCTCGATCACCCGGTAATCGAGATCCAGCCCGAACTGGCGGACGAACCACTGTCCCATTTCACCCAGCGTCAGGCCGTGGCGCATCGGCATTGGCCCCGCCCCGACAAAGCTTTCCTGGCCCGGCAGCAGTAAGGTTCCTTCTACCGGCCGCCCGGCGGGATTGGGCCGGTCCAGCACCCACACGCTCTTGCCCCGGGCTGCCGCCGCTTCCAGCAGGTAGAGCAGCGTGGTGACAAAGGTATAGATGCGGCACCCGAGATCCTGCAGGTCGAACAGGAACACATCCGCCGTGTCCATAATCGCCGGGGTCGGACGGCGCACCTCGCCATAAAGGCTGAAGATCGGGATGCGGTAATGCGGATCGGTCTCGTCCGCGGTTTCCACCATATTGTCCTGCTTGTCGCCCTTCAGCCCATGCTGCGGACCGAAAGCGGAGGTGACATTGACCCCGGCGGCGATCAGCGCATCCAGCGAATGAGTGAGATCGGCTGTGACCGAAGCGGGATGCGCGACCAGCGCCACGCGCTTGCCCTCCAGCGGCTGGCGCAGGTCCGGTTCGGCAAGCAGGCGATCAATTCCGAATTTCATGACCATGCGTTAGCCGAGGCGCGCGGTGAAGCAAGCCGCATCGTGAAAATCGGGCTTGCCTGGCGGATGCGCCATCGCCCAGTAGGAAGTGTGTCCGCCGCGTTCTTCCAGCACCGCTGAAAAACCCGCCCGATGCGCCCCCGTGACATCGACCGTCGCCAGAAAGGCAGTGAGCACGAAGATTTCCGAACCCTTGTCCCAGGCGATCACAGGTGCGGATGACAGTTCCGGCGCTTCCACCGCCTCCCGCCAGGACTGGAAGGCATAAGCGGCCCAGCGCCCCGATGGCGAGAAGTTGAATTCGAAATATGCGGGCGAACGGTCCTTCAGGAACATTTCAAAACAGGTGGTGCGCCACAACCCGTCAGCACGACCGGTTCCGGCATAGTCCGGTATCACCAGCGCGCCGCAGCCATCCACGCGATAACGCAGCATGGTGCGACCGTCCTTCAACGTTACGCAACGCAGGCTCACGCCTTTGATCTCGCGGGCCGGATGGTCCGGGTGAGCGATCAAGCGATACGTTTGCAAGCGGCCTTCTCCGTGCTAGGCGCCGCCGAAATTCAAAAGGCAGCCATGACTTACCAATCCGACCTCCTGCGCCTGCTCGACCAGCGGGGCTATATCCACCAGTTGACCGATGCGGCCGCGCTGGATGCGCTGGCGGCAAAAGAGATCGTGCCCGGCTATATCGGCTTCGATGCCACGGCGCCATCGCTGCACGTCGGTTCTCTTGTGCAAATCATGATGCTGCGCCGCCTGCAACAGACCGGGCACAAGCCAATCGTGGTGATGGGCGGCGGCACCACCAAGGTGGGCGATCCATCGGGCAAGGATGAAAGCCGCAAGCTGCTGACCACAGAAGCGATCGCGGGCAATATCGCCACCATCCGCACCGTTTTCGAACGGCTGCTGCAATTTGGCGACGGGCCGGGCGATGCGATCATGGTCAATAATGATGACTGGCTGGGCGAGCTGAAATATATTGATCTGCTGCGCGATGTCGGGCCGCATTTCACGATCAATCGCATGCTGACCTTCGATTCGGTCAAACTGCGGCTGGAACGCGAACAACCGCTGACCTTCCTCGAATTCAACTACATGATCCTGCAGGCCTACGATTTCCGCGAACTGGCCCTGCGCCATGCCTGCCGGTTGCAGATGGGTGGATCGGACCAGTGGGGCAATATCGTCAACGGAATCGAACTGGGCCGCCGGATGGATGGGCTGGAACTGTTCGGCCTCACCACCCCGCTGCTCACCACCGCTGACGGGGCCAAGATGGGCAAGACGGCGGCGGGCGCGGTCTGGCTGAACGAAGCCGCGCTGCCGGCCTATGATTTCTGGCAATACTGGCGCAATACGGACGACCGTGATGTGGGCCGCTTCCTGCGCCTGTTCACGGATCTTCCGCTGGATGAAATCGCCCGGCTGGAAGGCTTGCAGGGCAGCGAGATCAACGCCGCCAAGATCGTGCTGGCCAATGAAGTGACCGCGCTGGTGCGCGGGCGGGATGCGGCGCAGGCCGCTGAAGCGACGGCAGCGGAAACATTTGCAGGCGGTGGCATGGGTTCCGACCTCCCCGAAATTCCCCTGCCCGCCAGCGGCATGCCCGTGCTGGACGCACTGGTCGCGATCGGCTTTGCCGCCAGCAAGGGCGAAGCCAAGCGCCTGGTTGCGGGCGGCGGTGCGCGGATTGACGGGGAACCCGTTAACGATGCCGCTTATCTCATTCCCGGCGGCGCGGAAGTGCGCATTTCCGCGGGCAAGAAAAAACATGGTGTCCTGCGGCCAGTGTGATGCGCCGCCTGATGAAATATCGGCATTTACCTTTTTGCAGTCTATTTGCCCGATAATCCCCGTTGAACACTTGCCAGGGAGGTATCGGGTCAGTGGCAGTAGGGGCACAACTTTCGGTAACCGATTTGCGGCGCGCCGCGCGCCACCCGGTCGATTTTCCGGTCATTGCCGAACATCGCGTGCGCGGCGACATGCAATTCCTCATCGTCAATCTTTCGGCGCAGGGATTCATGATCGACAATGCGGCCGATCTGACCAAGGATGATCGCGTGGTCATTCGCCTGCCCCTGATCGGGCGGATCGAAGCCTATTGCATCTGGACCCACGAAGAACGCGCCGGTTTCCAGTTCGAACGCATACTGCGCCTCGACGATTTCATGATGATGATCGACGAACTGCAGCCCAACCCCAAATTGCGCCGCCCGCGCTGACGGAAACTTTCCGCCGCGCCTGATTGCTGAACGCTTGGCAATCGTGCCCGCGCCTGCCATGGCGATGAGGTGATCGAACCCCAGTCACCGCTCCAGATCCGCGATTACCGCTTGTTCTGGTCGGCTCGCTTCCTTGCCGTCTTCGCCACCCTGTCGATGGTGGTCCTGATCGGCTATCAGACTTATGACATCGCCCGCACCGATTACGGAATGGACCGGCCCGCTGCGGCCTTCCAGCTGGGCCTGCTGGGGCTGGCGCAATTCGTTCCCCTGTTCCTGCTGACCCCGGTTGCAGGCCTGGCCGCAGACCGGTTCGACCGCCGCCATGTCGCTGCGTTCGCAATGCTGGTGGACTGCACGCTGGCCGCGTCCATTGGTGTGCTGACCTGGCTCGATGCGCTGACCCTGCCCATTCTGTTTGCGCTGGCCGCGCTGCACGGCGCCGCGCGCGTGTTCACCGGCCCGTCGATGAGCGCGATTGCCCCAAACATCGTGCCACCGCGCCTGTTTCCCAAGGCCATCGCGCTCAATTCCATCGCCTGGCAGTCTGCCAGCGTGCTGGGGCCGGCGGCAGGCGGATTGCTGTTCGCGGTATCGAATGCGCTACCCTATTTCATCTCACTTGGCCTGCTGGTGATCGCGGCCGGGTTGTTGCTGGCAATCGCCGCCCTCCCGCCGCATGAGGAAAGCGAGGCCAGCCATCCCCTGCGCCTGATGGCTGACGGGTTGCAATTCACGATCCGCAACCGCCTGCTGCTGGGCTGCGTCACGCTGGATCTGTTTGCGGTGCTGCTGGGCGGGGCAACAGCCATGCTGCCGGTTTTCGCGCGGGATATTCTGGGAGTCGGAACAGAAGGGCTGGGCATCATGCGCGGGGCGCCCGCCGCAGGCGCCGCACTAGTCGCGCTGCTGCTGTCCTTACGGCCGATCGAGCGCAATGTCGGCGTGAAGATGCTTTGGGCGGTGGTGATCTTCGGGGCGGCCACCATCGGCTTTGGCCTGTCACGCAACTTCGCGCTATCACTTGGCTTTCTGGTGCTGCTGGGCGCGGCGGACATGGTATCCGTCTTCATTCGCGGCACGCTGGTGCAATTGCATACGCCTGATGCGATGCGCGGGCGCGTATCGTCAATTTCAGGACTGGCGATTTCGGCTTCGAACGAACTGGGCGAAATGCAGTCCGGCGTGGCCGCCGCCTTTCTTGGCGCAACGGGGGCGGTTGTATTTGGCGGCGCGGGTGCGATATTCGTCACTGGTCTGTGGGCCTGGCTGTTTCCGCAATTGCGCCGCGCCCGGACGTTCGAGCCGCAATACAGGGATCATTGAGAGGAAAGCTGCATCATGAAAGCCCAATCCATCCTCGCCACCATTGGCAATACGCCGCATATCCGGCTTGCCCGGCTCTTTCCCGATCACGAAGTCTGGGTGAAGTCGGAACGTGGCAACCCCGGCGGTTCAATCAAGGACCGGATCGCGCTGGCCATGGTCGAAGCGGCAGAGGCGAACGGCAGCCTGAAACCCGGCGGGACGATCATCGAACCGACTTCGGGCAATACCGGCATTGGCCTCGCCATGGTGGCTGCGGTCAAGGGCTACAGGCTGGTGCTGGTGATGCCCGAATCTATGTCGATAGAGCGGCGGCGGCTGATGCTGGCCTATGGCGCCAGCTTCGATCTCACCCCGCGGGAAAAGGGGATGAAGGGCGCGCTCGAACGCGCCGGCGAATTGCTCGCCCAGACCCCTGGCAGCTGGATGCCGCAGCAGTTCGAAAATCCCGCCAATGTTGCGATTCACGCGCGCACCACCGCGCAGGAAATCCTCGCCGATTTCGCTGATACGCCGATTGACGTGCTGATTACCGGTGTCGGCACCGGCGGGCATCTGACCGGCTGCGCGGAAGAGCTGAAACGCAACTGGGCGGGCATGAAGGCCTATGCGGTGGAGCCGGAGCTTTCGCCCGTGATTTCCGGCGGGCAGCCCGGCCCTCACCCCATTCAGGGCATCGGCGCGGGCTTCATTCCGGGCAATCTGCACACACGGTCAATTGACGGTGCGATTCAGGTCGGTGCGGACGCGGCCAAGGACATGGCGCGGCGCTGCGCCACCATGGAAGGCATGCTGGTGGGGATCAGTTCCGGCGCCACGCTGGCCGCCATTGCCGCCAAACTGCCCGATCTGCCGCAGGGCAGCCGTGTACTCGGCTTCAATTACGACACGGGCGAACGTTATCTGTCCGTCCCCGATTTTCTGCCCGAATGAGCGAGCTGGAAAAGCACTGCTATGCCGATGGTGAAACCGCGCTGACCGGATGGGTGGCCCGGCCGCAAGGCGCACCGCGCGCCGGCCTGGTCATTTATCCCACTATCGCCAATATCACCCGGCGCGTCGCGCAGAAGGCGCTCGGGCTCGCCCGGGCGGGCTATCTGGTGCTGGTCGCCGATTACTACGGCGAGGACATCATCGCCTTCGAACAGTCGCAACCGCTGGCCAAGGCCTTGCGCCAGGATAATGCGATATATCGGCGGCGGCTGGCGTCGGCGCTTGATGCAATGCAGGCGTTGCCAGGCGCACAGGGGCTGGTGTTGGGGGCGATCGGCTTCTGCATGGGCGGACAGGCGGCACTGGAAATGGCCCGCGCCGGTGCGCAACTGTCAGCCGTGGTCAGTTTTCATGGACTACTCGGCACAGCGCAGCCTGCCAGCGCCGGGGATCGGATACACCCACGCATCCTGGTGCTGCATGGCGATGCCGATCCGATGGTCCCGCGTGAACAGGTGACCCGATTCATGCAGGAAATGGACAGTGCGGGGGCGAACTGGCACCTGCATGTCTACAGCGGCGTGAAACATGGTTTCACTGACCCGGCGAGCGACCAGCGCGCGCTGGAAGCGGTTGCCTATAATGCCAGTGCAGACCGACAGAGCTGGGCGGCGATGCACGCCTTCTTCAACGAGATTTTCGGCCCGCCACCCCGGGCCTGATCAGGCGCGCCCGAATGCCTCGGGCGGCAGGGCCATCATCGCTTCGCTGCCAGTTTCGATCTTGCGGCGCAGCGCGCCCGCATCAGGGGTAAAACGCTCCGCGAAGTAACGCGCGGTAACCAGTTTCGCTTCGTAAAAGGCACGATCCCCCTCGCCTGCCGCCAGCCTGTCCTGCGCAACCCGGGCCATGCGCAGCCACATCAGCCCCAGCGCCACGATCCCGGCGATATGCATGTAATGATGCGCGCCTGCGCCCAGATTGTTGGGGTTGGCCATGGCATTTTGCATGAACCACATGGTTGCGGCTTTCAGTTCGCCATTGGCCTTGGCCAGCCGCGCGGCGAGGTCCGCATAGGGCGCATCATCGGCAATTCCGGCGCATTCATCGTCCACCAGCCTGAAGAAGGCCTGGATCGCCCGGCCCCCGTTCTGCGCCAGCTTGCGCCCGCACAGGTCCATCGCCTGGATGCCGTTGGTGCCTTCATAGATCATCGCGATCCGGGCATCGCGCACATATTGTTCCATGCCCCATTCGCGGATGTAGCCGTGGCCGCCAAACACCTGCTGCATGCTGGTCGCGACGTCATAGCCCTTGTCCGTGCCATAGCCCTTGATGACCGGCGTGAGCAGCCCGACCAGATCATCGGCAATCTGGCGCTGTTTTTCGTCCGCCGCCTTGTGGCTGAGATCGACCTGCAACGCGCAAAACAGGATCAGGGCGCGCAACCCTTCGGTCAGCGCCTTTGCGTCCATCAACATGCGCCGAACATCGGGATGGACCAGGATCGGGTCTGCTGGCTGGCCCGGTTCGGCAGGCCCGGTCAGTGCCCGGCCCTGACGCCGTTCGCGCGCATAGGCCACCGCGTTCTGGTAAGCGACTTCGGCCTGCGACAACCCCTGAATGCCGACCCCGAGCCGCGCCTCGTTCATCATGATGAACATGGCGGCGAGACCCTTGTTCTCCTCACCCACCAGCCAGCCCTTTGCCCCGTCGTAATTCATCACACAGGTGGCATTGGCGTGAATGCCCATCTTCTCCTCGATCGAGCCACATGACACGGCATTGCGTTCGCCCAGCGATCCGTCCGCATTCACCAGCACTTTGGGCACCACGAACAGCGAGATGCCTTTCGAGCCTTCCGGCGCATCAGGCAGCTTGGCCAGCACCAGATGAATGATGTTCTCGGTCAGGTCATGCTCGCCCGCCGAGATGAAAATCTTGGTGCCGGTGATGGCGTGCGATCCGTCGCCCTGTGGCATCGCCCGAGTGCGGATGAGGCCCAGATCGGTGCCGCAATGCGGTTCGGTCAGGTTCATCGTGCCCAGCCATTCGCCCGCAATCATGCGGGGCAGGTACAGCGCCTTTTGTTCGTCCGAACCCTTGGCGATCAGCGCGCTGACCGCGCCGTTGGTCAGCCCCGGATACATGGCGAATGCCTGATTGGCTGAACTCATGAATTCCTCGACCACGAAACCCAGCACATGCGGCATGCCCTGCCCGCCCAGTTCGGTCGGCTTGGCGATGGCGGCCCAGCCCGCCTCGCGCAGCTGATCATAGGCGGCGCGAAAGCCGTCGGGCGTCGAGACCGACCCGTCTTCATGCCGGGTGCAGCCCTGCGCATCGCCTGACTGGTTCAGCGGGAACATGACCTCAGCGGTAAACTTGCCTGCTTCCTCGATCAGCGTATCGACCAGATCCGCGCTTGCCGCCTCGAACCCGGGCAGATCGGCATAGGCTTCCAGGTCGAGCAGTTCGTTGACGATGAAGCGGGCATCGCGCGCCGGGGCGGTGTAGGCTGGCATGTGCTGATCCTTCCCGTAAACAGTTCCTGATGGCGCAGCCGGTTTGCGGCCTGCAACCCTTGTCTATTGCGCCTCAGCGCTGCTGACCAGCACGGCGCCGTCAAGCTTGCGGTAAAAACAGCTCACCGCCCCGGTGTGACAGGCCGGGCCTTCGGGCAGGCATCTGAGCACCAGCGCATCCTGATCACAATCGACCAGAATATCCTGTACACGCAGGACATGACCCGATGTTTCGCCTTTCATCCACAATCGCCCGCGTGACCGCGAATGGAAATGGGCAAGGCCCGTTTCCCTTGTCTTTTCAAGCGCCTGTGCATCCATGAAGGCGACCATCAGCACGTCGCCCGTCACCGCATGCGTAACAACCCCGGTCAGCAGTCCGCTGGCATCGAATTTGGGGAGGAACCGGGCACCCTGTTCGCGTTCGGCGCTGTCATCGCTCATTGTCGAGGCACTTCTACTTTCTGAAATCGGGCCGCGACAGGCGGGCCGCGGCAAGTTGTTGCATGATAACCACATAAAAGCGGCAAAATCCATGGGGCTGCGCGATCGCACTTTCATCGCTGCTGTTTTGGTGTGAGTAAGGTGTCCGTGAGCATCTCAAAGATGCCGCCCGCCGTTCCCGGCGGCCTTGATGAAAGCCAAGGTGCAGGGATGGCCGCAGCCCGATTGATCGTGGCGCGCCATGAATGAGGGTCAGGACCGAGCGACCTTACAGGGGGTCTTGAAGTCCAGAGTTTCTTTTCGTCATGCGAGCGCCCGGGTTCTCCCCGGGCGCTTTCGTTTTGGGTGTGATATCCAGCGCTTCATCCATGACTCTGGCGAAGCAGGCGATCCGGATTTCCGCCGCCCCGGCCCGGCGCAGCGCCGCGATACAGGCATCAGCCGTGGCCCCGCTGGTCAGCACATCATCCACCAGAATCAGCCTGCGCCCCTTCAGCCCGGCTGCATGCGCCGGGTGAACCCGAATCGCGCCCGCCAGCGCGCGCCTGCGCGCCTTGCGGCCCATTCCGCCCAGTGCGGGCGTGCGGCGGATACGCAGCAAACCGTCAGGCAGCACGGGTTTTCCAAGCATGTGCCCGATTTCCCGCGCCAGCAGCGCCGACTGGTTGAAGCCCCGCTGCCACAGGCGCCAGCGGTGCAGCGGCACCGGCACCAGCAGCCAGTCGCCCGCCAGCGGCCCTAAACGCGCCGCGATCAACCGCGCCAGCAGCCTTGCATGGCCGATGCGCCCGCCATGTTTGTAAGCGAGTACCAGGGAACGGGACGCCTCATTATACAGGGTGGCCGCGGCGATCCCGTCATGGCGCGGCGGATCGGCGAGGCAGGGCGCACAGATCGCACCTTCATGGACGCTGCCCCCGCCAAAGGGGCGCTGGCATTTCGCACAGCTCGGCTCGCCCGGTATCACCAGCTCGGCCCAGCATCCGGCGCATAGCCCGCCCTGCGCGGCCAGCCCCGCCCCGCATAGCGGACAGCGCGGGGGATAGATGAAGTCCACCACCGGCGCGAAAATATCGGACAGGCTGTGCAACAGGTTCATGGCGCCATGCTGCGCTGAAGCCTTGCACGCTGCAAGTGCTTGCGCGGGGGGCGCGGGAACGGCAGGGCATGCTGATGACCGCCCGCACGCCGCCTACGATCTTTTCCCGCACCCGCCGCCATGCCGTCCGCATGCGGGCGCAGCAGCGCCGCCAGCGCCCCGGTGCGGCGCGCTATCTGATCGATGACATGGTGGAAGATGTGGCCGACCGGCTGTCCTTCCTGCGGTTCGAGCCCCGCAACGCACTGGTGATCGGCGATATTGCGGGCGTTCTGGTCAATGTGCTGGCGCAGCGCGGGGCGCAAGTCACGAGAGCGGATCCCGCCGGATTGAACGATCAGTCGTTGCTCGATGAAGAACGGCCCTGGCCGTTCGGCGGATTCGATCTGATCACCAGCCTCGGCACGCTCGACACGGTGAATGACCTGCCCGGTGCACTGCTGCATCTGCGCAACGCATTGGCGGAGGGCGGGCTGATGATCGCCTGCCTGCCGGGCGCGGGCAGCCTGCCAGTGCTGCGCAGCGCATTGCTGGCGGCGGAGGCGGAGCGGCCCGCCGCGCGGATGCATCCGATGGTCGATGTCCGGGCGGGCGGGCAATTGCTGCAACGCTGCGGCTTTGCCCGACCGGTGGTGGACAGCCGCGCACTGACCGTGCGGTTCGGCTCGCTCAGCGGGTTGGTCCGCGACCTGCGCGATCAGGCGTTGACCAGCGTGCTGGCCAGCACCGCCCCGCCGTTGACCCGCGCTGCCTGTCAGCGCGCCGAAGCGGCCTTCATGGCGCAGGCCGATGATGATCGCCGCGTCAGCGAACAGTTCGAGCTGCTCACCCTTTCGGGCTGGAAAACCTAGGCTTTCAGGGCCGCTTGGGCTGCTGCAAGGCGCGCAATCGGCACGCGATAGGGCGATGCGCTGACATAATTCAGCCCCACCTCCTCGCAGAAGGCGATGCTGGCGGGATCGCCGCCATGTTCGCCGCAGATGCCCAGCTTGATATCGGCCCGCGTCGCCCGGCCGCGTTCCGCCGCCAGCGAAACCAGCTGCCCGACGCCGTCGACATCAAGGCTGACGAAGGGGTCGCGCGCGTAAATGCCCTTGTCGACATATTCGGGCAGGAACCGGCCCGCATCGTCGCGCGAGACACCCAGCGTCATCTGCGTGAGGTCATTGGTGCCGAAAGAGAAGAAGCGCGCTTCCTGTGCGATTTCGCCGGCCATCAGCGCGGCGCGCGGAAGTTCGATCATCGTGCCGACCAGATAGTCGAGCGTCTGCCCTTTTTCGGCCAGCACCTGAGCCGCCACCCGGTCTACCAGTTCCCTGAGGATCGCGAGCTCGCGGCGCGTGCCCACCAGCGGGATCATCACTTCGGGCACGACCGGCTTGCCGCTTTCGCGGGCCACGTCACAGGCCGCCTCGAAAATCGCGCGGGCCTGCATTTCGTAGATTTCGGGATAGGTGATGCCCAGGCGGCAACCGCGATGGCCCAGCATCGGGTTGAATTCCTGCAACTCATCCACCCGGCGCTTGAGATGATCGATGCCAAAGCCCGTCACATCGGCCAGTTCCGCGAACTCCGCTTCGCCATGCGGCAGGAATTCGTGCAGCGGCGGATCAAGCAGGCGGATCGTGACCGGAAGGCCGCTCATCACCTCGAAGATGGCATGAAAATCCGCGCGCTGTTCAGGCAGCAGCTTGGCGAGCGCAAGGCGCCGTTCCTTCTCGTCATCGGCCAGGATCATCTCGCGCACGGCGGAAATCCGGCTTGCTTCAAAGAACATGTGCTCGGTACGGCACAGGCCGACGCCTTCTGCGCCGAATTCGCGCGCCAGGCGGCAATCCTCGGGCGTTTCGGCATTGGTGCGCACGCCCATGCGGCGATGACGGTCCGCCCATTCCATCAGCGTGGCAAAATCGCCGATCAGTTCCGGTTCGACGGTGGCGACTTCCCCGGCCATCACTTCACCAGTCGTGCCGTCCAGTGTGATCTTGTCGCCTTCCTTCAGCGCGCGCTGACCGATCAGGAGCGTGCGGTTCTTCATGTCGATGGACACGGCAGAGGCACCCGAAACGCAAGGGCGGCCCATGCCCCGCGCCACCACGGCGGCGTGGCTGGTCATCCCCCCGCGCGCGGTCAGGATGCCCTTGGCGGCATGCATGCCATGAATATCTTCCGGGCTGGTTTCCACGCGCACCAGAATCACCTTTTCGCCGATCGCGGCGCGCTGTTCGGCGGTCTCGGCGTCCAGCACGATGGTGCCCGAAGCCGCGCCGGGCGATGCCGGCAGGGCGCGGGTCAGCACGTCGCGCGGAGCATCGGGATCGAGCGTGGGGTGCAGCAACTGGTCCAGCGCCATCGGGTCAACCCGCAGGATCGCTGTCTTTTCGTCAATCAGCCCTTCGGCGGACATGTCCACCGCCATTTTCAGCGCCGCCTTGGCGGTCCGCTTGCCGCTGCGGGTCTGCAGCATCCACAGCTTGCCGCGCTCCACGGTGAATTCGATGTCCTGCATGTCGCGGTAATGGCGTTCCAGCAGTTCGAACACTTCGGCCAGTTCGGCAAAGGCGGTCGGCATCGCCTCTTCCATGGACGCGGCCTTGGCCCCGGCGGCTTCGCGCGCGGCCTTGGTCAGATATTGCGGCGTGCGGATGCCCGCCACCACATCCTCGCCCTGCGCATTGACCAGCCATTCGCCGTAATAGGCTTTCTCGCCGGTTGCCGGATCGCGGGTGAAGGCAACGCCAGTGGCGCTGGTGTCGCCCATATTGCCGAACACCATCGCCTGCACGTTGACCGCGGTGCCCCAGTCACCCGGAATGTCGTTCAGCCGACGATAGACCTTGGCCCGGTCGGAATCCCAGCTGTCGAAGACTGCGGCGATCGCGCCCCACAGCTGTTCAGTCACATCCTGCGGGAACGGGCGCCCCAGTTCGTCCTCGACGATGCCCTTATATTCGCTGACCAGCTTTTGCCAATGGGTCGATTCCAGATCAACATCGGCATAAAAGCCGTTGTCTTCCTTCATGATTTCCAAAGCTTCTTCGAACAGGCCATGGTCAATGCCCAGCACCACGTCGGAATACATCTGGATGAAACGGCGGTAGGAATCCCAGGCAAAGCGTTCATCGCCCGAAGTCGCGGCCAGCCCCTGCACCGTCGTGTCATTGAGACCGAGGTTGAGCACCGTGTCCATCATGCCGGGCATGGAAACCCGCGCGCCCGAACGGACGGAAACCAGCAGCGGATCGCCCGCATCGCCAAAACGCTTGCCCACCGCGGCTTCGACATGAGTCATCGCCGCGGCCACATCGGCCCTCAGCGCATCGCTGAACTGCGAGCCTTCGGACAGATACTGCACGCAGATTTCGGTGGTGATGGTGAATCCCGGCGGCACCGGCAGGCCGATAGAGGCCATGTCGGCCAGATTGGCACCCTTGCCGCCGACGATGGTCTTGTCCATGGCGCGCGGATCGTCCAGCGCCGCGCCACCACCAAAGCTGTAGACTGACTTGTTCATCTGGAGAGTCACTTTCCTGTCAGACGTCTTGCCTGCGATGCAGTCAAACCATGGGGAAGATCAGCCTTCGATCTTCGAGAAATCGGCCACATTGTGCACGGCAGCACGGAAGCGGCCGAGAAGGGTGAGGCGCGCGGCGCGCTTGGTCGGATCGGCATCATTCACCGTCACATCCTCGAAAAAGGCGTCAATCGGTGCGCGCAGCGACGCCAGCGCGGCCATGGCGGCGGCAAAATCCTCCGCCGCGATGGCGGCAGCCGCCCTGGGTTCGGCAACGTCAAGCGCCGCGATCAGCGCGGCTTCGGCGGGTTCGGGAGTGTAGGAAAGCGCGGTTTCGGCAAAGTCTTCCTTCTTCAGGATATTGGCCGCGCGCTTGTACCCGGCGAGCAGATTTGCGCCGTCTTCCGTGCCGATGAAGGCCTGCAGCGCATGAACGCGCGCCAGCAGGCGGACGAGATCGTCCTCCCCGCCCAGCGCAAACACCGCGTCGATCAGGTCGTGACGGACCCCGGCTTCGCGCTGCTGGACCTTGAGCCGTTCTGCGAAGAAGTCGAGAAGATACGTGATCGGCCCATACAACGCTACTTCACGCATCGTACTTTCAAACGACCAATCAGAATACCGTCTCGCTTGAGACGCTTCGATTTTTGATTTCGAAGTTGCTGCGAGGAACTTATGATAGTCGATGAAGGCTTTGGCTGCACCTTCTTGCCATGCTCTTTCAACCAAGCTGCCGAGATTTTCCCAAGCAGCGAAAATTACGTCGTATAGTGGCACACGTATCTGGTTAGATTGCATAAGTGCTAGCACAGCAAGCGAGGCGCGCCGCAGTGCGAACGGATCCTTCGAGCCAGTTGGCATGACTCCGACCATGAAGAAAGAGATCAAAGTATCCAGCTTATCCGCCAAACTCACCGCCACAGTCACCGGCGCAGTCGGTACGTCGTCACCCTGCCCCACAGGTTTGTAGTGATCGCGGATCGCGTCGGCCACGGCATCGGGCAGGCCCTCGGCACGGGCGTAATATCCGCCCATCAGCCCTTGCAATTCAGGAAACTCGCCAACCATTTCAGTGACGAGGTCAGCCTTGCACAGCTTCGCGGCCTGTTCGGCCTGATCCGGGTTTGCGCCCTTGACGATGCCTTCTTCCACCAGCCAGCGGGCGAGCTTGGCCACCCGCTCCACCTTGTCAGCCACGGTGCCGAGCTTTTCGTGGAAGGTAATCCGCGTCAGCCCCTTGGCGTGCTGCTCCAGCGTCTTTTTCCGGTCCTGATCCCAGAAGAACCGCGCATCGGAAAGCCGCGCGGCCAGCACCTTGCGGTTGCCCGTCACAATGGCCTCGCCGCCATCAGCGGCGGCGATATTGGCGGTGCAGACAAAGGCGTTGGCGAGCTTGCCCTGCTTGTCGCGGCAGATAAAATATTTCTGGTTAGTCCGCGCAGTTAGCTGGATAACCTCAGGCGGAACCTCAAGATATTCCGGGTCAAACCGGCCGAGCAGCGGCACCGGCCATTCGGTCAGCCCCGCATTTTCAATGACCAGCCCCTGATCTTCGACCAGAACCAGCCCGGCATCCTGTGCCGCGCGTTCGGCACCGGTGTGAATGATCCGCTGGCGTTCCTCATGATCGACGATGACATGGCAGGCGCGCAGCTTGTCCTGATAATCATCGGCGCTGCCGATGGTCACTTCGCCCGGACAATGGAAGCGATGCCCGCGCGTGGCATAGCCGGAACGAATCCCGCCCACTTCGCATTCCACCAGATCATTCCCGAAGATGGCGACGATGCCCGAAAGCGGGCGCACCCAGCGCAGGCTTTCCGTGCTGATCGACGCCGCGCCCCAACGCTGCGATTTGGGCCAGGGGAAGGCGCGGATGATGGCGGGAATGGCGTCTGCCAGCACCTCGCGCACCGGGCGACCGGGCTTTTGCATCACCGCGAACCAGGTGTCCTTGCCCTTGACGTCGCGAATTTCGAGCTGATCCTTCGTCAGCCCGACCTTGCCGAGAAACCCGGCCAGCGCCTGTTCCGGCGCGGAAGTGGCGGGGCCTTTCACTTCCTCGCTGATCGCCGCCGTTTCGACTGGCAGATCGCGCGCGATCAACGCCAGACGGCGTGGGGTGGACCAGATGGTGAGATCGTTGACGGACAGGCCCGCATCGGCCATTTCCTTGCGGAACAGCTTTTCCAGATCGGCGCGCGCACCCGCCTGCATCCGGGCAGGAATTTCTTCCGAACGCAGTTCGAGCAGAAAATCGCTCATACCGTCCACCCCGGATAGTCGCGGGTCCAGCGTTCGGCATTCTTGTCAATCCAGGCCTGGCAACTGCCCTTCGCCAGATCGCGCACCCGGCCGATATAGCTGGCGCGTTCCTGGACGCTGATCACGCCGCGCGCCTGCAACAGGTTGAACAGGTGACTGGCCTCGATCGCCTGATCATAGGCCGCCAGCGGAATTTCAGCTTCGATGCAGCGCATGCATTCCGCCTCTGCATGCTGGAAGCCTTTGAACAGCTGATCCGTGTCGGCAATCTCGAAGTTGTATTTCGAAAGTTCCCGCTCATTGGCCAGGAACACATCGCCATAAGTCACGCCATGGCTGTTGAAGGCCAGATCATAGACGTTGTCGACGCCCTGGATATACATCGCCAGGCGTTCCAGCCCGTAAGTCAGCTCGCCCGCCACCGGTTTGCAATCGAACCCGCCGACCTGCTGGAAATAGGTAAACTGCGTGACTTCCATGCCATCGCACCACACTTCCCAGCCCAGCCCCCAGGCGCCCAGCGTGGGGCTTTCCCAGTCATCTTCGACAAAGCGGATATCATGCGCCAGCGGATCGATGCCAATGGCGCCGAGGCTTTCGAGATAGAGTTCCTGCAGATTTTCCGGGTTCGGCTTCAGGATCACCTGATACTGGTAATAATGCTGCAGCCGGTTGGGATTTTCGCCATAGCGCCCGTCGGTGGGCCGCCGCGAAGGCTGGACATAGGCCGCGCTCCACGCCTCGGGGCCAAGCGCGCGCAGGGTGGTGGCCGGGTGAAACGTACCCGCCCCCATGCGCATGTCATAGGGTTGCAGGATCAGGCAGCCCCTGGCGCTCCAATAGGCATGGAGCGCAAGGATCATGTCCTGGAAGCTCTTTTGCGCTGGCGCTGTCATCGCGCGGCCCAATGGCGGAACGGCGGTTGCGGGTCAATGGCGCGCACCATTCTGCGCTCAGATGGTGATTACTTTGCAACGGTTTTGGGCCATAGGGCGCCTATGAGCCTCGCCCTGCCCCTATGCCTCGCCCCCGTCCGCCGCCTTGCCCGATTCGCACTTGGCGGCGCGCTGGCAGCTGCGCTTTGCGGCTGCGCGACGGTGGAGCGCGAACCGCCGGCGGTGCCTGTGGCGCCGGTTGCCGTCGCGCAACCGGCCCCGACGCGCGGCCCCGCGCTGTGGAAAGTCGCGGACGAAGACACCACGATTTACCTGTTCGGCACGGTCCATGCCCTCCCCGCTGGGATCGACTGGATGGATGAACGGATCGCGGCTGCGCTGGCCAGTTCGGGCGAGTTCGTGACCGAAGTAAAGACCGGCCCGGATTCCGGAATTTCCGCCGGGTTCCAGAGCCGGGCCACCCTTCCCCCCGGCCAGAGCCTGCGCGCGATGCTGACCGGCGACGATCTTGCCGCCTACGAAGGGGCGCTGGCCTCGCTCGGCCTGCCCGCCAGCGCCTTTGACCGCTACGAACCATGGTATGCGGCGATGATGCTGTCACTGCTGCCGCTGATGCAGCAGGGGTATTCGGCCGAAGCCGGGGTGGAGAACACGCTGGAGGCGCGGCTGGCGCCGCAAACGCGGCATGATGCGCTGGAAACGGTCGATTTCCAGCTTGGCCTGTTCGACGGGCTGCCGCAGGAAAGCCAGATCGCCTATCTGCGGG
>Ga0181556_1000850_pt1 | contig 32381 bp, 28 predicted proteins | sample 011ome_14_FD_148651 | JGI IMG/M metagenome (GOLD analysis project Ga0181556, IMG submission 148651) | Coastal salt marsh microbial communities from the Groves Creek Marsh, Skidaway Island, Georgia - 011505AT metaG (spades assembly) | ecosystem: Environmental > Aquatic > Marine > Intertidal zone...
AAAGCGTGTTGCGCCCACCCAAAAGCCAATGACTTTGTCGCCTGTTTAGGGGTTGCCGATTCTACTCGCGCCCTCCTCTTCGACGCTACTCCAGATATCGTTCCACAACTCACTGAACTTTTGTCGCGATCCGGAACGGATCGCTATTCGGTCTTCTTAACCCATGCACATATGGGGCATTACACCGGTTTAATGCACTTTGGACGGGAAGCCGCCAACACGAAGAATGTCCCGGTATACGCCATGGATCGGATGATTGAGTTTTTGGCGAAGAATGGCCCCTGGAACCAATTGGTCCAGCTTCAAAACATTCAACTCAACGGCCTTCAAAATGGCGTGCCGCGCACCCTAGATAATGGCATCAAGGTCGAACCCGTTCGTGTGCCGCATCGCGATGAGTTTTCAGAGACTGTTGGGTTTTACATCAAGGGGCCAAACAAAACGGCGCTCTACATTCCGGACATCGATAAATGGACCGCTTGGGAGAAAAACATCTTAGCCGTTGTCCCGACCGTAGACTATGCGTTTATCGATGGTACCTTCTTCGCTGACGGGGAGATTCCGAGACCCATGGCCGAGGTTCCTCATCCTTTTATTTCAGAGAGCATTGAGCTGTTGAACTACCTGCCCGTGGCTGAGCGCAATAAGGTTTATTTCATTCATTTGAACCACAGCAATCCTGCTCGGAATGCGAGTTTTGAGGGGCGGATGAAGGCAGAGGAATTGGGCTACCACTTTGCGGAGTTTGGGATGGCGTTTGAACTTTAACGTTCTGTTGCCAAGTCCATTTCGAGTTTCTCAGTACTTTTCAACCACTAAAGAAAACAGCTATGAAAACGCTAAATGAAAATTGGTTTGCCTTTACCCTAATTGCCGTAATCTTCGGAATTCTTGGATTCCTTTTGGGCCGCACTACAGGCCATCACGGACCCATGGGAATGCACCCAATGATGATGGGCGAGGGCCACGTCATGAAAAAGGCTATGTTTATTTCTGACGACGGTGAAGTGCACGATCTAATGGGCGACATCGACATGGATGTGATCGAAAATATGGACGTTGAAGTCATCAAAGGCGACGATGGTGAAATCACGGTAACTATCGATAGCGTTGGCACCGAGGGTGCTGAGGCTAAAGTCCGAGTAATTAAAATCAAGAAAGACTAGTGATCAGCTATTGGGAACGGGAAGCGCTAAGTCAATATGACCTAGTCGTCATCGGCGGTGGTATCGTAGGAAACTTCACTGCTCTTGAATACGCGAAAGCCCATCCCAATGCCAAAATTGCCGTTCTTGAACGCGGATTTTTCCCAGAAGGGGCCTCCACAAAAAATGCCGGTTTTGCCTGTTTCGGCTCCATCGCAGAGCTAGAACACGATCTTGAAACCTTAGGCGCCGAACAGACCGTCGCTTTGGTCATGCAGCGCTTCGAGGGACTTCAAAAGCTACGCAATACCCTTGGCGACGAAGCTATCGGCTACGAAGAGGTTGGTGGGTTTGAAATATGTTTTGAAACCCCAGATCTCGACCGCATCGAATTCTTTAACGACCTGCTCGAGCCCGCCCTTGGTGCGCGACCCTATTCTTGGGTCTCCGCAGCAGGATTTGGGTTTTCTGAAAAGGTCGTTGGCCTGATCAAAAATGCCCTTGAAGGAACCATCCACACAGGAAAAATGATGGACGCCTTGCAGCAAAAAGTTCGTGAGGCGGGCATTCGTTACTTCACACAAAGCCCCGTGTCGAGGATTGAAAATGGGCCGAGCGGGAAAACGGTTCACATACAGAGCCTCAACGGAAGCATCGCTTTAGAGGCCCGCCAAGTCGCACTTTGCACAAACGCCTTCACGAAGGATTTTCTGCCCGAGCTTAATCTGAATCCTGGCCGCGGCATGATCGTGCTCACCAAACCCCATCCCGCTTTTGATTGGAAGGGGTCGTTCCATTACCACGACGGGTACCATTACTTCCGCACCGTTGATGGTCGATTGCTTTTGGGCGGTGGACGTCAGCTCGACCTGCAAGGTGAAACCACCACCGAACCAGGCATCAATGCAATCATAGAAGCCCAACTCTTAAAAGACATTCAGGACTTTATTGCACCGGGAGTTTCTTTTGAGATTGATCAAAAGTGGTCCGGAGTTATGGCCTTTGGCGCCAATAAGCAGCCGGTCGTGCAGCGCATTGATCCGTATATGATAGCTGGCGTACGGCTGGGCGGTATGGGCGTGGCTATAGGTGCGAGTGTAGGAGCGGCTATGGCGGAGTTATTGCGGAGCTAATTCACAATCTGTTTATAACTTTCTGCTTGTCAAATAGTTAGTTATCGTTCCGGTAACACAAACCTTACAAATCAAAATTTGCTTTTTGTTATTTCGAGTAAAGAAATAATTGAGCAATGACAGCATTTGAAACCAACATGGACCAGTTCATCAAAGAACGTATGATGGAATATTTGCGCGATCAAGGTTACAACTTCTATGAAAGTGCGATACTTTTGAAGTTGAGCCAGGAAGAACGCAATGCTTTAAGTAGAACTTGGGCAGAGTAAACTAAAGCGTCCCTAAAAAGGCAATAATCCCATTGTAGTAGGTATCCGCATCGTCAAACATGGCCATGTGTGCACCGTTTTCACAATAGAGGAAGGTTCCATTCTGGACCGATTCCGCAATGCGCTTCATTCCCTCCGGATCCATGGTATCGTACTGCGCACCGATGCTCAGCGTTGGCACTGTAATCAAATGCAAGTCGCCCGAGCGGTCCCAATTCTTCAAGGTGGCATCGCCAACGATTCCAAATTCACTTGGCCCCTGCATCTTTAAATACAAAGGGTAGTTCAACTTCGAAAAGCTTCGGTTCACCGGCTCAGGCCAGTCCTCTAACGGGCGACGCAGCACGTGTTCCGGGTAATAATATTCCTCGATCAAGCCCAAGTAGCGCTCGGATGTATATTCTCCAGCCGCCTCCAATGCCTTGATTTCTGAGAGGACCTCAGCAGGTAATTGGGGACCCAAAACATTATTCGCATAATCAATGTATTCAGGGATCGAAGCCACCATATTTGAGATGATCAAGCCCTTCAAGTTCTCTTGGTATTTCAAGGCATATTCGATGGCTAGGATCCCTCCCCAAGAATGCCCTAATATCACGCAATTCGAAGCATCGAGGCCCAGTGCTTGACGCACCTGCTCGACCTCTTCCACGAACCTATCGGTGTCCCACAAAGAAGGATCTTCTGGGTTGTCGCTGTTGCCGGAACCCAACTGGTCGTAATAGTAATATTCAATTCCAGCGTTCGGGAAATAGCTGTCTGCAGATTCAAAATATTCGTGGGTCGCGCCCGGTCCGCCGTGAAGTAGGAGCACCTTCAAATCAGGGTTGTTGCCCACGCGCTTGGTCCATACGTTAAAAGTACCCAGGGGAGTTTCCACCGGAATTAGCCGTGCACCACCGCTCCATCTATCGGCCATGCCGTCGTAATTCAGATAGTTGCTTTCAGCAGTCTCTTCCGGAGCTGGAGTTGGGGCCGAACACGCGTAGAGTGCGAGGCCCGTAATTAGAATGAGTAGCTTTTTCATGGTACTGTGATTATGATTGTAGTCGCGATTTCTCCGCATCAAAACCCATCAAGTGACTCTCCACCGACGCATCAATGGTGCTGGTTAGTAGGTTTGGGTCGCGGGCATCGACCGCGGCGAGAAAATCGGACACTAAACGCCAATCTCCTCCTCCGTGAGAATCCGAACTGTGGGACCAATGTTGTTGCTCGCCCGTGCGGAAATCCGTGTAGGTGAAGGATTCCATATCGCCGACAATATCGCCCATCGAACCCATCACACGTGTGCGGCGCCCGTGGTATGAGGTGAAGGCCTCCATGTTGAAGGTTGCAGTGACACCGTTTTCAAATTTCAAGTTCATCGTGTAGTGGTCCGGCTGGTCATTTTCCATGCGGTAGACGCAACGGCCGTAATTTGACGAACGCAAGTATTCCATGATCGCATCGCCGTGTTCGGCGGGGTCCTCGGGCAAGTCGAAGTGATGGAGCCACGTGCGCTTTTCGTGGTAGATGCGCTTGGCTGAATACGGACATTCGCGCTCCACAGCACAGCCGTCTATGCATCGCTCGGTGCTTCCTTCAGGGGCGTTATCGGCTTTAAACCAGGCCAAATCGCCGAAAGCATGAACCTCTTCGCATGGGCTGTCGACGAGCCAGCGCATCATGTCCAAATCGTGGCAGCTTTTGGCTAAGATAATTGGGGTTGTGGCCTTGCTATTGTGCCAATTTCCCCGCACAAAACTGTGGCTCATGTGCACGTGCTGAATGGGCTCAAAATGTTGCAAAGAGATGAGCTGGCCGATAGAGCCGTCGTGCATCAAATCGCGTAACTTTTCGAAATACGGCGCGTACCTCAGCACGTGGCAAACGGCCACAATGCGCCCGGTCTCTTGGGCGCGTTGTAGAATGTCCCGACACTCTTGCTCGGTCGGCGCAATGGGTTTTTCAAGAAGGACATCATATCCCATTTCTAGGGCCTTCATACACGGACCGTAGTGCAGGTCGTCGGGGGTAGTGATGATGATGGCGTCCGCAAACTTTGGGCGCTCAAAAACGTGTTCCCAAGTCGTGAATCTGTTCTTCTTTTTGATGTTGTGTGCCTCCGCATAGCGTTCGTTACGGATCTCTATGGGCTCAGCCACACCAATGATGTCGAGCTGGTCGGCATAGGCCAACGAATAGTTACCGTAGACATTGCCGCGGTTACCTGCGCCGAGGGTGATGGCCGAGATCGTTTTGCTTGTTTTGGGGCCTTGGGCCGCGGGAAGGTGTAGGGGTTGCCCGTATTCGTCTTTGGCCAACACCGATAGCGGTAGGGCCGAGCCAAGGGCGAGGCCCAATGTTTTCAAGGCTTCTCTGCGCGAGTAGTAATTTGACATTCTGGGAGGTTTGAGTTGTCTATGAAAATACTAACTTTCTAGGACTCAATACACTCGAAATGGAAACAAAACCTATTCGCTTTGGCGCGCTCGATGTTTTTCGGGGCATGACCATCGTGTTCATGATCATTGTAAACTCCCCAGGAAATTGGTCCTTCGTCTATGGACCCTTGCTCCACGCGGAGTGGCACGGCTTTACCCCGACAGATTTAGTGTTCCCCTCCTTCCTCTTTGCCATCGGTACGGCGATGAGCTTTTCCATGCGAAAATGGGCCGGGCAGCCGAGAAGTGAGGTGGCCAAGCAAATTTTAAAGCGCACAGGACTTCTTTTTTTGTTCGGGTACCTCATGTATTGGTATCCGTTTTTCAGGTTGGATTTGGCCTGGAACTTCAGTGCCTTCCCCATAGGTGAAACTAGGATTTTCGGCGTGTTGCAGCGCATCGCCTTGGCCTATGGTGTGGCCGCCGCACTCCTGCATTTTATGGGCAAAAAGTGGACCTACGCATTGGTACTGCTTTCCTTGCCGGTGTATTGGTTCTTGCTCGTGAGCTACGGCATCGAGGGGCTGGACCCTTTGTCGTTGGAAGGTAATGCCGTACGTGCCTTGGACTTAAAACTCATTGGCGCCAACCACATGTACATGGGCGAGGGCATTGCCTTTGATCCAGAAGGGCTGCTGACCACCTTGCCAAGTATTGCAAACATCGTCGCCGGTTATGCTGCCGGGTTGTTCGTGCAGGGCGAACGCGACGAAAAAAACACGCGTATTGACCTCATGCTTCTCGGAGCCTCCCTCTGCTTAGTAGCGCTCGTTTGGAACTTGGCTTTCCCCATTAATAAGAAACTCTGGACCTCGTCCTATGCTCTGCTCACTATAGGCTTAGATTTGGTAATTCTAGGGCTGCTTATGTGGTTCTTCCCTAAAGATAAAAAGCTGCCCGGATGGGGTAGGTTTTTCCAGACCCCAGGCAAAAACCCACTGGCGATTTACTTGCTCAGTGAATTGGCCCTTATTACGCTTTATACCCTTCCCGCGGGTACCTCATCAGCCTGGGAATGGACTTACACAAACGGGTTTTCATGGATGGGCGCCAAGCTCGGATCCTTCGCCATGGCGGCAGTTTTCTCACTGAGTTGCTGGGTATTTGGCTACTGGATGGACCGCAGAAAATGGTATTGGAGGGTGTAGTGGGGCCAATTGTTGCACAAGGGCAACACTACGACTATATTGCGCTCCGTTAACTCTCAACCCATGCTACGTACACTTCTATTCTTTACGGCTGCCCGCGCATTGGTGGCTTGTGGTCCAAAATGGCACGAAGAAGCCTTGACCGACGGCATTCAAGCCGTTGTTATTGAAAACGGACCTACGCTCGGGTATTCCTTGAGTTCGGGCGTTCAGCTTCTCGAAGTCGACGGGCTGCCTTTCAAAGATTTGGACAAAGACGGCGAACTGGATGCCTATGAAGATTGGCGTTTATCTGTGGATGAGCGCGCCAAAGATTTGGCCAGCCAGCTCAGCGAAGAAGAAATCGCCGGACTCATGCTCTACAGTCGTCACCAACAAATTCCGGCGCCTGCACAAGGGTATGTCTCTGGAACATATGGCGGACAGGGGGTTGAAGAGGCGAATGTCGCACCTTCCACGCTCACCGATCAACAGACCGCCTTCATCACCCAAGACCACTTGCGTCATGTATTGATCACTTCTGTCGAGAGTCCGGAAGTCGCTGTCGCATGGAACAATAACCTGCAGGGATTAGCCGAATCCTTGGGTCACGGAATTCCTGCAAACAACAGTTCTGATCCAAGGCATGGAGCCAATAAAGATGCAGAGTACAACTCAGGATCAGGCGGTACCATCAGCCAATGGCCCGAGCAAATAGGATTGGCGGCAACCTTTGATACTACTATCACCTATGAGTTCGGCCGCATTGCCTCTCAAGAATACAGAGCCCTCGGCATCACCACCGCCTTGAGCCCACAAATAGATTTGGCCACCGAGCCGCGCTGGAATAGGTTTTACGGCACCTTCGGAGGACATCCTGTGTTGGCCACAGAAATGGCGCGCGCCTATGTGGACGGCTTTCAAAGCAGCGGCACAGATGGAGATTGGGGGGCCGAAAGTGTGAACGCCATGGTCAAGCACTGGCCTTCGGGCGGGCCTGAAGAAGGGGGGCGCGACGGGCACTTCGCCTATGGGAAGTTTGCCGTGTATCCAGGCGGTCACTTCAACACACACCTTCGCCCATTCATTGACGGTGCCTTCAAATTGAATGGCAAAACAAGCAAGGCCTCGGCCGTAATGCCGTACTACACCATCTCCTACAATCAGGATACGGTGTATGAGGAAAATGTAGCCAATGGCTATAGCAAGTTTATAGTGACCGATTTATTGAGAAACACCTTCGGCTACGATGGGGTCGCTTGTACAGACTGGTTAGTCGTGGGCGATGAAGGTCCACATCCTGGCGTCTTTGCGGGCAAGCCTTGGGGAGCGGAAGAATTGGACAATACCCTACGTCACCTCAAAGCACTCATGGCTGGAATGGACCAGTTCGGAGGAAATAACGATGCCGGACCCGTGCTCGAAGCCTTTGCCATGATGCGCCAAGATATGGGCGGTGAGTGGGCTCGTGAGCGCTTGGAACAAAGTGCCGTGCGCCTTCTACGCAACATCTTCCAGGTGGGGCTTTTCGAAAATCCATACCTCGATCCAGCGGTTTCAGAAACCATAGTCGGCAAGCCCGAGTTTATGGACGCCGGGTATGCAGCCCAATTGAAAAGTATCACGATGCTGAAAAACTCGGACAGCATCCTTCCCATCAAAGAACGCAAAACAGTATATGTTCCGCAGATTCACGTGCCTGCCGGAGTCAATTTCTTTGGCGCGCCAACACAAGCCTACGACCACTACCCCGTGGAACTAGATATTCTGTGCAAGGACTTCAACATCACCGATAATCCAGAAAAGTCAGATTTCGCTATTGCTTTTGTCAACAGCCCAAACAGCCCAGGTTATGATTACGCAGAAAGACTAGGCGGCGGCAACGGCTACTTGCCGATCTCCCTACAGCACGCAGATTATGTGGCAGAAAACGCCCGAGCACAAAGTATTGCTGCCGGCGACCCTGTGGTGGATCCAACAATCACCAACCGCTCGTACAAGGGCAAAACTGCCTTGAGCAATCAGCGCTATGATTTGCCGATGATGCAGGACTTGCGCGAAAAGATGGGCGACAAACCCATCATCTTGGTGATGACCGTACGCAACCCTGTGGTCTTTGCCCAAATGGAGCCTCTGGTGGACGGCATCCTCCTCAATTTCGGGGTGCAAACCGCCGCGATCATGGACATTATCACTGGACGCCACGAGCCTTCAGGCCTCTTACCAATGCAATTGCCTGCCTCGATGGAGGAAGTGGAATTACAGCTCGAAGATGTGCCCATGGACATGATGCCTTACATCGATGCGGACGATCATGCCTATGATTTTGCCTTTGGAATGAATTGGTCCGGAGTGATCTGCGACAAACGCACGCAGCGCTACTTCGGCATGGAACAAGATTGGTAACCGAAACTTGTCGTTAACGAAAAACCCCCGAGCGCTGCTTTGGGGTTTTTTATTTAAAATCGAATGGACGTTTGTACCACATGGGCATGCGTCCCGGTATTGCTCAAATCCCTTTGGTAGAAGTATCCGAAACCTAACTTTTTACCCGCTACTTTCGAATCCGATCCAATACCTAAACGGAGCGCCCTGTCAAAGTTTGGATCGCCAGAGGCAAAGACCTCGGCCTCAAACGTCGGGTCCCATTTGAAGTCTTTGATGGGGTAATCGTATTGCACGCGGAACCTTCCCGTGAACTTGTTGTTGCCGGAGCCGGTGAGCACGGCACGCTGCTGGAGCGCGTAACGAAAGTGGAGGTCGCCTTTTGGAAGATCAATGTGCTGTGAAGCGTAGAATTGGGCGCGTACCCTGTGAAAAGTTCCTTGCGTCGCACCCTTCGTATCGAAAATCATATAATGTCTGAGCTCTAATCCCAGGTCCCATTTTTTGTTGAGTTCACGACCAAACTGGGCCTCTGTAATCCAACGATCGTCGCTCAAGGTAGAAGATGCGCGGTACTGCCCGCTTACGGTCATAGAAAGTTCTTTGCTCAGGTCAAATTTTGTCCCCGCCTTAAACCACAACGCTAGATCCGTCGCGCTCTGACCAAAAGCCATTGAGCCCATCAACAGGGCCATGTATAATAGCTTACTCTTCATAGTACAGTTGGATTTGGGCAGTGCCGAGGGCGTAGTCCACCTTAGATACTTGGACCTTGATCACCTGAATTCCCATTTGCGATTCCAGGTCCTTCACCTTTGCGTCCATAGTTGATTTTTCCAATTCCGCCACAGGCACCGATATGTTCAACTTACGTTGGTTCGGCTTGACCTCCTCGCGCAACAAGAACTTCTCGAGCAAATAAATAAAAGCCAGCACCAGAGCGTTGATCACCAACATCTCCATCCAACCTTCCGGCTGTGAAGACAACGCGTTAATCAAGGCAATGCCAATAGCCGCAAACAAATACGTCATCTCCTGCGGACGCAATGGTTCCGTGCGGTAGCGCACAATGCCAAAGACGGCAAACATCCCGATCGCCATCCCGATCTGCATATCAAAGGAGCGAAGGGTGTGAGACAGGAAGAACACCACCACCGAAATGATGAAAAAGCTGTAGACGTTCTTGCGGGATTCCGGTCCGTGCTTGCTCACAATACGCATGAGCACCAGGTTAAACCCAAGGGTCAGCGCGAAACGAAGGAGCAATTCTAACAGCGCATTTTCGGAAAAGGCAGGCATAGTAAATGTGTTTGTTTCCCGTAAAGATAATAGGAGCACCAATACATCGTATTTTAATCCCATGAAACGACTGCTTTTATTCTTGGCCCTTGCGCTTTATGGATGTGATGCCGATTATACCGTCGGGGAACTCCCCATCATCGAAATCAACACTACCCAAGTCATTCGTCCCGACGAAAAAGTTCGTGGCGAGATGGTCATCTTGGACGGAGGAAAAGAAGTCCTCTCCAGCACCATCGGCATCGAATACCGCGGCAGTACGTCCTACCGGGTCAGCGATAAAAAGTCCTACAGCATAGAAACACGCGTCGGCCTTGAGGACCGCTCTCAAAGCCTGTTGGGCATGCCGGCAGAGTCCGATTGGATTCTCATGGGGCACGTCTTCCGAGCTACAGATCCTGATAATTTCTACGCCTTCGACCCTACGCTAATGCACCATTATATCAGTTACGAATTGGCCCGCTCGATGGGGCAGTACGCCAGCCGATGCCGCTGGGTGGAGCTCCGCGTCAATGGCCGTTACGACGGCCTCTACATCTTAATGGAAAAGCTCAAAGCAGATCCATTACGCATTGATGTAGGTCGCCCGAACGGCGACAGCGAACCCGGCATCACCGGTGGATATATCCTGAAAATCGATAAGACTGCGGGCGATGCGCCTGTGGGGCAACCGTTGGAGTATTACGACAATAATTGGGGCGATGATGCAGTCTACACCTCCGCCAACAGCTTCCGTTCGCACTATGATATTTACGGCGACAGCATGACCATCGAGCCCTTCCGTCCGCCCTACCACGACCAACAATGGCTCGAGACTTACTTCTTGTACGAGCACCCTGGCCCGGCCGAGATGACCTATGCGCAACGCCAATACATCCAAGGCTATATCAACGATTTTGAAACTGCCCTGCTCACCGACGACCTCAGCGGCTCCTCGCGTACCTACCTCGATTATATTGACCTGGAAAGTTTCGTGGACGGCTTTATCATGAACGAACTTGGCGGCAATATCGACGCCTACCGGATCTCCACCTTCCTCCACAAACCGCGCAGTGGCAAGCTCCGTTTCGGGCCCATCTGGGACTTCAACATCGGCTACGGTCGCCAAGGTCGCGTGCCTTGGGATGATTGGATTTGCAACTACAACGACCACGTGAATCAAGATGCGTGGATGCTGCCTTTCTGGTGGGACCGATTCCTCGAAGATCCCCTCTTCACCTCAGCCGTTAAAACCCGCTGGACCAGCCTCCGCAGCGGCGAGCTCAGCGATGCCGCCATCTTCGGATTGATCAATGATACCGAAGAACGGTTAGTCCAAGCAGGTGCCATCGACCGCAACTACAACCGTTGGAAAACAGATAATGGAAATACCGTCAATCATGCCGGCGAAGTAGATTTCCTTCGCTTTTATCTAGAACAACGATTGGCGTGGATGGATTCGGAAATAGGGGCTTGGTAATAGGGCAATTCGGCAGATGAGGCGTATTTTGCACCCGTAAATACAACACGTATGATCACTCCACTTTTGTACATCGGCCCTGGTTTGGGCGTAGGCGCGGGCATCTTGATTGCCTTGGTGCTTTTGCTGATCGTTTTCGCCTTCGGCTACCGCATTTGGTACGGCATCAAGAAAGCGCGTAAGAAGTAAATGTTCGAGGCGCTGCTCATAGCCTTTCCGCTTATTTCGGGGATCATTCTCGGAATGGGGGTGCTATGGATGCAGGCTCCTTTTTTTGTTCTAGCACGCCGCAGTGTCGGCCTGCTCGACATTCTCATCTCCGACCTTGAAGAGGACGACAAATTCGCGGCGGTAAACAAAGCGACCAATGCCACCGTGGTGGCCCTAGGGAAGACCGTGGCCTTTTTGGCTGTGGTGTTGGGGGCGACCGCTTGGACGTATTGGTATTTGCCAGGGATGTTCTGGGCGGATACGCTGAGCGCGGGCTGGAAGTTCGGCGTGTTCACGGGGGGGACGGTACTGCCGTTTCTCTACCCTCGAAAGAAGAAGAGTGCCTATGGCGCCATGGCCCAATTATTCCATCACCTCATCCTCGACCATTACCACATTGGCAAAGCTTTGTTAAAGCGCCAAATCAAAGGCGTGGAGCACCCTGTGGAGAGCGGCGCGGTGAGTGCGGTGTTGGTCACCGGGCTGGCCCGGGCAGGGACGACGGCCTTAGTGCGTACTTTAAGTGAGCGCGGTCCATTCCGTTCGCTGGATTACAGCAACATGCCTGTGTTGCTCGCCCCGAGATTATGGGCCAAATTCTACCGCCCCAGCCGCAAAGAGCAACAAGAGCGCGCGCACGGCGACGGGATCAAGGTGGGGCTGGCGAGCGTGGAAGCATTGGAGGAATATTTCTTCAAGGTGGTCACGGGCGATCGATTCGTGAAAAAGGACCGGTTGGTGCGCCACGAGTTGAGCGCCGAAGAGAACGAGCAGTACCGCAGGTATTTCAAGAGCCTGTGTAAGGACGGCGAGGTGTATTTGGCGAAGAACAATAACGCGGTGCTCCGATTGCCGTCGCTGTTGGCGCAGAATCCGGACATGAAGGTGTTTGTGTTGGTGCGCGAGCCGCTCGAGCACGCCTACAGTTTGTACAAGCAGCATTTGAAATTTAGCAAGGAGCAGGCGGAAGACCCGTTTGTGTTGACCTATATGAATTGGTTAGGGCACCATGAGTTTGGGCAGGGCCAATTACCTTTTGACCTCGGCGCCCTCGGCGACGAGCGCGACCGCGAGAAGTTGGATTTTTGGTTGGAGCGTTGGGTCGAGTACTACAGCTACGCGCAAGGTTTGGGCGGGGTGGAGTTCATACGCTATGAGGAGTTTTTAGCACGCCCGTCTCAGGTCGTGGAGCGCATTGCCAAAGCGACAGGAATGACCATAAACGCAGAAGATATTCCGGTCTTTGAGAAAACGCCAGAAGTCCCCAGTGGATTCAGTCCTGAATTGGCGTCCATGGCCCAAAGGGTGTATGAGGGGTTGGGATAAAATTGGACCCTCAAACTTCCTGGGATTTTGCTAACTTCAAGCCACCAACGACACTCGCTATGGACATCGATCATATCTTAAAAACCATTGCCCCAGAATTGAGCGCTGAGCTTCGCCAACACCTCATTGAGGTTGGGGAAATAGAGCATTACGAAAAGGGCGGTTTGATCCTAGATTACGGCATTGAAGCTTGCTTTCTACCCATCATTTTAGAGGGAAATGCACGCGTAGTTCGCGGCGATGAGGACGACCCCTCTAAGGAGTTGTTATTGTATTTCTTGACGCCCGGGGAAATCTGTCCTTGTGCGGCCTTCTCCACCTTGCCGAACGGCGAAATGCCGATCACGGTGGAAGCGGAGACGCCTGCGGTGATTTTGAACGTGCCCATCGGAGAGTTGAGCACAATGGCTACGCAATTTCCGGAGTGGAGAATGTACGAATTGGCCAATTTCCGTAAACGTTTCGAAGAGCTGCTCAGCCTCGTGGACAACGCTATTTTTAAACAGCTAGGGGCTCGTTTGCGCGCCTACATTGAAATGCGCTGTCGCGTGAGTGGACGAAAAGGCGTGGCCTTGTCCAAAGTGAAAATGGCCTCTGAGCTCGGCACCTCCAGAGAGGTGGTCAGTCGACTGCTCAAATCCCTCGAACACGAAGGGGTCATCATCCAAGATAAAGACGGGGTTCACCTGATCAACTAAATGAAAAACCCGGCCTGCGGCCGGGTTTTTTGTGCTTATTGCAATACCACGCGCTCGGTGTAGTGTCGCTCCGGCGTGGTGAGGTTTAGGATATACATCCCCTTCGCCAACGCGCTGAAATCCATCGGCTCAATCATAGGGCCTTCACTTTGAATTTCACCTTGTGCCGCGACGCGACCGTTGAGATCTACGAGCGTCCATTGCACTCGCGTACCTTCCGCAAAATCGAGCAAAAGGTCCATCGTTCCTTGGCTTGGGTTCGGGAAGGCCATGAACGGCTTCACTTCCGCCAACACCTCTTCTGGGAGGTCCATGAAGGCGGCATCGGACAACTTCACATCCGTATAGATGTGCCATTCACCCGGCGCGAAAGAAATAGGGGCCGTGGCATTTGTAACGCTGATGCTATCTCCGGTAAAGTAATCATACCAAGTGCCCGTGTGCTGGAAGTTCGGGTACACGTCTTTTTGCGTTACCGCAAAGTTCCCCACCACCGTAGCATTCATGGTGCTGCCGTTGAGGTTGATGCGTTTCGAGGCACCATTCAGGGCATAGGTGAAGTTTGAAGTGTTGAACACGTCGTACTTTTTACGCATGTCCATCATCGAGGCCATGTAGAAATAGATCTTCTGACGGTACTGGTTGTCGTAGTAGTTCCAGAGAATAGGTTTCTCACACACACGACACGGGTTGTCGATGGAAATATCGTAGCCCAATTCCTCAAACATATAGATCATCTTCGGCCCAGGAATGGTGTAGAAGAAAGCGCTTGCTTGAATGATTCGGTCCGCGCGCGTGGCCAGGGTCTTGGTGTCGTACCCGCCGCTCGCATTCCCATAGGTTTTGATCTTGTACGACGCACGCTCTTCGTCGTGACTTTCCATATAAGTAATCAAATGCTTGTCGGTCCAGCCGCGCTCCTTATAGATGCCCCACTTAAAATCGCTATCTGGCGTATAGCCCATGGCGGCTTCGTAATACTGGTGCACTGCATTGCCCCACAGCATCATGCCGTAGTCGCTCAACTCCTTCTCTTCCTGGTTGGGTCCCCAGTGCTCGAGGATCACATAGAAATCCGAATCTTTATTCCAGCACACGTCCGCCATGCGCTTCAAAGCCGCGATTCTCGGCGCTTGGTAGTTATCTGCGTTCGAGCTGTTGGTGAAGCCCTTGGTAAAGTCGAATCTGATCCCGTCAATCTTGAATTCTTCAATCCAATAGGTGTTGATGCGGTCCATATAATCGCGCGTGGGCTGCACGAAATGATCGAAGTCGTTCCCCCAACAGTTTGGCGGGTGCGGACAGTTTTGGTTCATGTACGGGTTGTTGGCTGCCGGACGGTTGTTGTTGCCGTCCCACCACATCTGCGCAATAGGGTTTTGCCCAAAGGCGTGGTTGAAGACTTGGTCCATAATCACCGCTATCCCACGGCTGTGGCAGCTGTCCACGAACTCGCGGAATTTATCCGGCGTACCGTAGTATTTGTCCAGCGCCATGTGAAAAGACGGGTTATACCCCCAGCTTGAGTTGCCTTCGAACTCCGAATTTGGCATCAGCTCAATGGCATTCACCCCGAGGCGCTCTATGTAATCGAGCGTATCGATGAGCGTCTGGTAATTGCGCGTAGTTACAAAGTCGCGAATGAGCAATTCATAGATGAGCAGCTCCTCTTGCGCAGGGGCGTTAAAGGTGGTATTGGTCCAATTATACACTGGCTTCGCCGTCTCATACAAAGACACAATGCCGGTGGTTTTACCCGTTGGATAATTTGGCATGTTCGGGTATGTCGCACTTGAAATATACCCGTCGTTCCAAGGGTCCAAGACCTGCTCCGAGAACGGATCCGCCACTCTAAGCTCCCCATCGATGAGGTACTGGTAGGTGAACGGCTGTCCCGCAGGCACGGTCATCTCTAAGAACCACCAAGCGCCGCCTGGCGTGCGCGTCATGGCATTCACGGTGTCCGGCATATAGTCGTTGAGAGAGGTCAAACAGTAGACGCGGTTTTTGAACGGCGCATAGAGTTTGAAAAAGACCGTGGTATCATTTAGTTCATTGATCCCTTGCTCCATCCCGCTCGGCATCACACCCACCTGCAAAGGGGTTTGTACGGCATAGTGCACGGTGTCGTATTCGGTCGAGCTACCGTAATCCGCTTGCAACACCACCGTATGGACCCCCGCAACGGTGCTGCCCAAATAAAAGTTGTCCTGCTTCGTAGAATCTTGGAAGACCAGCGTACCGTTATCGTACACCTTCATGTCCGCCTTTTGGTTGGAGGCCACGATAAATTCAATGGAATCGCCCGGGTTGATCAGCATGGTGGTCGACGGCGCCAAGAATTTGGCAATCAACCCCGCATTCGGCGGATAAACGTCGTAGTAAATATCATTTCCGTTGGGGTCGCGGCCCACAATTGTTCCGTTCCCATTGCGAAATACAAAAGCCATTTGCTGTACAACCACGCTCGAGCCAAAACCGTAGAAGGTGGGCATATGGTACTCAATCTTGTGCAGGTTATTGCCCAAGTTTGTCATTAGCACCGAGGCATCTGCCGTGCCCCAGTTTCCCTGTACGTGCTTCCAATCTGTGGGTGAGGTGCTCTGGTTAGTGATCAAGCCCGCGTGGGCATAGACCGGCACTACCCCTGTCAACGCTCCGTTCCCTTCGGTAGCATCGTAAATGATGGTCACCGTATCGTTTTGAGAGGGAAAGGCAGGGGTTACCGTTAAAATCTGTGCGTTCGCTAGTGCTGCGAAAGCCACAAATAAAAGGGCGGCGAGTGAGCGTGTAGTGGTCAATTTCATATCTGTACTCTGCTGATGTGCTTTGGTATGGGTTAAAATTAGGGCAAAACAGGCGGAGAAACTACCCGGATTTTGTCGCGTTTGCCTAACTTAATGGTCTAAACATTCAAACTATGATCTTATCTACTACCTCTACCGTGGCAGGCAAAGAAGTTACTGAAACCATTGGCATTTGCCGTGGCAGTACCGTCCGTGCCCGCAATATTGGCCGTGATATTTTCGCGGGAATCAAGAATATTGTCGGCGGTGAAATTGAAGAATATACCAAGCTACAAGCCCAAAGCCGTGAGCAAGCCTTACAGCGCATGATCAAAGATGCGGAACGCCTCGGTGCAGACGCCGTCATTAACGTGCGCTTCACTACATCGATGGTGATGCAAGGCGCGGCAGAAATGCTGGCCTACGGTACCGCAGTAAAGCTGAAATAACATGTGGTTCTTAGGGTTGCATGCCCTCATCTGGGGCTTCATGCTTATTGCCGCAATTGTGCTGGGCATTCGCGCCTATCAAAAAGGCAAGCTTGAGGATTTCGAGGACCGAAGTAATTAGGACGCCAGCGGTTCTAATTCAATAATACGGTCGCACATATACCGAACAACATCGGGGTCGTGAGAGATGAAAATCATACTCAGGCCCCGATTCTTTTTAATGCCGTTCAACAGGTTCAACACTTGGGCCTGCACACTTACATCCAGGGCACTTACACTCTCGTCACAAATCAAGAGCTCCGGATCCGCCGCCAAGGCACGGGCAATGCCGATGCGTTGACGCTGTCCGCCTGAAAAGGCACTCGGCTTCTTCTGTAAATCCGAGGCCTGCAAGCCCACCTCCTCCATCAAGGCTTCGGCCTTTGAAAGACGCTGCGCCCCCGACAAATGGCTTTGGTGTTTGCGCAGCACTTGGTCCAATATCCAACCAATGCGCTTACCGCTGTTCAACGCGCTGTAGGGGTCCTGGAAGATGAACTGAATTTTGCTTCGATCTCCGCTGTATTTCCAATGCTTGTATTGATGCGTATTGAGCCCCACAATAGCACGGCCAATGGTGCTTTTTCCGGATCCCGAAGGCCCGATAAGTCCCAGCGTCTCCCCGGGCATCAATGCCAAATCCTGATCGCGCACGACCCACTGGGTGTGCTTACGCCATCCCTTCTTTCGCTGAAACCCGATGGTCAACCCTTCAATCTTCAGCAAGGGATCGTTCGCCTTTGGCGCGACCAATTCTTCCTTCTCCACCGCACCTTTTTCCTCCAAGAAATCCTGGAGCACCGGTAATGGGTACGGCCTTCCCTTCTTCGGGGGACGGCACGCCAACAGCCCCTTCGTGTAAGCGTGTTGCGGATGCTCAAAGATGTCCTTCGCTGGACCTTGTTCCACCGTTTTTCCGCGGAAGAGCACCAAGACATCGTCCGCATGTTCCGACACCACTTCAAGGTCGTGGCTGATCAACCAAAGGGCACAACCGCGCTCCTTCACCAGGTTTCTCAATAGGGTTAATATGGTGGCCTCCACCGCCTTGTCCAGCGCCGTAGTAGGCTCGTCGGCAATGATGAGTTTGGGGTCCAACAACAGGGCCATGGCAATGACCACGCGCTGGCGTTGACCGCCGCTCAATTCATGAGGGTATTTGCTGTAGGTATGTTCCGGCTCGGGGAGCTCCACCTCCGCCAAAGCCTCCAAGATGTTCCGTTTGCGCTCCCCCGCCGAAGCCGACGTGTGGCGCTCGAGTACCTCATCCAGCTGTGTGCCTATGCGTATGGAGGGGTGCAAGGAGGTCATGGGATCTTGGAAGACCATCGCTACTTCCTTGCCTCTAATCTCGGACCAGAGCGCAGGGGTCATGCTCGAAATGGATCGCCCTAAAAGGTCCGCGGTTTTGGCTTGGACCTCAGCCTTTGGATCCAACAATCCCATGGACAAGAGCGCGCCCACGGATTTACCGGAACCGCTTTCCCCTACCACGGCCAGACTTTGGCCCGGGTAGATGGTCAATGAAAAATCCTGCAATACCTGCTTCTCGCCAAAGGAGATGTTAAGCTGCTCAAGTTTGAGGACAGGTGTGGGCATGGTTTATTCGTTCCAAAGGTCCATTTGAAGAAGCAGGGCTTCCTCGACCTTGTTGAAATCTGCATGGTATTTCCCGCCGTCGCGTTGGCCTACGCGCATGACCACGCGCTGATGCGCACGGTCGATCAAGATATCTTGACCCAACATCCCGCGGAAACCAAATACGTGGTTGTGCGGTTCTGGATAAATCCAAAAGCTATGTCCATAGTACGGACTCTTGTACCCTTGAGAGGCCATGGCGATGAAGGCAGAATCGACCACTGATTGGCCGTCGATCTTGCCGTCGTGCAAAATGAATTGGCCCAACTTCGCAAAATCTCTCACGCTCACATTCAGACAACAAAAGCCCAATTCCAATCCGTCAGCCCTGTCCAGATGCCAAGTCGCCGGCACCTCAAAGCCGACCTTCGCAAAGAGCTCGCGGTTAGCAAAGCTCGACACGCTCTCGCCCACGGCGCGGCTCAACGCCACAGTCAATACTTGGGTCTGCGCGCTTTGGTATTCATATACCTCGCCCGCCGGGTTCTTTCCCGGAGGAATGCTCAGTGCCGTGGCTTCCGCCTTATCTCCGTAGTAGAGCTTCGCCGTTTTAGAAAAAGGATCGTTATAGTTCTCCTTGATTTGCATGCCTGCCGTCATCGTGCTGAAGTGACGCAAGGTCGGCTCTGCCACACCCTCTGGAATTTCATATTCCGGAATGTATTTCGTGATGGGGTCGTCCCAAGAATCGATATAACCGTCCTGAATGGCAATCTGAATCAACAAGGTGATGACCGTCTTTGCCGTGGAGAAGCTGTTGCTGATGGTCGACGCATCATGATCGTCCCAATATTCTTCGAGGACCACAGAGTCCTTTTCCAATACGATGAGGCCCTTGGTATCATAGGATTCCAGCGCGGTTCTTGTGTCCGGCGAGAGCTCTAGCGTATAGGACCCTTCCGGCAAGGTCACCGCGTTGAAGACTGGCATCTCGCGCTGGTCGAAATGGCTGCGGTCGTAAATGTGGGCACTCTTGTGTCCGTCGAGGTAGGCGCCCTGCACCCCGCGAATGAGGTAGCTGAAGGGAGAATACTTCAGGGCTAGAAATAAGACGACGACAATGGCGACGACGCGTTTAGCTGTTTTCATGTTTGTAGGGTTGTGTTGACGGCACTAGTGTACAGCCAAACTGTTGTTCAAAGTTCTTTCTTAATTGGTCCTTTACCTCATTCAAATCGATTTCTCGGCCCAATTCTATGTGCAGCGACGTCACCGCCTTATCACTGATGCCACAAGGCACGATGTGCGCAAAATGGCTCAAATCTGTGTTCACATTAAAGGCAAAACCGTGCATGGTCGTCCAACGCGACGCCTTCACGCCCAGGGCACAAATCTTCCGGGCGAAGGGCGTTCCTGCATCCAGCCAAACTCCCGTCTCCCCATCGGAGCGGCCCGACTCCAGGCCATAAAACCTCAGCGTCGAAATCACCACCTCTTCAAGATAGCGCAAGTATTTATGAATGTCGGTGAAATAATGGTCCAAATCCAAGATGGGATAGCCCACAATTTGCCCCGGCCCGTGGTAGGTAATGTCCCCGCCGCGGTTCACCGGATAGTACTCTATGCCCTCTCTTTTCAGGCGCGCCTCGTCCACCAACAGGTGGTCCTCCTTTCCGCTCTTCCCGAGGGTAAAGACCGGCGGATGCTCCACAAAAATCAAATGATCTGCGGTCTCCTGCGCCTGCTCTGGGGTTTTTCGGTTGACCAATTTCTGCGCCACCGTCTCCTCAAACAATTGGGTCTGGAAATCCCACGCCTCCTTATACCCGACGCGGCCTATATCTTGAAACTGTACTTCTTTCATGGTTTCTGTTGCCAATTCCACTGCACGCCAATGGGCAGCATCAATTGCCATTCCCATAACCCGCTTGGACCTCCATTAGTTTTGCTGAGCTGCGGCCACAAATAAATGCCCGTGCCCTGACTCACCCACCAAGTGCATTGTGCGCCCATGCCCACCTTCATGTCTGAGCTACTGAACGACCCGCCCATCACCGTCTGGTTCTGATGGTAGGCCATGCCCGCGTGCGCGTCGAGCAACAAACTAAACCCTTGGTCACTGGCCCCCGACGCCAAAAAGTGCACGCGGCCCGTGGTGGCGTAGGTCTGTGTCAAAGGAGAAAGATCTGTCGAGGCCTCTAAACCAATAGCCGTTGTGGGTGTTACAAAGGCACATGAACCGCCTTGGAGTGCAAGGCGAGCATTGGTAAGGTCTGAACTCGTTCCGGTGAGGAATGCGGATCCGCCGACACTGGCCAAACGGGTGCCTTTCTGCCAATACGGCTGCGCATGTGCGGCGACGGTCAGAAACAGGGCGACCCAGAGGTGGGAAAATCGGTGGATACTCATGATGCTAAGCTACGAAAGGCAGTTATCTTTGCGCTTTGAAATAAACGTGTCGTATGGCAAGACTTTTATCAGAACAGGAAATCCTTAGACGTGAATCACTTAGCAAGCTGAGAGCATTGGGCATCGACCCGTACCCAGCCGCTGAGTATAAATGTACGCACTTTGCCAAAGACATCCGTGCTGGATATAGCGAGGGTGTACAAGGTTTTGAACAGGTGCGCATCGCGGGCCGATTGATGACTAAACGCATCATGGGCAAGGCTTCCTTTGCTGTATTGGCGGATTCTACCGGTGAAATGCAGATCTACATCAACCGCGACGAAATCTGCCCTGGCGACGATAAAGTCCTCTACAACGACGTATTCAAAAAGCTCCTCGACATCGGTGATTTTATCGGTGTGGAAGGACATATGTTCATCACCCAAACGGGTGAGATGAGCTTGCACGTGAAGGAATTGGTCGTACTATCAAAAAGCCTTCGTCCGCTTCCAGTCGTGAAAAAAGATGCCGACGGAAACATCTACGATCAGCTCACCGATCCAGAAATCCGCTACCGCCAACGCTATGTCGACCTCGTGGTAAACCCCGGCGTGAAAGAGATTTTCCGCAAGCGCAACAAAGTCATTTCTACCATGCGTCGCATCTTCGACGACGCAGGATATATGGAGGTGGAAACCCCTATCCTCCAGCCCATCCCTGGGGGTGCCGCGGCCCGTCCGTTCATCACCCACCACAATGCGCTCGACATCCCATTGTACCTCCGCATTGCCAATGAGCTCTACCTCAAACGCCTCATCGTAGGTGGTTTTGAAGGGGTCTATGAATTTGCCAAAGACTTCCGCAACGAAGGGATGGACAAAACCCACAACCCGGAGTTCACCGTCATGGAGATCTACGTGGCCTACAAAGATTACCACTGGATGATGCGCTTCGTCGAGAACATGCTCGAAGAAGTGGCAACCGCGGTAAATGGCACCACAGATGCGACCATCGGCGCCAACACCGTAAGCTTCAAAGCCCCATATGCCCGTGTGCCTATTCTTGAAGCCATCAAGGAGCACACCGGCCTCGACCTCAACGGTAAAACCGAGGCGGAAGTGCGCGACGCGGCCAAATCAATCGGTCTTGAAGTGAATGAAACCATGGGTAAAGGAAAGCTCATCGATGAGATCTTCGGCGAGAAGTGTGAGAAGCACTACATCCAGCCGACCTTCATCACCGACTACCCCGTGGAGATGTCTCCGCTGTGTAAAAAACACCGCGACAACCCGGAACTCACCGAGCGCTTCGAGTTGATGGTCAACGGCAAGGAAGTGGCGAACGCCTACTCTGAGCTCAATGATCCTATCGATCAGTTGGAGCGTTTTGAGGACCAATTAAAACTCTCAGAAAAAGGAGACGACGAAGCCATGTTCATCGATATGGATTTCGTGCGCGCCCTCGAATACGGTATGCCGCCAACCTCAGGATTGGGGATCGGTATCGACCGCCTGACCATGATGCTCACCAACCAAGACAGCATCCAAGAAGTACTCTTCTTCCCGCAAATGCGTCCAGAAAAATGGGAAACCGTCGCTAGCCCGGCAGATTTCCAAGCCATCGGCGTCCCGGCTGATTGGTCGGAGTACATGATACAAGCAGGCTTCCACACTGTCGAAGCATTGCGCAACAACAAACCTGCGGCCTTGCACCAAAAGCTCAACGGGTTTAGAAAAAAGAATAAATTGGACATCCCAGCCCTTGGACTAGACCAAGTGGAAAGCTGGTTTAACGCCTAATCGTACCATGAGCACCATTAAAGCCGCCTACAAGAAAATCGCCAATGCCGTACGCCCGGTATTGCTGAGCATGCTCGCCATCTTCTTGGCAGGCATCTTTACAACGATTTTCCATTTGATCTTCACGCCATTCCTTGATCCGTTCCCGCAAGAAGCCTTGATGTCTGCGGACTGGGCCGGGAAGGTCGCGGTCATGGATGCCTACATGAAGGCCAATCCATTCGCAGTATACTCTGCGCTCATCGCCCACGGCTTGGGTGCTTTTGCCGGAGTATATTTCGTGACCCGCTCAAACAAAGCCTACGACCGCAAAAACAATATCGTTCGCCCGCAATGGATAGGTCCGTTGATTGTGGCGGGATTTTGGATGTACATGGACATTCAAAATGACTTGAGAGATGCCCCCATAGGACCGGCTTGGACGGCCCTAGACGTGGTGGTTACTGCGGTACTTTCCTTCCTCGCGTATTTGTTGGCTGGAGGTGCCCGTAAAGCACGTACAACGGACGAATTCTACAAAGGGTAGAGCATAACCATTGAAAACATATCCCGAGGATCTTTTTGAAAGCATAGAGTTTGATTTAGTCAAGCAAGCCGTCGCCAAACGAGCAGTGACGGAGCGTGCTCGGGAACGAATTTCGGAGTTGAAGCCCAGCGCTGATTATGGCGCAGTTACCCAAGACCTCCAAGAGGTCCACGAAGTCTTAGGGCTGTACCAAAGCGGGTTCCCCGTTCCCGCCCTGGCCTCTGCCGACATCAAGCCCTTCCTACTCCGCCTAAAGATTCAAGGTGCCTCCCTCGACGGTCCGGACTTTTTGATCCTCAAAGACCTGGTGGAGAGCTTCAACCGCATTCGCTCTTTCTTCAAGTTGCATGCGGAACGCACGCCCTCGATCCAAGAGAAATTGGCACACCTCGAACCCAACAAAGCCGTGCCGGACGAGATCGATCGCGTACTAGACCGACGTGGCGTAGTCAAAACCTCCGCCTCTTCGGAACTGGGTAAAATTCGGGCGGCCTTGACGAAAAAACGCGCGGCCGCGGACCGCATTTTCTACCGCGCCGTGAAGAAATACCAAGGCAGTGGGGTCCTGGCAGATATCCAAGAGAGTGTGCACGACAACAAGCGTGTATTGGCGATTGAAGGCGCCTTCAAGGGCCAAGTCAACGGGATCTTCCACGGTTCCTCGTCCCGCGCAACCATCTTCTATGTCGAGCCGGCAGAAACCTTGGAAATCAACAACGAAATCTCCGTTTTAGAAGAAGAAGAAAAGCGCGAAGTTGCCCGAGTCCTCAAAGTATTGACCGCCTTCGTCGCAGGCTACCGCGAGCTCTTGCGCGACTACAGCACCGCCCTGTACCAAATCGACTTTATCAACGCCAAGGCCCTATACGCTTTGGACGAAAACGCCTGTTTGCCCCAGCTCCTGGACAAACCGCACATTCACTTGATCAAAGCCATCAACCCGGTCCTTCGCGCGTTCAACGCCCCCAAGAAAAAACCGGTAGTGCCGCTGAACATCAAGCTGGACACTCACACCCGTATCCTTGTGATCTCTGGGCCCAATGCGGGAGGGAAATCCATCACCCTAAAGACGGTCGGCTTGCTGCAACTCATGTTGCAAAGTGGCCTTTTGGTCACCGTCCACCCTGATAGCACCATGGGTTGGTTCAATGGGCTGATGGCCGATATCGGAGATGCGCAGAGCATCGAAAACGAGCTCTCCACCTACAGCTCAAAGCTGTCGAAGATGAAGTATTTCTTAGACGCGTCGTATGCCAAGACCTTGGTGCTCATCGATGAGTTTGGTTCCGGTTCGGATCCCGACCTCGGTTCCTCCATGGCCCAAGTGTTCTTGACCGAGCTCAACAACACCAAGACTTACGGGGTGATGACCACCCACTACAACAGCATCAAGGCCTTGGCCGGAGAATTGCCCCGAGTAGAAAACGGCTCCATGCAATTCAATTCCGAAGATTTAACCCCAGAGTACATCCTCAACCAAGGCGTTCCCGGATCATCCTACACCTACGAGGTGGCGCAACAGGTAGGCATCTCGCCCGCGCTGATTCAAGCCGCCCGCGAAGCGTTGGACGACAATACCGTGGCCGTTGACCGATTATTGGTCAGCATTCAAAAGGAGAAAAACCGCTTGAGCGCCCAGTCTGAAGCCTTGGCCAAGCGCTTAGAGGAATTGGAAAAACTCAAAGAAAAACAAGACCGCAAGATCGATCAGCTCGAAGACAAGGTGCGCCGTCAAAGCGCTATGAACGAGCAGCTGAATGCCATGATTACTTGGGGTAAGAAGTTCCAGTCCCTGGTCAACGAATACTCGGACCAGCGCACGAAAAAAGGCAAGGACGAGGTAGTGGGCCGCTTCAAGGTCTACGCTGGAGAACGTGCCGAACAAACCCAAGGGGAAAAGCAAAAAAAGAAGAGCAAATACGAGAAGCAAAAAGAGAAGCAGATCAAAAAGCTCATTGCTTCGCCCGCGAAAGTGGGAGATCGCGTGAAGCTCATCGGCTCTCGCCAGCCGGGTGAAATCATTGAAATCAAAAAGGACCAATACCTGCTGTCCATTGGCGCTTTAAGTACTTGGGTGACCCGCGATAAGTTCATCCCCGCCGAAAGCCTGCACGGTGATGAGGGCACCGTCAAAGGAAAGGCGCGCGGCGGTGTTAGAGAAGAAGCCACTGCGACCGAAGCTGCCGCTCCAACCAAGAGCAAAGCGGAAGAAACTGCGGACATGAAAAATGCCAAGAAATCGGCGAATTCAGGCCAAAATCAATCAAAAAAGACCAAAAACACGTCAAAATCGACTAAAAATACGCGAAAACGCACCAAAACCGAAAAGCCAAAAACGACCCAAGAAAAGCTTCAAGAGGTGCAAAAGGCGGCGCCATTAAAACAGGCGCCTACGAAAAAATCTTCGGGTAAATCCGAACAAAAACTAACGCCTGAACAGGCGGCACAACTCAACGCCCCGGTACGAAAAGTAGGCTCGCCCAAGGCCAAAGCCGAGGAGCCGAAGGAAGCGACGGATGCCGATCTTGAAAAGTTAAAGGCGTTCTTTGGAAAAATTTAACATCTCCTCTATTTTAAATCCTCTGAGAGTTTTGCTTCGAGTACATGAATATTCCTTTCAAGCTCGCCAATACTTTTTTCCATAGAGGATATGTTTGATTTCAGTCGACTCACCTCATGTTCCTTTTCCTTTAACGCGAATTCTGTTTCGCCAAGGATCGATCTAGATTTTTCAAGCTCTTCCTGAAAATATTTTGCTTTTGCAAGAGTTGCGGCAAGCGTCCCTTTGAGGTTTCTCGTGCTGGTAAAGGAATAGGTAATAAAGGTTAAGAAAGCAACGCCAATAACTACATTTATTACTCGGTATGCATTCCATTCTGTTCCAAGAATTAAATATGTAGAAACTATAATTATCACAACTCCGGCAATCATTGCCGCCCACTCAAGACTTATACTTTGCTTTTGATTGAAATCTTCCATCTAGAACGATTTATATTATTTACTTAATTTTTTCTTTGCGAAACACTAGACACTATTTAGAGCGACTTATTAATCCTCTTTTAATTGGTTCTTTAAACGGTCTACCTCAGCCTTGCGCTTTTCATTTTCCTGCTGCGCGGTGACTAAATCTGTTTTTACCGTTTCCAAATCTGCTTGAGCCTGCACCAACTCTGATTTTGTGCTGGCCAAGTTTCCAGACAAATCCGTGTTTTTATCCGTCAACGCGCCGATCTCTCCTTTTAGCCCGCGCATGTTCAAGAAATTGTACACAACAAAAACTAGGAAGGCTAATGAAATGATCTTGTTGGTCATATTGTACGAATCCTCTGCGAGGAATAGAAAGTAAACGGATGCTAAGATGGCAACGCCCCCTATGAGGATGGCGGCCAGTTCGACGGATTTGGAACGAGCGGATGATGTAGACATGTTGTTTTGTTTTGTTCTGTTAGAAACAGATTAATCGGCATAACAAGGCTCGAAATCAATCTGTTTCCTCTCTAAATCTACATTTTTTACGGTGATTTTCATAGGATCTCCTAACTGATATATTCTTCCCGAGCTTTCACCTTCAATACAGAAGTTCTTGCTATCGAATACATAGTAGTCGTCGCGGAAGTCGCGAATGCGAATCATGCCCTCACAATAATTGTCGACTAATTCCACATAGACGCCCCATTCGGTAACCCCAGAAATGACCCCCATAAAGCTCTCGCCCACGTGCTTTTCCAAGAATACGGCCTGCATGTATTTGATCGAAGCACGTTCCGCATCTGCCGCGGCCTTTTCGCGCTCGCTGCTGTGCTCGCAAAGAGCCTCGTAGGTGCCGTAGTTCGGCGACTTTCCGCCATCTAGGTAGTGCTGTAATAATCGGTGCACTAGTACGTCCGGATAACGACGGATGGGCGAGGTAAAATGCGTGTAATAGTCAAAGGCCAATCCGTAGTGACCAATGTTTTGCGTGGTGTACTTCGCCTTGCTCATCGTGCGGATGGTCAAGGTTTCGATCATGTTGGCCTCCGGGGTGTTCTTCACCTCGTCGAGCATCTTGTTCAAGCTACGGGTGATGGCGGTCTTGCTGTTGAGGCGGACCTCATGACCGAATTGGCGCACAAAAGTGCTCAAATCTTGAAGTTTCGTAGGGTCCGGATCGTCGTGGATACGATAGACGAAGGTCTGACCCGAGGGCTGTCCGCTCTTGGCTTTTCCGATAAACTCGGCAACCGACCTGTTGGCGAGCAGCATGAATTCCTCAATCAAATGGTTGGCGTCGCGGCTGACCTTGAAGTACACGCCAGTGGGCTGGTTCTCCTCATCAAGCTTGAATTTGACTTCCTTCTTATCGAAGCTCAGGGCGCCCTTGCTCATACGAGCGGCACGCAACTTTTTCGCCATACCATCGAGGGTTCTGATAGCGTCGTAGAAATCTGCTTTCTTTCCTTCAGGGTGGTTATCCTCAATGATCTGTTGCGCCTCTTCATAGGCAAATCTGCGGTCGCTGTGAATGGCTGTTCGGCCAAACCAACGGTCGTGTACCGTCCCCTCCTCGTCCATCTCAAAGACGGCGCTGAAGGTGTATTTATCTTCGTTCGGGCGAAGGGAACAGACCCCGTTGGACAATACTTCGGGAAGCATAGGAACTACTCGGTCCACTAGATACACGCTCGTAGCGCGCTCCACAGCCTCTTCGTCGAGAATCGAATCCGGATGCACGTAGTGACTCACATCCGCAATGTGCACACCCACTTCCCAGTGGCCGTTTTCCAATTTCTGTAGCGACAACGCATCGTCAAAATCCTTCGCGTCCGCCGGATCAATAGTGAAGGTCGGTACCCCTCTGAAATCGCGTCTGTTTTTCGCAATTTCCTTTTCGTCAATGCTTTGGTTCAGGGTATTGGCTTCCTCCTCAACTTCTTTAGGGAAAGTATACGGCAGGCCGTATTCAGCTAGCACCGCATGAATCTCTGTGTTGTGATCGCCCGCATCCCCAAGCACTTCTATGATTTCTCCAAAAGGCGAACTCGCATTTTTCGGCCAGTCCAGGATACGTGCCACGGCCTTTTGCCCGTGCTTTACACCGGCTAATTTCTCTTTGGGAATGAAAATATCTACCAACATCTTGCGGCTCGACGGCACCAAGAATCCGTAGGTCTTACCGATCTCAACGGTACCCACGAAGTCCATGCGTTTGCGCTTAATGATTTCAATGATTTCGCCTTCAAGTTTCTTGCCGCCTCGACGTGCATACAAGCTCACTTTTACCGTATCGCCATGCAAAGCATGATTCAAATTGGCTGAAAGAATCAAGATATCCGCTTCGGTATCCGGGCTCACTACATAGGCGTTCCCGTTCCCTGCCATATCCACCACTCCAGTAGTGTAGACCGCGTTGTATTTGAGCTTGTACTTGCCGCGGTCCACCATCAAAATAGTGCCGTTGCGCTCCATATCCGCCAAGGCCATTTCGATCTTTGCTTTCACCATTTCTGGTTTGTAGCCCAGCTGGGCTGCAAGCTGCTTATAGTTGAATTTACGGGTCGGGTATTTTTTGAAAACGCTTTCTAGCGCTTGGGCATAGGCCTTGATATCTATGCTGGTCGAGCGCTTGTTGGCCCGTTTATTGTGCTTTCTTGCCATATTAGAGTAAAGATACGCTTTATGAATTCCCTCGCACGGAAATTCCAGGTGTATACCGAAACTTGAAAAAAACTTAACCCCTCAGGCAACCCTTGGCTAGGAAAAGGTCGTCTTATAGTTAGAAGCTTAACCCAATGGAGCATTTACTGGGCCCTTGTCGGGCTGGTAATAGAAAGGCACAAAAGAAATTGTACGACATAATGTCGCCAATGCTCATGGGTATATGCTTGCGTTATTTGAAACAGGAAGAAGCCGAAGAGGCGTTGAGCAATGCCTTCATAAAGATCTTCGCGAAGGTAGATTACTTTAAAGAGGACGGATCCTTCGAAGGTTGGATGAAGCGCATCGCGGTGAGGGAGTGTTTGACCTACATCCGGTTGAACAAATCTATGGATGCCTCGGATGAATTGGTGGAAGTAGCGGTGTCCAATTCTTTTTCCAGCGAACAGGACTATTTGCTGGCCGTTATTGGATCCTTACCCACGGGATATCGAACCGTGTTCAACCTCTTTGCCATCGAGGGGTACAACCACAATGAGATCTCCTCTATGCTCGGAATCTCCCCTGGAACAAGTAAAAGCCAATTAAGTAAGGCGCGTAAACTTTTACAAGAACGATTGGGTCATGAATGAATTGGACCAACATTTTAAAAACTCCTTCAAGGACTTCACCGTAAGCCCTTCGGATCAGGTGTGGAAAAACGTGGAGCAGCAGCTTCCTCCAAACCGCCAAAAGTCTTCGCTTCGCCTCATTATTTCCGTGGCGAGCATGGCCGCTTCCGTTGCCCTCTTCTTCACTTTAGGCTTGTTCGAACAACCACAAGTCGTACCCACTCCGCATATTATTCCTTCCCAGGATTTGAGCATACCCCTGCCTTCTGAATCAATGTTAAGCACTCCTGAAACACAAGGCGTTGTGGATGTTGACCTCGCGACACAAGAACTTTTGACTCCTGCCCCTAGGCCTAAAAACGACCGTCGCGAGGCTGCAGCCACCCTTGCCACATTAGACCCTAAAACGGTACTTTTTGAGCCTACCATGGTGGCTTCTTTTGCCTTGGTTAAATCCCCTTCGATGCATCCCCGTGTCATCAACCAACTCTCTGATCAGAAGGTACCGATCCGCTTGGCTTATGATGCAGCGACGGATCGCCTAAGCAGGTGGATGGGAAAACAAGCCCGAGCGCTGGGCGAAAACACCACAGAGGTGGTGGCTATCGGCGTGGTGAATTGGTCCCAGAAAAAACACGATATACAACAAAGACTCGCAACCCTAACCCCTTAAATACTACGTTATGAATTCTAAAAAACTCATTGGCCTTTTATTCATTGGCTATTCCCTTTTGGGACTGCGCCTTGCCGGCGCAAATGACTTGCAACTGCCCATCGATACCACAGAAAATGGAGGTGTGCGCGCTGAGGCATCACTGGTCGAAGCCGTCGCAGATATGGTCGCAAAGAGCACTGCGGAAGCGACAAAACTGAGCGCTGAAATTGCCGAAATCAATGCTCGCGCCGCGGCCGGAGAGATTACCGAGGATCAGGCGGAAGCTGAAATAGCAGCAGCCGAAGCAGCCTTTGAAGCTCGTATGGAAGTGCTCAGTTCAAGCATGGAAGAATGGGGAGAAAGCTTTGGCAAGCGCATGGAAAAGTGGGGAGAAAGCTTTGGCAAGCGCCTCGAAAAAGATTTGGAAGATCTTGACGATATCGACATAGATATTGACTTTGATATCGCCGAACTTGAGGACGAAGAGGAAGAGGAAAGGCCAAACTCTGGGCAAAAAAGTTTCGACTATTTTGAAATTCAAGTGGGTACCGTATCTATGGTTGATAACAACCAAAACATCAGCACAATCGGTCAAGCCGTCAATCCATATAAGAGCAACACCCTTGGGGTTTCGGTCGGTAAAAAGCACAAGGTCTTTGGTCCCGGCAGTCCACTCGTCTATCAAATAGGCATTGGTGTGAGAAGTGAATCTTTCCAGTTTGTCGATGGGCGTACCTTGGCGAAGGTGGAAACCCCTACGGGTGTGGAAACGCAACTCATCACCCCTACCGGCTTCAACCAAATCAACCGCAGCGAATGGACATTATCGTATATCGAAGCGGCACACATGCTCCATGTTGATCTCAGTCCTAGAAGCAAAGTGGACAAGCACGTGAGCCTTGGCGTCGGATTTTACCTAGGAGTACGTGGAACTAGCATCGCATCTGTCTATGGCACAGATATGGAAAGCGAGCCTATGACATTACAGACTTTGTCAAACCTGAACACCTCTTTCTATCGAATGGGTTGGCAAGCCCAATTAGGCTATAAAACCCTCAAACTAACCGGGCGCTTAGATGCTTCGAACTTATTCCAAGCGAGCGCTTACCCCGAGGACACGCATATCGCCTCTTTGGCCATCGGCTGGTGTTGGTAAACTCACTGGCCCTGCTTCCATTGAGGCAGGGTCTTTGCTATTCTAAGAACTATCTTTAGGTATACTTTAAAAGACCGCACATGAAAACCCTGTTCCTCTCCTCTGCCCTTGCTCTAAGCACTCTGATGACCGCTCAAGTCGTGGAGAAAGCCCCCGCAGCCGATACAGCCATCGTTGAAATTATTGAAGAAGCCGTTCCCACAGGGGGAGATGTCGTATGGCATGCTATCAAAATAAGTAGCCTTTTCAGCGATTTGAATGAAGGGTTGATTACCAAAGAGGAGGCGCAGGCGAAAATGGATTCGATCATCTCTGAACTGTATTTGACCTCCGCTTCATTTTTTGAAAACTACGTCCCCGACACTGTAGAAGAGGCCTTAAGCTGGAATGACGATTTTTCTGCCGCCTATTCTGGGCCCGATTCTGCCCAGTACCCACAAGAGCACTACGACACCACATTTGAAGATTTCGATTTTGACTTTTCCAGCTTTTTTGATGATGCCCCAAAAATCAAGGTCGGTGTCTTTGGCTTCCATCTAGGACCAAATGCACTTGTCCTCAGCGACCGAAGCATGGCTACCGCGATGGACAATATGAATGCCGGGCTATCCTGGGAAAGCCGAATTTTCTTAGGTCAAAAGCGACGCATCGGCGGGGTGAAATCGCCCGTGCAATTTGAAACGGGATTGGGCATTGCTTCCACTGTCTTCAGTTTTAAAAACGGGATGACCATTGATAAAGATCCTATGATGTTCGGAGCCTCAAACTTGATTCCTATATCAGGTCTTAGCAATGTGCGCAGAAGTAACTGGAACATCGGCACCTTCGATATACCTGCCATCCTACATCTAGATTTTAGCCCAAAGGGAACTTTTGACGAAGGTCTCAACATAGGCTTTGGAGTGATGGGGCGCATTCGTTACCTCAGCCAAGCCGCCTTCAATGGATCAGATATGGATGGGGATTTCTACACCCAGATCCGCACCAACGGCTTCCACACGCGCTTGCTTAATTATGCGCTCGTGGGACAATTGGGCTATAAAGAACTAAAGATCACAGGTAAACTCGAGCAGCTTCCGTACTTCAAGGACAACTACTTCCTTGAGGAGGCCTACCTGGGTTCCATTACCGTCGGCTTCTCGCTGAACTAACCCCCTCAAATGATCCGCCGCCTAGCCTTTTTCTTGTTCTTGCCGGCCGCTCTCTGGGCGCAGGAACTCAATCCTCTTCGTGAGCTTGAAGTGCCCTACGCGCCGGAGGGCCTGATGTTCGACGGGGTGCTT
>Ga0181556_1000855_pt1 | contig 32296 bp, 21 predicted proteins | sample 011ome_14_FD_148651 | JGI IMG/M metagenome (GOLD analysis project Ga0181556, IMG submission 148651) | Coastal salt marsh microbial communities from the Groves Creek Marsh, Skidaway Island, Georgia - 011505AT metaG (spades assembly) | ecosystem: Environmental > Aquatic > Marine > Intertidal zone...
AAACGACGATGATGTTAAGGACTTCTTTATCGTCGTCATCGTCGACACTACCCTCACCTTCGCGACCTCTGAGAAGAAGAAAGAAAAGTAAAAGCAGAGGCGTTCACGTGAACAGCAGCGCGAGCAGAGAGAACAGATACGAAACGTCTTTCTCCTCCTCCTCCGCTTCTGGTGCGAGAGGTGTTGCGGCAAATTCTTTTCCCCGCGATGATGATGATGATGATGATGTTGAAGAAGTCGTGCACACGGTCGCCCCGGGAGATTCGCTCTACGGCGTGGCGATTGCCTACGACGTGGACCCGAGAGATTTGATCGTGAGTAATCGTAGCAGCAGTTTTTGCAGTCGTAGTCGTAGTAGTAGTAAACGCAAATCGTGCATCAGTTTTGTTTTTGAATTTTTAATTCAAAAATATGCGACGAGTAGTATTGAGAAGAATAAAATGTGACTTCTCTCCAATCTGACTTTCTCTCTCTCTCTGTCTCTCTCTTTAATTAACAACAACAGGCGGCAAACGCGAAGACATTGGGCGGCTTCGAGTACGTGCTTCCGGGACAACGACTGGTCGTACCCGGACGACGGCGAGGAGGAGGATTAGGAGGACAGCAACGACAACAACACCAATCGAGGACGACGGGGATGAAAAATTTAGCGCCGAACAACAACGGTAATAACATTAGTAGCAGCGTAGTAGTGGGACAACAACACGGCGGAGGAGTGGGAGCGATGACGACGACGACGGCGGTGGCGAGAATGCCGACGATCGTGACGGCGGTGTCGTTTGTTTTTGGCCTCGCGTTTGGTCTGTTTTTGTTTTCGCGAGAACGAGAATAATAAATTGATTTTTGTTAGTTGCGATGATGATGATGTGTATATTTTCTTCTATATAATATGATACAATTTCAAAGTCTACGTGTGTACTACTACTCTAATATATATGCTCTCTTCTCACTGCGGCGGCGGCGGCGGCGGCGGCGGCGGATGCATCCCTCCGTGCATTTGATTTATCATCGCCATCGGCGCCGCGTTCATGCCCATCATCATCCCAGGCGGCGGCGGCGGTGGTGGCATTCCTGGCATCCCACCACCCATCATCATCATCCCTGGAGGTGGTGGAGGCGGCATCCCCCCCGGCATCCCCCCCGGTATCCCGCCTCCGACGACGCCCATCCCGGCGAACCCGCTCATTCCGGTCGCGCTTCCGTCTGAAAACATCGCGTGCGGTCTCAACTGTCTCCCCCCGTACCCGCCATTATTCTGCATCCCAGCTTGCGCTAACAACCGTTCCGCTTGACTCCCGTGCCTCTCTCCGTTCGTATCTTTCTTATACGCGTACACGACCGTAATCTGTTTCCCGGCTAAAAACTGTCCGTGCATGGCTTCAATCGCGCGATCGCTCGCTTCGAACGAATCAAACTGCACGAATCCAAACCCTCTGCTCTCTCCACTCTCCGGATCTCGTTGCACTTTCGGTGCCGTAATCACCGACCCGAACGCGCTAAACGTATCGTACAACATCTTCTCGTCGATTTCCGCATCTAAATTCCCCACGAACACGTTCGCGCCGACGCCGACATCTCCTCCTCCTTTCCCTCCATCTTGCGACGCTTTGTTCACTCGAATCGGTTTCCCGAACACTTTAATCATGTTCAATATTTTCACGCAGTATTCGCAATCTTCCTCTCGTTTCATTTCCACGAACGCGTACCCTTGGTGCGAGGACGTCACTCGGTCTTTCGGCACGTACACCGACGCCACCGGTCCGCATTGGACGAAGAGTTCCCAAAGGAGTTGCTCATCCATTTGCGGATCCAAATTCCCGACGTACATGGTCGCGTCCGCGTTTTTCTCTTGCGAGTGTTGCCCTAAAGTGTTCGCGCCGGCGGAGACGGTAATTCGCCCGCCGGCGAGGCCAGACATTGAATTCGATGCCCCCGATGATGTCATTTAATCTTCTTTATACTACTACTCTACTAATGAGGGAAAATCTTTTCTTCTTTTTTCCCTCTGGAGCCGCCAAAAATGCTTCATTCTTGTGTCTTTATTGCGCTCTCATCAAACATCGTTTTAACTCGTTCTCTTCTCACCGAGGAGCAAAAGTGTTAGTTTATACACGCGCACACGTAATAATGCGTCCTTTGGAGGAGTCTGAAGTCGCGCAAGTGTTTGAAAAGCTCTTCAAATTTATCGGGAAGAATTTACGAAACGTTCTCGAATCGTCGGCCTCGAGCGGAGGAGGAGAACGAAAAGGAAAAGGAAAAGGAAACGATTCAGACGACGACGACGACGACGAAGAAACAGGAGGCGTTGGATTTTGTTTCCGCTTGCACAAACAAAGAGTCTATTACGTGAAAGACGAAATCGTCAAACGAGCGACGAATATTTCTCGCGAGCAATTGGTGACTTTAGGGCAAAACATAGGGAAGTTCACGCACTCCGGGAAGTTTCGCTTAACCATCGGCGCTTTAGATTTATTAGCACAACACGGGAAATATAAGATGTGGGTGAAACCAACGTCGGAAATGTCGTTTTTATACGGGAATCATCTATTGAAATCCGGGTTAGGACGAGTGACGGAGAACACGCCGACGAATCAAGGGGTGGTTATTTTGAGCATGAGCGACGTTCCGCTCGGGTTCGGCGTGTGCGCCAAGTCGACGCAGGAGTGCAGGAAAGCGGATCCGAGCGCGGTGGTGTGTTTTCATCAGGCGGATATCGGGGAGTATTTGAGAGCGGAGGATGACATGGTGCCAGGGAAGAAAGAGTAATGTAGCTTAATAATAGTAGCAGTGTGTATTTTGATTCATCTTGTACATACAGCGTGCGCGCGCGCGTCTCTCTCTTTCTATCTTCTTCTTCTAAAAATCTACGAGTGCTTTCTAATCAAGAACAATTCACGTCCTCGTTCTTCTTCTTTCTCTTCTTCTTCTTTTTCTCAATCGTCCAAGAAGGAATCACGATCACCGTTGTCGTCGTCGTTCCGTCTGGAACCTCGTTGTTGTATCCGTTGTTTTTTCTGAACACCAAGTAACGCTCTGGCCGCGTGTTCGGTGTTCAAAGAACCGTCGTCGTCGTCGTCGCCGTTATTGTTGTTATTGTTGTTGTTATTATTATTGTTCCCCGCCGGACTTCTCGGCGCGAACACCAAAGAACGTCTCTGTTGTTGATGTTGTCGTCCTCTTCTTTCACCGTTTCTCCCTCCCGCGTCCATCGTCGCGTTCTCTTCGTCGTCTCCATCGTCGTCCGCTTCCATCTCGTCCTCTTCTTCTTCCACGGGTATTCGAAACCTTACAATCACGCTATCTTGCGACTCCTCCGCGGTGCCGGTTTCTTTATCCACGACCACCTGTCTCGCGCTGTAAAATCTGTGCACCATTTCCAACCGTCGCGCGTTATCCGCAAAGCCAAAGAAAACGACGTCTGGTCTCGTCATCGTTCCGAGAAATCCTTTCCCTAACTGCTTGGCGCTTAAAATGCCTCTCGTCGCCACCGGAGGAAGAGAAGCGTTGTTGTTGTTGTTGTTGTTGTTGTTGTTGTTATCATTAGTATCGTTTGTATTTTGCTGCGTTTGTACAGAATAGTGATTAGTACTATTCTTATTCCTGACCGCGACTGCCCGCATCTCGGCTAACCTCAACTGCGCGGTTCTCGCAGTCGTCGTCCCTCTTCTTCTTTTTCTTCTCTCTCCTCCCTCCTCATTCTCGTCGTCGTGGTCATCGTCCACCTCTACCCTGGGCGCAACCGGTACCCCTCTCAACTCCACCCCTGCGCTCGCCGTCGCCGTCTTCTCTCCCGCGATGTGCACCGCCCCTTCTCTCCCGACCACCACTTCCACTCTCGCGCTGACAAACTTCAACCGTTCCGTCGCTTCTCTCAACACCGACGCGGACTGATAATCCAAGTCCAACCAATACGGAACTTCTTCGAACCGTCTGGTATCGATCGCCGCGGCGATATCTTCCACGTCTTTTCGATTCAAAGGGCCGTAAATCGGAACGTCTTGGACGATATCAATCTCCCCGCCGAAGGACGAGAAGCACAAGACCGGCGTTAAGTTTCCTTTATTATTATTATTCGTTTTATTCTCCGTATCGTCTTTCCTTCTTTTATGTTCTCTTCTCAGTAACTTCACGTGCGCGCCCGTGGCGTTCACGTTCACCAGTCCTTTCACCACTCGTAACAACCCGTTGCTGTCCACTTTAAAGGCGATTTGGTTCTTCACCGCGGAGGAGCACACGTACGACTTTTGTTCGAATATTATTTGATTTTGTTGTTGTCCACTGTTCGTGTTGTTATTCGTGTTGTTCTCAAAGATGCTCACGTCCGCGTGCGCGTCCACTCCTCCGGTCTCTTCCGGGCGTAACACGAGGGACATTTGCGTTGGATTGAAGTACAACGTGACGACGTTTTTGTTCATCTTTTCGAAGAGAGGGAGCAATCGGTCGAGCCAAGCCAGGCCGAGCTGCGTGATTTGGCCTCTCAGCTTCATTTTCGTATCTTCTTCACCTCTCCTTCTTCTTCTTCGCCTTCTTCTTTAAAGCGCTGCTTACTCGCCTTACGCCTCGACGAGAGTGGAGAGATTTTTGAATTTTCCAAGGGGCAGCCCCGTGCGAGAAAATGCTTCATTACGTAGAGTCCTCATTCGTATGAATACACAGAACAGACTTTCGCAGATATAACAACGCGACTAAAAACAGCAGCGCGAGACATTTCGCAGCACACATATACTGCGTTAATATTGCTTTTGCGCGATTTTTTTTGATGACGTCTGATGCTACCGCTGCTATTCTGAGAGAGAATGCATCTCATTATCATCGCGATGACGAGTTACTCGTGGAACGGAAACGAAACGAGATTCAAATCTGGGAGCGCGCGTACGAACGCAAGCACGAGAGAAAACCAACCAGAAAAGACGTGGAGGAAAACGAGAGCGTGAGAAAGATGTACCGAGAGTATAAAGAACTCGTGGTATCGATGACGAGCACGTGCACCACGAAGAGTATTCAGAACAAGAAGAACAACAACAACGGGAAAGGAGGAGGAGATTTCGAAAATTTTCATCCCACTGCGAAGAAGGAGGAATACGAAAGCGACGGGGAGGATGAAGTCATCGAAGCGACGCCGCCGAGGAAACAACAACGACACATAAAACAACAACAGCACAACAAATCATCATCGTTTTTAAAGTCGTCGTCTATGCCGTCGTCCGTGGTATCATCTGCAGAGAAGAAGAAAAACGCCGCGGAAGCCGCCGCGGACGAAGCTTCTCGTTTCGCTTTGAAAGAAGAAGCGAAGAAGAAAACGAAACCGTTACTAGTAGTACCACCAGCACCACCGCCGAGTTTAGTGATGAGGATGAAAAGTAATAACAACAAAGGTAATATTGCTGGCGATTTTTCTTCGTCCTCCTCGTTCGCGACCATCGCGAATAAGCAGAAGAAGAAGACATCATACGAGCCTTTACTTTGCGAAGAGGACGAGAGAAATCGAGCGAAGGAAAGATTCGGCGCAATGAAGAGACGGGAGATGCACGCGATGGAAAACGTCAGTTTAACGAACGCTTTGAAAGAAGACGTCGTCGTCCAGCCGAGGAAGAAGAAGAAGTTGGTTGTTCGAGAAGAACAAAGAGCGGTCGTAGGAAGAGCAGCAGCGGCAGCAGAAGAAGAAGAAATAGAAATAGAAAAAGAAGACGGAAACTCAGCAGCAATGATGAGAGAAGGAAGTAAGATCAACACAGTATCGAAAACAGCCGATGATAATGGAGGAGCAAAAACGACGACGACGACAAAACTTCCACCGACGTTTTCACCGCCAAAGAAAACCGCGGCGCAAATCCGGGCGGAGCACGCGAAGCGGTTCCCAGAAGTCGGCGTCGCCAAGAAAACGGCAAAATTCCGAGGCGTGAGCGAACACTCGCGACGCAAGACGTACAAAGCGCCAAGACGGAGAGCGGGTAGTGCTAAACGCGCGCCAAAAGTGTACACGCGCGACGCCGCTCGAAGTGGTGGCTCGAAACACCTCAACGCGGAAAGGAGAGAGCGAAACGCAAAAGGCAAAACCGGGAAATTTTCCGTCGGCGAGGGCGACGATGATTTGTATAGCAGTAAAAGCAAATACGACGATGGCAACGACGAGGACGACATCGAAAGGAATAAGCTGGACGCTCTGGCCGCGGAAAAACGCAAAAGATTAGAGGAGTTGAACGACGACACTTTGCAAAAATACATCGCGGATGTTCGCGAGTGCCTCTCTTTCGTTGCCGAGAAGAAAGGAGTACAAAGTATGGACGATACGAACGACGACGACGACAACGACGACGACGAAACAGCGGTATTGAAAGAGAAACTGCGCTTGGTTTTAGAGCGTGGATTTGGGTTTCCGGTGTTCAAACCTGGACAAATAGACGTGATTTTACGCGTCTTGAGAGGCGCGAACACGTTAGCGTTGTTGCCCACGGGCGCCGGGAAGTCTCTGACGTACCAACTTCCGGCGTTGCTGTTACCTGGGATCACTTTAGTTGTTTCGCCTTTACTTGCATTAATGTCCGATCAAATGCGCGGTTTACCGCCGGCTTTAAAAGGCGCGTGTTTACGTTCGGACGCGTCCTACGAAAAGACGGAGGAAACGCTAGAGGAGGTGAAAAGCGGTAACGTTTCGATTTTATTCGTTTCTCCGGAAAGACTATTGAACGAGAAGTTCTTGTGTGCGCTGCGTGAATGCCCGAACGGAGTAAGTTTAGCGTGCATCGACGAGGCGCATTGCGTCTCGGAATGGTCGCATAACTTTCGACCGGCGTATCATCGACTCGGCTCGATTTTGTTCAATCGAGTGATGAGGAGTGGGATGAACAACAACAACAACAATGGTAAAATGTTCCCAGTGCTAGCGCTCACAGCGACGGCGACGAAGAAGACGGAGATGAGCTTACGCGAGACTTTGAATATTGCCCCCGAGAACGCGCTCAGAAACGATGCCATTCGCGATAACTTGTCCTTATCGGTTATCCGCGTGCCGTCGTGCTCGCGAAATTCAACGCTTTTACACTTCTTGCAAAAAGATCATCCGAAAGGAGCGGCAATAGTGTACGTTGCGTTCAAAAACGAAGCAGAATCAGTTGCGAATTACTTGAAGGTTCAGGGCGTGGTCGCTCGTCCCTATCACGCTGGTCTCGATAAAAGTGAACGCCACAGAACGCAAATGCAGTTTCAAGAGAACAAAGTTCGCGTGATTGTTGCGACGGTTGCTTTTGGCATGGGTTTAGATAAACCGGACGTTCGATATGTGATAAACTACGCGTTGCCGAGGTCGCCGGAAGCGTACATTCAACAGTGCGGCAGAGCCGGTCGAGACGGAAACGAAGCGCATTGCTTGACTTTTTTGGATCCGGAAGATTATTTACGGTCGCGGTCGTTGACGCACGCGGACGGGTGCGATGTCACGAGCATTCGAGATCTCATGGAAATTGTATTTCTCGGCAACGGCGACGTTCTGAAACCGAAGACGACGCAAAAAAAGAAGAAAAAGCAGGTAAGTGAAGAAGTCTTCAGGGACGAGGACGACGATATTGAGAAAAGGAAGACGGATTACGACGCTTACGGTAATTGGATACCGAAGCTCGGGCGCATAAAACCGGACGTCATCGCACCAGTTATTGACGTAAAACTCGAGGCAATAGAAACAGCGTTATCGTGCCTGGAATTGTGGGGCCGGGACGCGCAGTCGATAACATCTCCGGGTTCTCGCGACGTAAAATTGGACGAGGAGTATTCAAATTTACTGCGCGTGCTCCCAGATTTCCGCTCTACGTGCGAAATACGCTTCTTCGGCCGCGATCCGAAAGAGATTGCAAAGCAAAGCACGCTCGTAGATGCTATTCTGAAGCTCTGCCCGGAGCCAAAAGCGGACGGTGCGAGAATCTTTGACATTTGCAAAGCGGCATTTCTATCCAACTGTTCTCTCGATGACGTCGCGTTCCAGTTGAAAGCTTTGCGAGATAATAGAGAAGCGGGATACGAAATTCGCGACCGAGCGCTCGGTTTCGAGATTTTACGAGATCCACCGAAAGGGGATAAATTGCGCAAACTAGCGTTTGATTTAACCAAGCGCTTGGATGCAGTAGAGAAAGGTAGCGTTGGTAAACTGGATGCGTTGTATTCGGCGTTGGATTACGCCGCGGATGCAGAAGCAGACGACGTGCAAGGCGCTCGATTGCGCGAAAGTTTGAAGTGGTACTTGAACGCAAGCGAAGAGGAGGGGGAGGAGGAGGAGGTAGAAAGAGTTGAAGAAGATCCGAGTGGAGGAGAAGAAGACGTGCCGGTTCGCAGGGTTGCCGAGGGAGCAAAACGCCCGAAGTGCGTGTTAACGGAAAAGCGGATGCTCGTCGCCGACATTCGCGAAATACTCACGCATCGCAGAGACGGTAAAGTCGGTGGCGCCGGTATGCTTCGCGCTCGCGCCGTCGCGCGCATTTTACACGGTATAGGGTCCCCGAAGTACCCAGCCGCGGAATGGCGAAGAGGTAGTTCCGCACATCTGTGGGAGCGCCATCGAGACGTCGATTTCTATACCGTCGTTGAAATGTGCAACGCCGAGATCTTGCGCGTAAGAGGCGTGGTGCCTACGAGCGATACTAAGAATAGCGAGTAGAATACTAGTAATAGATAGTTTTTAGTAGTAGTAAAGGTACACTTTAATTTACAGGAGGGATCATACTCATCGTTACGATTGCGGGGGCGACTCGGGCTTACCGAGCGTCGTCGATTTAGACGACGACGACGACGGCAGTGGTGATGGTGGTGGCGGTGTTTTATTTTTTCTTCCGCTCGTCGTTCCTCTCGGCGAGCACGTGCTAAAGAGATTCCCTAAACCGAACAAGTCCGATGCGGACGCGGCGCTCTTTTGTTGCTGCATTTCGTGCGGATCTTTATCCGGAAACAATTCGTATTTGACGGAATCTTTACTATCTTTTTCGCTCACGTCGTCGTTTACGTCGTCGTCGTCGCCGCCTAGGTGAGAGGACGTCGTCGTCACCGACCCGGTCGGGGTCAACTCGTGCGGGTCAACTTCTCCTCTCCCGACGGTCCTGACCGTGAACGAGGATCGCGCGCTTTCCATAGTCTTCGCGGCCATTTTTGCCCCGCTCTCCGTGGTTTTCTTCACTCCGTCGTACACCGTCGTAAAACCGTCGTCCAAGAACTTTTTACTCATCATGAACCCGTCTGAAACGCCGTTGGTGATGAGATTCAAACTTTCGTCTTGAAACTCGACGATAATTCTTTGCAACACGCCTTGCGCGATTCGTTTCCCGAACGCCTTCCCGGTGCCCACGAACACTTTATCCACCATTTCAAACTTGTTCACCTTAAAAGACGTTTGCGAAACCGTTAATATTTTCACGTTCCAATCGATTAATCTCGTCTCTTTCACTCTTAGAACCAATGGTCTCTTTTGCATCATCTCGATTGGATCTTCTTGCACGCGGTTTATCATCGTCGCGTACCTCCCAAGCGCGGTCAGTTTATCCGTCACGTCCGTCGCCACCGCGCCGATTTCTTTCACAACTGAACCGGAAATCTCGATCGTCTTATTCGCCGCCTCTTGAATCTTCTTGTTCGCGTCTTCGATTTGCGTTTGAACTTGAGATTGAAAATAGGAAAATAAACCGTTGTTGTTGTTGGTATTCTTCGCGTTTGACGTCAAATCCTCCTCCTCCTCGCGCGTCCCAGTAGCATTCGTCCCTTTCGTCGTCGCAGCTTCATCTCCTTTTGCTTCTTTTACCGATGACGACGACACCGACGACGATTTTATCCCTTTTTTCTTAAACACCCGAAAGTTCCCTCTCCCTCTCCACTCCTCGACGAACACGTCCACGCCTCTCAATACCATCGAGTCGACTTTCGCGCTCAAAAATCCAACCGCGAAATTTTTATCCTCCATGAACTGCATCATCGGCACGAGCGTGAAAAACGAACACTCGAACGAAATCTGTTGCACGCGCATGAAGTACGGGGACGAAAATTCCGGGATCTTGGTCTTCTGTATCTTCGCCGCGTTTTCACGTTTTTCCTTTTTTTCCTCCTTCGTGGCCGCTTCATCAGCCAAAGCACCGAAGATGTCATCATCATCCTCCTCCTCTTCGGAAACGCAGTTCCCGACGTGTACGTCAAAAACGTCCACTCGGTTCCACCGAAACTTCACTCGTTTCAGAGTCACTTTTTCGCTTTCCGGGAATACGTTTTTCTCGAGTAACGCTAACGCGTATTCGGTGACTTTTGCGTCCACGTATCGCATCATCTGCGCGCGATTCAAGTACAGAAATGCGACACTCACGAGTACGAATTGGAGGATGGAAAGGACCAACTGCGGGTGCAAAAGAGTCTGGAAAAGAAGGCGGTGCGAAAACGCGAGGAAACGAATCCACAGAGGAAGCGTTTCCTCCATCTTTTTATGACTGCTTGTGTGTGTGTGGTACTTTAAAAGAGAGGATCTTTTCTGGGGAAATGTGTGTCTACTCTAAATTCTAAATTCTGTGCTACGTGCTACAACTGCTCTCCCTCTTCCTCTTTTTTTGCCTCTTTTTCTCCTTCTCGCGACGCCTCTTTCTCTCCTTTTTCTCTTTCCTTTGCTTTCGCTTCTTTTCTTCTTTTCTCTTCCTCTTGGTGGTCTTCTTCTTTAACGAATGTGATGACGATGATGATGATGATGATGATGAGTCAGAATCGGAATCAGAATCATCCCTAAACTCCTTCTTCCTCTTCTTTCTCGTCCTCTTCTTACCATTATTACCACCATAAATCCCTAACATCTCGTTCCTCTCTTTCTCCTCCCTTTCCTTTATGATGTTCATCTCCTCTTTAATTCTTTTCTCGTCGTCTTTCTCGTCCAAATCATCATCATCATCTGTGATTCGTTCCTTCGCGTACCAGAACAAATCTTTCCCGCGTTGCCACCTCCCGACGCTCGCTTTCACCGAGTGGCCTAAATAGTTCTCCCGGTGCTGGGTGTCATTTTTGACGGACTCCCAGGAGAACTGGTCCTTACCACCTCGCGTGCCACCGCGAGCTGGGCCGTCGTCCATTTAGTATAGTATGAGTGTGTGATGTATTTAGTCTCGCAAAGCGTGCTCGTTTTGTGCAGCACATAGGTAAAATCTACGCGCAATCTATAATCTCGATATCTCTCTAATTACACATCTCTCTCTCTCTCTGAAAACTATTATTAAGGATTGATAAAATCCGCGGTTTCGTAGTCGAAATAGTCCAACCGTTTCGTTCGAGACCACGATTTCAATAAGGCGTCTTGGTTTTTCACCGCGCAGCGAAGCGAGGACGGTTGCGTTTGCATCGTTTTCAGCCATTTTTGGAAATGACGCGGCTGTTGATGATGTTTTGAGGAGGAGGAGGAGGAGGAGGACGGAGGAGAAGGAGGATGATAATATTCGACGTTTCCTAAGGTGTACCCTTGGAAATGTTGCAAGGCGAGTTCGAATCGTTCGGCGAACGGGTATATCGCTACATCCGCCAGAGACGCTCTGTCGCCGCCAAAGAGAAAGACTTTGCGTTTAGTATTACTATTGTCATCATCATTGTGCTTCTCAATTAACGCGTCTATTTCCCAAATTTCTCTCTCAAACCGCTCTAAAGTCCTTTCGTTTCTGGTCGTATCAAAACTCCAACCTCCCCCGATCGCTTGTAATCCTAAACTCACGAATTTTTGGTCGCACGCGTTGGCGAAACGCTTCGCGTCTTCATAAGATGAGGGTGATGACGACGACGACGAAGAAGTTAAAGAAGAAGAATCATCATCAGAATAATACTCCTCCCACAACCGTTCGTTAATTCGTAAGCTTTCGCTCACGAGTTCGCCAGTCTCTGAGAATTCAATCAAAGGCACGACGCCTCTCCCGTTGGTCATTTCGAGGTAAAATTTTGGTTTGTTCGAAAGGTCAACGTACACGATATCTACTTTTCCTCCTTCTTCACGAAGCAGATGTAATTCATCTAAACAAAGTCTCACTCTGTGCGCGTACGGACACAACGAGTGCGTGTAAAAGACAATCTTTTCGTGAGGATGTTTCTCGCTTCTTCTTTCAGTGTTACTACTACTACTTGTTCTTCCATCAATATCATCAATATCATCATCATCATCCCCTAACAACTTTGCATCATTTTGAAAAGAAGAAACAGAAGAAGACAAATCAGAAGAAGAAGAAGAAAACATCGCGACCACTCCCTTTTTATTAAACGTCGTCTTCTTTGTCTTCTTCTTCTTTGGTGCTACCGTCATCGACTCTGACGGCGACAAAAACCGCGACACAGAAGACGAAGAAGAAGTCATATCTATTTATAAGAGAAGAAGGGAAAAAAAGTGGATAAAATGGAAACAAAAATTCATTCATCTTCATTAAGAGAAACGCTCGCTTCGGAGAAGAGAGATGTTCGTAACATCATCATCACCTTCTTCTTCTTCTTTTGCTGCCCCGTCGTTGTTGTTCCAGCGGCAGAAAAGCGCGACTCCTTTTACGACGACGACTCCTCTTCTTCGCGACGAGAAGAGTAGTAGTAAGAAGAATTCGAGACGAATTTCATCATCTTCTCCCAATATGAACCCTTTCGAGTTTACGACAGCCTCGCGAACGGTGTTTGAAATCGATGCGTTTGAAACGCGCGCGGTGAAGTTGATCACAGATTTAGCGAAGCAAGAAAACGCGACGATCGATTCGGATGCGCATCCCGGAAAAGTCCTAATCGTGTGCGGGGAGTCGGAGAGATTTTCAGCGCCTTTGAAGAAAAAGTTGAAAGAAGAAGCAAACGTTGAGTCGGTTGTCTTTCATTGCCCGAAAGGCGAACCGACGGTACAGTCGGCGATTGATTGCACGAAATTAGCGTCGGAGAGTATGTGCGAACTCGTTGTCGCGGTAGGGGGTGGAACGGCGGTGGATACCGGCAAGTGCGTGGCCGCGATGTTGACCAACGGCGGCGCCGAGCGGGATATATACGATTTTCTCGAGGTGGTTGGAAAAGCGATGCCGATTGAAAAAAGACCGAGACCGTTCGTGGCGATACCGACGACGGCTGGACCCGGAGCGGAGTTGACCAAGAATAGCGTGCTCGAAGCTGGAGATAGGAAAGTGAGCATGCGTCATCCGTTGATGTTGCCGGATTTGGTCATCGTCGATCCGAAATTGACCGTGCAAATGCCGAGGGACGTGACCGCGCACACCGGGTTGGACGCTCTGACGCAGTGCATTGAACCGTACGTGTGTAATTCTCCGAACCCAGTGACGGATAGTTTGAGCATGAGTGGTATTAAATTAGGCGCGAAGAGTTTACGAAGATGTTTGGAACAGCCGGAGGATATAAACGCGAGGACGGATATGGCGTTATGCGCCATGTACGGAGGGATGGCGTTGGCGAACGCCAAGTTAGGTGCGGTGCACGGATTTAGCGGTACGCTGGGTGGTTTGCTACACGCGCCGCACGGGGCGATTTGTGCGGCGTTGTTGCCACACTGCGTGAAAATGAACGTGAAGTTGTTAGAGACGCGCGTGATGGACGAGAATCCGCAAAGTGCGAAAGAAGGTTTACGACGGTACGAAGAAGTAGCCAACGCGTGTTTAGGTAAAGACGACGCCACGGTCGCAGAATTGGTAAAATGGATAGAAGATTTAGTGTCATTTTGCGGGGTGCCAAAGTTGAGCACGTTTGGCATGAAAGACGAAGACGTCTCGGAGTCCGTCTCGAAGAGCATGCAAAGTTCGAGCATGAAGGGCAACCCGGTTGCTTTAACCGTCGAAGAGTTGGAAGAAATGCTCAGGAATGCTATGTAATAATCGTACTGCTCTATGTGCTCTAATCGACAAGAATTAAGGAAAGTCATCTTTCGCCATCATGAGACTGGTCACCCACCGCTCCAATTTCCCTTCAAACTCCCTCCCGTAATCCAACTCTAACCGTTTCCCGACTCGTTCCCACGCATCGCTTTTCTCTAACAGTTTATCTAAAACTCTCGCGGCGGCGTTACAATCTTCCGCTGAATTTTGGTTCGAGCGGAAGTATTGTCTCTCTGCGAGGAATCTCGAGTCCCCGACGCCAACGAGGACGTATTTCCTCCTCCGTTTACTCTTCGTCTTTGTTGTCTCGTTTCTCTTCTTCTTCTTCGACGCGTTCAACAGAATCTTCACGACTTCCAATCCTTCCTTTGCAATCTCGTCGTTTTCGACGGTTTCTACCACGATGACCACGATACGGGGATTTGTTGTTGTTGGTGTTGTTGTTGGTGTTCTCGTCCGCATCGCGTTCTCGTTATCTTCTTTGTCTTCATCTTTGTCTTTGTCTTCTTCTTCTTCTTCTTGGATGATTTCCCCTAATTTTCGTAGCGGGGAAATGCGTCTGCGTGATGATGATGATGACGTTCGCGACGATGAAGAAGAAGAGAATAAATCGACGAGCTTTTGCGCGACAATCTCCGCGACTGGGCCGCAATACGCGACGTCAATTTCTAAGCTCGCTTTCGTTGTCGTTTCCATCATCGTCAATTAAAATCTATATATGTGTAGTCTTTTTGTGCTAAAAACCCCTAAAAATGTGCCGCTCAACGACGCTCCTTTTCTCTCTCTTCTCGGATGTCCAGAACTGCGGGATATGCGTTTTTTAACAGTCTCAAACTCTCTAAAGTCAACTCGAAGGAATGGACGGTATCTACGCCAGGCACGTCGTCAAAGTAGTGGTATTTCACGTCGTCTTTGTCCAAGCTTTTGTCTTTACTGTTACTCCCGCTCTTGGACCCGTTGTTGTCTTTTTTCCAGGCGCTAAAGCCGTAGAGCGTGACTTTGTCGCACTGCTGAGCGGCGGCGACGATGGCGAACCATCCGGAATTTGGTTTGCACGATTCCTCTTGGTTCATGGCGTTGGAGATGGAAATCGCGCCTCTGCGTTTGCGCCAATTTTCCTTCGCGTCCTTGGCTCTTTGCGCGGTTAACGCGCAGTTCGGCGTCTGTTCGCCTCTCTCGGCGGCTTCCGAGAGCGCGTCTTTACTCACCGAGTTCCAAAGCGCGTTGGCGCGAACGATAAAATCTGGAGAGAGCAAAGACGTCATCGGAGGCTTAAACCGACGGAGAATGAGTTGGATGAATTTTCTTCGCCACGCCATGCTCAAGGTGGTCTCGTAGAGGACTAACCGACTGTTTTCCGGCTTTTTCATCTTCTTGAGCATTTCGCGTCTGCGCCAGTTCGGGTCGGTTAAATCGATATCTTCCTCTTGCTTAAAAATGAGCGGCTCAGCGTGACATCCTTTCATTCGACACTTGATTAACGTGCCCAAACAAACTTTCGCGTCGCACACGTCTGGATCGTTAATCCGTAACGTCCTGGCGTCGTTGAATCCTAGGCGTTGCGCGTGGTGCATGTTCACGATGTCGTGCGTCGTTCGGCTGCCGACGTGCTTGGAGAATTTCTTCACTGGCGGGTAATTGATTCGGAAGACGCCGTCGTGTTGATCAATCTCTTCGCCGTATTCGTGTTTCAACATCAATCCTGAGTTGGCCACGACCGCACACGTTTTATACGGACGTTTCTTTGAAATCGTTTCGGATTGCGGTAAAAGCTTGACGAGCATCGGGTGGAAGAAGAATCTCCAAATGGCGTCGTTTCCGTTCGGTCCAGGGGCGACCGTAGTCACGTACGCGCGTTTGCGTTCTCCAGCACCAACGTTTCCGACGCACTCGAACGTATCTTTCGTAATTTCCAAGTTGACCAGTTGCGGATCGACTTTCAAAGCGGTGGCGTTTGGGAGCGGCCATCGCAAACGCATCGGGCTACTCGCCGATTTCGCCGTTTTCGCGTCGTCGTGCGCTTTGTGCGCGGCGACGAACCGTTCCGCGTACCCGTACGCGTCCGTGAGTTGGTCTACTAAACACTTCGTTTCGATGGCTGCTTTGTTGTTGCCAAAAATCACGTCCGCGTCTGCATCCAACGCGGCTTTGTTATTCGTAAAGAATAAATCCTTCCCTCCTCCTCCGTCGGATGAAGAAGATGAAGAAGAAGAAGAAGAAGAAGAAGAGCAATCGCATCTCATCGTTTGCGGTTTCACCATGCAGTTGTTTACCTCTTCTGGTTTTGCAAAACCAAGGGATTCAATCATCTTCTCTCTGGACATCAAATCTACGTTCTTTTCTAATTTAAAGCACCGACCGAAATTTCTCGAGTGCGCGAACGTGCGCGTGCGTTGACACTCGTCGCCTGTCGCGCTTCCAGGTATTCGGACACACGCACCCCAATCCGACCATTCGCCGATAATACCAGCTGCGAATAATTGTTCCGACCGACGTTCGCTAATCATCGCTACTTCTGCTTTATCTAAAACCATCGCCGACGAGATCGATTGCGGCGACAAACCTTCGGTTAAATCTATGTTTTCTAAATTCTCGTCGTCGTTCATGTCCGAGTTACTCGTCGCGCGTTCCGCGTTCTTCAACTCCTCGACGGCCCCATGAATAGAGCTCTCTGCCGCGTTCTGTCTATCTTTAGCCGTTCTCGCGAGTTCTTCTAATTTGCCAAAAGAGGACGCAAATTCGGAATCAGGTTTATACTGCGCGGCCGGAGGCGGTCTCGTGCTCACTCTCGCCTGGACAATCGCCGCGTGCATCTCGTGCGCCAAATGTCTCAAAACGTCGTCTTTCGCCACATCCGCGGTTAAGCCCCTGTCCCCTTTTGCTTTCATGTACGCGTCTAACTTCTCTCTCGCTACGTCTACGTCGAATCGCTTCCCTCTCGCCTGCCTCTTCAAACTCGCAAACACATCCGACATGGAAATTTTCGTCAATCTATACCCAGCTTTCGCGAACATCTCAAATCGCGTGTGCGCGTCTTCAAACGTCGTCGCGCCTTCATTTATCGATCGAACGGCTTCTAAAACTTCCGCCGCCCACGTTGTCGCAGATATGATCACCTCATTGTTGTTTTTACTTCTACTACTACCATCGCCGTCTGCGTCGTCGTTGTTGTTGTTATTGTTCGATACCGCGGCAATATCCACCGCGTCTTCGTCTTCGCTACTCGACGTAAAACTACTGCTCTCCGCATCTTGGCTCCCACTCCCCATCACCATCGCTTTGTTGTTGTTGTTGTTGTTGTTGTTGTTGTTGTTGTTGTCATTGCTTCTCTTTATCATCTCTCGTCTATTATCTTTAGTACTCTCACTCCTCGCGCCTCCTCCTTCACCTAAAAACGACGTTTTTGCCCTTTTGGTGGCAGCACTACCTGTAGTCACATCACCATTTTCATCATCATCATCATAAATATTATTATCAGTATTCGTTCGTTTCAATCGAGAGGAAGAACCACCAACAACGCGAAGGTGATATTGAGGACGATGATGCAGCATATCGTAATCCAAATGCACGTTCAAATGCGCGTGCAATTGCACCCACCGAACGGCAATAAACAAACCCCAAGAGACGACGATCAACGCGAAGAATTTAATTCTCATTTCGCGCGAGGTTTTATTGGAAAGTCTGTCTCGGGTCGTTTACGTCTTTATCGTCGTCGTCGGATACGGAAAGGATTATATTTATGAAGAAACAGACGACGAGAGAAAAGAGAAGAAAATTAATTGAACGAATTTAACAAAATACTACTCGATGAACGAATACTCTTTTCAATCACACATCATCATCCATTCTCCGTCTGTTATTGTCATCTCTTGAGTCTCTTTGGTTTCTCTTTCCCTTGCCTTTTCGGCAAGACTTCATCGAACGCTCGATGGAAACCACCCTTTTTTTCATCATCATCCTCTTGTCGTTCGTCCATCGTCCACGCCGAGCGCAAGATTTTAACCACCGTGTCGATGTTCAGAACGTCGTGCGTTTGGTCCGGTCGCAACGTTTTTACGGGCAATTTGCGACTTTGAACGCCTAAGGATGACGCTTTCTTTTTGCTCGTTTTCATTCCTCTGGTTTTTAGATCGACGATGCCACCGACGACGAAGATATTGGATGGGTCTCGCAGTTCGGAAAGCGAGAGCGGAGTTTCCGCGTCCGGCGAGAGGTAGATGACGTTGTTTTTGGTTTGACCTTCTTCTTGGCAGGCGACGACGTCGCACTCTTCGGCGGGGTCTGGGAGCATTTCGACGTGCTTGCTCCACGTGTCCGCGTTGAAGAAAGTTTCGGATTCGTATTTGATGTCGCCGGCGAACGAGGCGAAAGTTACTCGCAAATCGCCTTTGCTTTTTTTACCGACGGAGGTTATTTCGCAGAGTTGCTTCGCTACAGATCTTAAAGCTCTGGCGGAGTCGTGTTCGTACGATAAATCGACGATGACTTTTAACGCGTTTGGATTACTTCGTGCGATTTCAATGACTTTCTCATCTTCTTCTTTCTCATCGTTGTTCTTCCTCATCGCCGCGCGCTTCCTCGCGTTCGCTTGGCGAATCTCATCGAAAAGTAACGCTTCCTCGACGGTAAACCAAACGTGCTCGTCCGATACTTTGATGATGGTATCGTCGTCGTTACTAAAACTTATTGCGATGAACGTTTTTCCTCGTCTGTCCAACGCTATTTGACTGACGTTTTCGTAACCAAGCTTAATCATCTCCTCGCCAATTGGAACGCCCGATATAAACGCGTGCGTGCGAGCGAGCGGTTTGAGTGTTTCCAACGCCAACTGTAAATGCGACGTCGTCGACGACGAAGAAGAACGACGTTCATCCCCTGGCGGTGGTGCGACAAAATCAACGTTACGACCAAACGGAAGGTTCGAGACGACGACTGTTTTACTCGGGTCGGATGTAAACGAGGTTCGGATAAACGCGTTCGCTTGTTGAAATCTCGGGAAAGGACTTCCCGAGGACGAGGCCTGCTCCGAAGGTACCGCCTGCGCGCCGGAAGCGGCACCAAAAAACCAACGCGCATTTCTTTGACTCTTTTCAATCAAATGTCCCGTCGCGTCGCTCCCGATGACGTTTCCAAATCCGAGCTGTTTCGCCGCGACGCACAGCGTGCCGGATCCGCAGAACGGATCCAAGAATGTAATCTCGGAAAGTTTCGTCGACGATTTTGGACTCGCTAACGTCGCCGCGACGGTATTCACTAAAGCTCTCGCGACTTCAAATCGCGTCCCGCTGCTATAATTGGCCGGTTTTTGCGCCCACGCCAAAGAGGATTTCACCACCGAGTGTGCTTCGCTCGTATCTGGCGCGTAGGAAGCGAGCGCAAACGTATACGCCGTTTCCGTTTCTAAAATAACAAAGCGCAAAGCGTGCTCCTTCGCTCGAACGACGTCTGGTTCGCGCGGGTCAACTCCAGCAAACGTCGCCCGAACGCCGTATTTATACCCAACATCAGCAGGCGATAACTGTTTCACTCGTTTCGTACAAAATTGCAACAGCTCGTCCGACGGTTTCCTTTGACTTTCTTCTCTTCGTTGAAATCTCGCCACGGTTTCGTAAATCAAAGCGATTGGCGGATTATAATCTTCTCCTTCCATTTCCATTCCCGGAAGAACCCCTTCGCTGCACGTCTTCTCTAACCTCTCCGCGAACGTCTCCCAACTCGTCTCGCTAAAAATCGGCTCGACTTTCGCCCGGAGCGACGCCGCGTTTCGCGTGAACGCGGAACCGTGCGAATCTTGAGCCATGAACAGACCAATCGAAAGCTGGTCGAAGAATACGAAATCATCTTCAACGTAGTCGTTTTTGTTGTCTTCTTTTCCTTCATCATCATCTGAAGTATTCATCCCGCCGGTGGTACTACACGCCATGGTTTCCATCGCGTACAAGTTGTACAAATTCTCGTTCTTCAGCGTCACGTACAAGCTTCTTCGCTTTCGTTGTCTTCTCCTCTCGTTTTTGTCCTCATCATCGCGCGCAGAAAGACGACGATGACTTCGACGCACTTCCTCGAACGCCGTTCGTTCTCTCTCAACGAGCGACAAACCTTCTTCAGATATTCCTCGTAAACTTCGCCGTCGTAATTCGTCTAAAACGGATTCAAAGTACTCGCACTTACGCGACGTTTTCCTCATCGGTACCGGAGGGAATCGCCCGAGCTTGGACGATTTCGACGACGCTTTGATACCGAGAGGTGTTGGAATGCTCCTGGGCGTCGTTTTTGCGCTCATCGTCCTCCTCGCGAGCGCGCACATCATCCGTATCTCATTCGTGCATTTCCTCAAAGTTGTGACGCGCGATAGAAACAAAAGGTTTGACTCACATCATCATCGATCGCACCGAGAAAGGAAAGAAGAAGAAGGAGCGCAAAAGACCTGCGGAAGACGACGACGACGTAAACGAGGCGTCGACCCGATGGAAGAAAAAGACAACGACAACAACGACAACGTCAAAGTAAACGCGATGCTTTTACGCGCGATGAAACATCTCGAATCGAACAGAAACGACGGCGTGGATGTCCAAACGATGATGATCGAAACGACGACGACTTTGAACGCGAAAAGAGGAGGAAATCATCGTCTGCGGGCGAGGAAAGGCACTGTTGTTGATTCGTCCTCGTATTCTGCGTTCGCGTCTCAGAGCGCATCGAAGAAGACGAGCACGAAATCTCTCTCAAAAGTGACCTTGAACGAGTTGAAGCAAAGAGCGAGAAACGCGAGGGAAGGATACGCGTTGAGCGAAAAAGCAATCCTCGCGGGAGGCGATCGAGAGACTAAGTTCGGGTATTGCTTGATGTATTTGAACGCGATACAGAAATCGGTGAACGAGATGTGCTTGGGAGGGGTAGATTTTGAGGATGCGCGGCGGCGTCGGCGGCGGTATCCGTGGGAAGCGTTCGACGAGCCGGACGAGGAGGACGATTTGGAGAAGAAGAGAGTAAAGCGGAAGAAACAAAACGAGGAACGAGAGAGAGAGAAGAAGTTAAAGAAGAAGAAGGAGGAGACTACATTGAATGGTAAGGAAGCGCGAGGAGGAGGAGTGATGATGAAAGTAGTAGAAGAAGAAGAAGACGCGAAGGCGTTGGCGCCGTTGACGACGATGGCAAACGCGAAATCTCCGAGAAAGAGAGGCGCAGAAGGAGGAGAAGAAAACGTCGTCGTCGACGAGGAGAGGACGACGACGAACAAGAAACCATCGACGATGGCGGTTAAAAGCATCAAACCGGGACGGTACCCGGGCGAATACTGTCAACTCTGCGGCGAACACGAGCACATGGTCCACGTGAAGTACGAGAGCCAAGTTTTAGGGGAAGGTAAGTTGGTGTGTTACGGTTGCCTCGTTAAGGAGAAGAAAGAGTTGGAGAAGAAGCAGAGAGAGTTGACGAGCGCAAAGGAGAGACAAAAACGGAAAGAATTGACGAAAGCGGCGAGGAGGAAAAGAGATGAAACGATCACGGTAACGAGTCCGACGACGACTCCGAATACTACTACTACGCATTCATACTCCTCGCCGGTATCGGGGGCGCCGAACGCCGTCGCGCTCCCGCAGCAGCAACAATCATCGTCGTCGCCAATTTCCGAAGCCGACGTTCTCGTCGTCGACGGCGATACGGTTACCCCCACCGCTACTGCGCGTACTACAGATGTTGCTCTTCATACCGCGGAAAAAATTGAAGCCATTCACGATATTTCCATCGTTTGCGACCGGTGCGGTAAGGACAACTTCAGAGCAGCCGGAGAATTAGAACGCCACAAAACGACGCAGTGTATCATAGCAAAGACGAGTGAGGTGATAATAAGTGACTCGCTGATTGAAACAGCAGTAACGACGACGACGACGTCCGAAAATGAAAATGAAGCCAAACAAGGCGAACGCGACGGCGAGAACGTCGGTAAAATTATCGTCGCCAACGCCATCGCGAACATAATCTCGGAGGAAGGAGAAGCAAACGAAAAGCAGCAGCAAGATGATACGAGGGAAATCCGAGAAGAAGCTTTTGTTGAAAGATCGAGAGAAGAAAATCTATCGAGAGAAGAGGTCAAGAACGAAGAATCGATTGACGAAGAAGAAGAACGCGGCAAAGAGGAAACAACTGTTTTTGTTGATGTAAATACCGCAGCAGATGTTCCGCGCAAAGGTTGCCAGTCGTCGTCGCACAAAAGCGAAAAAAGAAGAGAGTTACCGCTCGCAGAGATTTTGCACATAGCAAAAGATGGCTTTCCATTCACGAAGCATGCGTCGTCGGGTAATATATCACCCCCATCTGTCGTCATTAGCGACAGTGTTCATGAGAACACACTCAACACCATCGAACCGGCAAATCTGGAACAAGAAGAACGACGCAGAAAAGCGCCTGTTTCTCCTCTGGATGAAAACAAAGAAGATAAAAAAAAACGACTCGCGGGCCCGTCGATGAAAGAGTCCGATGAAAGAGTTCGAGAGATGAAAGAGTGGAGGACGGAAAACGTGCACGCTCTGCATCACGGATACTAAAAGAGAACTTGTAATAATAAAATCAAACAATGCGGCGCTTAAAAAGAACGTAGAGATATGTTCTTCAGCTTCTATATAATTGTGTAAGGAGTTAAAAATCAATCTCAGAATCTGGATTTTGGACGCTTAACCCGCTCCTCGGCGTCGTCGGTAAACTCATTGGCGTTTCGTTTCCGTGCGTTGTCGCGTTCGTCGCGTTATCTTCCGTCATCCCAGATTGACTGTACGTCGATCCGGGACCGCCGGTCGATAAAGTCCTGTGCGGCGCTTTCCCGAGGCCGGTCGGGATATCCAAACTCTCTCTTTGCGACCCGGACTCGCTCGAAGGCTCTCCTTTTTCCTTCTTCTTTTTGTTGTTGTTGTTGTTGTTATTATTATTAGTATTATGACTACTACTATTCTCTTTGCTGTGCGCCGCATACGCCCCGCGTTGCCAACTCGTGATAAAATCCCCTCGACTGCCGTGCCCCGCGCCTCGACTTCCCGGAGGGCCTACGCTCCCGTCCCTCGTCGTACTCGTCCCGCTTCTCGTGCTCCTCGGAGAGGAACTCAAATACGCCGCCCTGGCGGAATACGTCGACGAATATCCATCTTCGCTTTGCTCCGAATCACTCGTCGCCGCAAAATTCCCACCCTGTAAGCGATTCAGTTTACGTTCCAGCAGAACGTTTTGTTGCAACAGCTTCTGTATCTGCGCTTGAAGCTTGTTCACGATATTCTCCTCCTCGGTTTCCAGCGAGTGTTCGATGGCGACTTTTTCCCGTCTCAGTTTCTCTCCTTCCCCGTGTAATCTCTGTATTTTCTCTCTCAACCGTTCTCGCTCTTTCGCCAACGTTTTCTTCTCCTTCGCGAGTTGATCCACTTGTCGTTGTAAACGGTTCCCGACAAACTCCGTCTCGCTTTCCAACTGTCTCTCCAACTCAACTTTTTCCCGCATCACTTCGTCCAACTTCTTCTGCAACGCGTTCGAGATGTGTTCCTCTTCCTGGTCTATTTGTACCAACAGTTTATTCTTCTCCGCGTTCATCGTTTCGATTTTTCGCATGAGTGCGTTCGCGATTAACTCCTCTTCCTTTTCCATCTCCGAGACGACTTTCGTCGTCTGCGCTTTAATCGCGACGTTCTCCTCGAGCAATTTCGCGTTTTTTTCCTTCTCGCTTCGTAACTCGACCGCGAGTTTTTCCAACTGCGCTTGGAGTTCAATCACGTCCACCATTACTGAGTCTCTTCGTACGCGCGTGTGCGTGTAGTCTCTCTGAGTCGTGCGCTCGAGGAAGAGTGCGTGTCTTATAAAACCTGTGTGAGAGGAGGAGTGTATTCAAAGTGCGGAATAACCCAAAAAATCATGAAAGAAGAGAAAGCACAGAGAGAGAGAGAGTTAAGCATATATACTTTTAAGAACACCTCTGTCTGAAAAGAATTCGAGCAGAGAATAAAGGTAAAATGACGACGATGCGTCTTTTTAACGCGTAAACGCGAACACGAGCGCTATTTGTTTTATTATATAATATTTATCGCGATGTGGATTAAAATTTCTAGAAGCGCTATTATAATAACATGGTGGTGGTGGGTTTCATCGCGACGGTCTCCTGTTGTTGTTGTTGTTGTTGTTGTTTGGAGTGTTGTTGTTGTTGTTGTTTGGAGGTTGCGCGTTCGCTAAACCTTGCGCGAACGCTTGGAGGCCGAAAGCGAGGAGAGGCGCCAAATCGTCGCCCCGAGTGTTCGGCGGCGGCAAAGTACTACTACTCGTCGCGCCCGCGTGACCTCCTAAAACCTCGCTTCGTCCTTCGCTAATCGCATCCGCGTCTTCGGCAAATACCGTTTGGCCTCTCGTGTTTCTCATTCTGTTTTCCATGACTTTGAGCATTGGCGTAATCGCTCGACCAAAGGGCGTATTCAAGACTTCGTTCGGTAAGTGAACGATGTGTTCGGGAATCTTCTTCCCGACTAAAAACTCGCAACACTCGTCCGAGAAGTTGTTGCAATTGTGTTCCAACAAATTATACGTGCCAACGTTAAACCGTGGGTGTATTTCGTCCAGAAACGTTTGGAATAACTCCTCGTCGACTTGCGTCTCGCCCATTTTTAAGATCTGTTTCGGAACGCCAAACTGCGTCTGCTTTGGAATTCCAACTTGCATTCCGTGGCCAAACCAGTACTCTTTCCCGAAAATATGCACGGACGTGTGCCACACGCCGTCGATTTTCTTCCCAAGGAGTTGCTCGGAAAGCGCAGAGGCTAAGCCGTCGCTGTTTTAATGATGATAATGCGTGCAAAGAGAGAGAGGTGTGAGTCTATCTAAAGAGAGAGAGAAGAAAACGAAACGTCGCGGAATGTGAAAGCAAGCGCGCACCTCAAATCGTACACGAACAGTTCAACCGCCACAAACTTTAAGTGCGAAGAGGAGGTCATTTAGTACTACTACGCGCGTGTGTGTATATTTATATATTTATCGCGTGCGTGTTATCGTGCGCGTTTATTAAAAAGTGTTCTTTAATGACGAAAAGAAGAGAAGTTTACTTTTCTCTCACACGTGACAAACGCAGACACATTCTCGCGCTCCTTTATGAAGCTCTTGTTGTGCACAGTTTCTGCACCTACTACAGTACATCTAAATCTAAATCGCTATCTAATAACGACTCTGCTAAGTGTATATATGTTGTCAATCAAAGTCTGCAAAATTTTCTTTGCCATCGACGCCTAATGATGGTCGCGTAATAACGCGTTCGATAACGCAATAGTAGTATTCTTTAAATTAATGGGAGACGTATTCGCTGTACCGACTGGGTTTGAGTCTTTCGCGAGTGCACAGGCTCTCCCAATCCGCGACGCCCGGGGCTAACGCCTCCAACGCGAGCGCGAAGGAGAGGACGGGTTTGTCGCCGCCGCCGGCGCGCCTCGCGTGTTTGACGACGTTCCAAAACACCCTCGGCGACGCCATGGCCATTCTTTCCGGGGCTAAATTAACTCGATCTTGGTCGTTTTCGGCGACTATTTTAAGAAGCGCGATTAAAAACGGCAGAGGAATTTCCGGGAAGACGTCTTGGAGTTGCGATTTTTGGTGTTGCGTTTTCAGCGCCAGCTCTTTGGCGATTGCGTACGTCGCCAAAAGACGACCGGCTGGGTCGTTCGGTAACGGTTGAATCGAGTATTGGTTGTTCAGAACCGCGGCAACTTTTTGCCTGCCTTGCGTTTCAATCATTCTTTCGTCGATGGCGTTGCGTAACTCGGTGCGTAACTCGGTAGTCGCGCCGCCTTGCGTCGCTCGGAGTAAAACAGCTGCGGATTGGGCCATACCTTCGCGTTGGCGCGAAAGGAAATCATCGTTGTCGTCCCTGCCATCCGGATCGTCAAGCATGCGAGCGGAGGCTATTTCCGAATCGGGCAGAATACCGTTGAGTTTTCTTCGGAGCTTTGCATCCGCGACGTCGTCGCGAACGTCGTCGTTTTTCTGTTGCTTGCGCTTCTTGCCGTGGTTGTTTTTCGCCGCAATTGGTTCTGGCGGAGGTATTTCCTCAGCAGCGACGACGTTGGTGGCAGTCATTAACGTTTCTTCTTCTTTCTTTAGTGTCAACGATGCTGCGGTTTCAACGCCCACAAAGTCGCGATTTCGCACGCCGAGTAAGCCGATGGCGCATGTTTTCGGTAAATCTTCGCAGCTTCGCATCGGAAAGCCGCACTCGATGATTGGTTTTTCCTCCGCTCGGATGCCGGTCGCTTCCAAGCACATCCGCTGAAGTTCGGCAACAGTCGTGTTTTCTCTGTTTGGTAGTCGTAATTCGTAAATGCTGCTTCTGTTACATTTCACGCGCACTCTCCATTCGTCGCTCGCATCGGCTTTGGTGATATTCTTGTGAATGTTGTTGACGACGTTCACCGCTTCTTCTTGTTGAATTTGTATCGTCGACGCGAAGTCTTCCTCTTCCTTCTCCGAAAAGAAATTCTCCTCGTGTGATTTCGGTTCTGCATTTTCCTCGATATCTACCAGCGACAACTTCTCCAAAACGCGCCTCCCCGATCGATTGACTTCTTCCGTGAGACTGTTCTCCATCTTCTCCGCCGACTGGTCGTTTTCTTCGTCCTTCCTCTCGTAGTTGTCGCGGGAGCGTTTTTCCTTCTCGACCTTCTCCCATTTAATAAACGCCGCTCTCGCTTCGAGCATCGTTTCTTCCGCCGTACCTCGCGCGACGAGCACTTCCACGTGCACGATGCTTTGCTGTCCCATTCGGTGCGCTCGAGAAATTACTTGTTCCTCTAAACTCACATTTTCCAAAGGTTCCATCAAAAAGACGCGATTGACAAAGGAAAGATCCAAACCTTCCGCCGCAGATCGATCTAATAGTAAAACTGGACAGTCCGGATCGTCTCTAAACTGAGACAAAGCGGCATCTTTCTGTTCACGACTGTATCCTTGTCTGGAGAGCGATTGAAGCGGTACTCGACCTTCCGTTAAACACACGTCGACGACGTGTAAATGCGTCTTGAACGAGCTAAAGACGACAATCTTTGGCAACTTTTTTGTAGCGTCGAAAGACGCGTCAACCTCGCGTCTTAAGATGGGCAACTCAATTAATCCTTTCATTCGCGTGTCCGTTCTGTACCCGTATCTTAAATAGGGAACTTGATTCGCTAAGTGCTCCAAGTCAGCCTCGCTGAAATTTTCGCGATTGGCGTGCACTTCCACCAGATGCTCTTTGACTATTCTCTCCGTAGCTTCGACGCTTTCCAACTGCGTCTTAGTGACTGCTACGTTTAACTCGCGCAAACGGCTAAGCAAAAAATCAGCCTTGGAACTCTCGTGCGAAGAGCGCTCGTCGTTCATGTTTACCGTCCAACCTCTTTGCACGTACGAGCATTGTAACTCGATGAGATCCTGAGGTACTGGCTGACACGGCATCGGGTTGTCCTCGCGAGGCGTCGCCTCTTGCATTTTGTACGGAATTCCACACTTTGCGCATCCGCGAGGTGCCGGACGACGAACTCTCTTCGCATCATCATCATTATCATCATCGTTGCCGCCTTTCATCATCGTGCTCTTATTTTGTACGCACTCGACGCACAAAACGTGCGCGCACGGCGTGACCATCGGTAAATACGCCAAAATGCCGCAAACATCGCACACAAACTCGTACCGTGTCATCGCGGGAATCACGCGATTAATCATGCCTTGAATTTTCACGGCATCCGTCATATTCAGTTTCGCTTTCAAGTGCGCGGATAGATCTTGTTCTGCTTCATCGATTTCGTCGTTTGAATACGTCAAAGGCATATCGCCGATGACGCATGCAGCTTCGCGCAAGTTCACCACCGTCTGTCTCGCTTCTTTCGCGTTCTTTGAGCTGAGTAAACTTTGCTCGTGGTTTGGGTCGAACCAATCCGCGAGCAACATCGATCGTTGCACGTGCGAAACCATACGGTTGTAGGATAACGCGTGCTCTTTCGTGAAAGGTACGGAATGTGTAATTTTCCGAACCGGAGGTAACCTTATGTGCGATTTACACGTGCGAATCATTATGCGCTGCAAAAGCTCGAGTAAAATTCGCGCCGCTTCTGATCGCGCATAAATCATCGCGACGGATTTATCCGTATCGTTTTCTTCCTTCTTCTTCTTATTGTTATTCACGTTCCTTTGCTCGAGAGGTCTTGAGACTAACGTGGCAAAAAGTCTCGCGTTGGCGTCGAAAGGCGATTGCTTCAGAAAGCCGAGCAAAGGTTGCAAGTGCGCGACGGTTGCTCCGCGAAACGTTGCAGGCGTTGGCGTACCAGTCATGAGCCATTTTGCGTGACTTTTCAAGTTTGTAATGACGTGAAACCTGTTCGATAACGCCAAAGATGCACCGATTTGGTGGCCTTCGTCTAAGACGATGCGATTGAAATGAATCTGAAAAAACGCGGAATCCTTGTTTCCAAACTGAGACGAAAGCGCGGATAATGGCAAGATAATTATATCCTTATCCGCGAGTTCTTCCTTCCACTCTTCCATCCTCCCGTTCGTTCTCCATTCGTCCGTTCTATACGTGTCGCATTCGCAAATGTTTTCGAGCTTTTGTACGTACGAGCCTAAACCGTAATAATTGTTCCGCTCGGCTCTTCTTTCCGAGTCGTGCGTTTGATTGTGAATGACGCCAATTCTAGGAATACCGTCTTCGCGCTTTCGAGAGCCACAACAATAGGCTATCTGCTCGAGCCAATGCGCAACAAGCGGCTGCGGAACGATAATCAACGTCGTTTTCGCGAGATAAATTCTCTTGCCACCGATAATCGTCGGATTGTCCAATTTTTGCAACTGCGGCACTTTGAAGCCGCTCTCCTCTCTTTCGATTTCGAGCCAAGCATCGTGAAGAGCGCGCTTGTCGAGCACGAGAATATCACCGGGTTCTCTCCCATTTTTTTTTTCTTCTTCATCTTCTTGTTGTTGCTGCACCGCCGATAAAGATGGTGGACCAAACGCGTATCCAGATTGAGAGTTCGAACTCGCTCGTCGAATGATGTTGAACGCGTCTAAAACCATCGGTTGATCGTCGTTTCTTCGGAACGGTGGAATGACGAGATACTTCTTCTCCGATATTTCGCCCGCGTTGCGCAAGACGAATTCAATCACATCGCGCGTTGGCTCTTTGCCGCTTCTTGCGTGAGAGAGTTTGAACGATTGCATAAAAAATCGCGTGTTTCGTTTCAAGCTTTCCCGGCCATCGTCGTTGGCGACATCTTTTGTATTCTTGTTCGCGTTGCGATAATAATACCCAGGCGGCGAGGACCACGTCGAAACGTCTTCATTGAAATATAAATCTTCGTAGTTTCTACCACGACCAGATTTATTTTCGTTGGTCGCGTACGAGGCGAGCGTCGGCAACGCACCAACGAGCATACCTTTTTTTTCAAGATTGGCGTAGAGACCTAGGGGTGTCGACGCGCTGCTTCGACGCGACCGGCGTAAATTTGAAGTTGGCGTTTTCGATGCTGCTACTAACTGGTTGTTCCGCTTTTTCTTTCCTGGTTGTTCGTGTTTCTTGCTGTTTATCTTTGCTTCAGATGATGGCGTTTTTGCGTCCTTGTCCTCTGCATCTTCTTCTTTTATATCTTCTTCCTCCTCGTCGGCGGCGTCGTCCGCTGGCGTTGCTACTTGTTCTTCTTCAAAGACCGGTTCGTCTACGTAATACGGAACCTTTTCTTCCATGTTCTCTTTCTCTGGATGTTCAAATTTTATCGTTAAGCCTTTCGGTGGCGGCGCGTAGCTCCCTCGAGTCGCTAATATTAAAGCGCACACCGTGACGGTTTTACCTAAACCTGGCTCGTCGCACAGAGCGCCTCCGCAGGAATCGCTGAAATAGTTTGGCGGCGTTCTCGAAAGAATCCCGGTACTCGTTTGCATGTAAAACGGAAACTCCTCCCGGTTACCGTTTTCATCATCGTCATCATTAGAAGCGAACAATTCCACCCATCCTGGTTCTAAAACCACCCCCAACGAATCCCTTCGCTCTCGCATTCTCATCCACGCCAACGCCGCTCTCTGATGCGGATGCAACGTCAACTTCAATCCGGGCGACGTCTGATCCATCACCGCTCGAAACCCTTTCGAAACGCACTGTAACCGTCCCGCGGATTTAGCATCTAAATTCTTCACGATTCTTTCCAACGCCAACGCCGGTAAATCCCCAGGACACGGAAACCTCTCGTCAAATCGATCAATCGTCGGCAACTTGGAATCCTTCCGCGCTTCCGGTCGAAGCTTTTCCAGTTGCGATTTTAACGTATCGTGTTCTCCCGCGCCTCGGTGCATCTGACACCCAATCACGCCGCAGAAACTCTTCTTTGTCTTCTTCTTCTCTCGTTTTGCTTCTTCTTTCCCTTGTTTTTGTTCTCGTTCTCGTTGTTCTCGTTGGTCCAAAAAATGTGTCAACACGAATGCTAAAGATTTCGGAAACTTTGCAATCCCATCCTCTCGTCGTTTCTCCGCCTCTTCCTTCTCTACCTCGTTCGCTTTAAAAAACAATCCTCGAGGAAGTTTCCCACGCACGGCGGCGACGAACAACTCCTTGTCTTCTTTTTCTTCTTCTTCTTCTTCTTCCGTTGTTTCATTCACTTTCTCCACCAAACGAATCTCCACGACATCTCTCGAGAGTAAATCGAGCACGTGTTTCTCCAACACCGACGACGACGATACTCCTCCTCCTTTTTCAATCTCCCACTCCCCTCTCGCGTGCGCTTCCTCCGTGAGCAGCAGCAGGTGTTGTCGTCGTTTCAACGCGCCTCCTCGAGAAGAATGAGAAGAAGTACGCGCGCGCACGTGGACGCGAAACTCGCCTCTGATTCGCATTTTGAGAGTGAGGAGAAAAAGAGGAAACGAGACGATGGTCTTCAGTGTGCGAACGCGAGCGCGAACACAAAGGCACGCGAGCAACACCACCGGCAGCGATAATAATAAGAATAAGAACACGAACAACGCGGGAGGATACTAATACTAATAATAATAATAACAACAACAACAACAACAATAATGTTTTCGACGAAACTGATTCACCCGAACCAGGAAATCGAGTACGAAATCGCGCACTCCCCCGTGAGAGCGTTGAAACATTCCTACGGGAGCAACTTGCGAAGAGCGAAAAGTTTAGATTTACCTCGAGACGCGTTCGAGAGACGCGTGTCGGAGGAGAAATTTAGAAGTTTGAAAGAGCACTTGAAACGATTCGAGGAGGAGAACAACGAGGACGGGGAGGAAAAGGATGAGCATTCGTCATCTTCTGAAGATGACGACGAGGAGAGGAGAGACGAGGAGGAAGACGAGATATCGCTGGCGGGGAACGCGAGAAGAAGACTAAGGAGAAATAGTAGCAGGAAGAGCAGTAACAGAAGCGATGAACGACGCGATGGAAAACATCATCGACGAGCGCCACAGACGAGTAGTAGTAGTAGTAAGAGCAGAAGAAAAAAGTATCGCTTCCCTTTAGCCTCTCTGATCGATTTCCGTAAACTTGGGAGGCACAAGCGGTACGCGGATTTAACCATGTCTCGACCGCTCATGCGAGGGTGGTTGCACTGTTTGTTAGCTTCAGTTGGGTACCCGATATTACTATACAACAACAAATCGGAATGGTTTCGAGTGCACCCGAGAACCTTTTGGTTGATGATGTGCACGCTGGTGCCGTATACGTGTTCGACGTTTTTACACTTCATTCCGTGGAAATCGAGGTTCGCGCACGACGTCGCGTTGAGCGCAGATTTTCTCGGGATATCCTTCGGGTTCACCTCACACACGGTGTTATTCTCCGGGGATTTATTTCAAGGCACAGAAGCGCGCGTCGCTGTATGCGCGACGTCGATTCTTTTCTTCATGCAAATCCTCGCGTTTCGCCAAAAGCAAACGTGCGTTATGAAATACATGCGAAGAGAACGGTTCCTCATTTTCGCGTTCAACATCGTCTTGTTGATGATCACCGAGACGAAATACATACACGGCGTCAGTTGGAAAACAAACGTAGCTATTCAGTTTACGAGTAAATTCCTATCGCCTTTTTACTTTGTCTATTGCACTCGCATGGATTGTAAACGACGAAGCCCTATGACGATTCCGGGCGTTTGGTGCGCGCACGAAAATTGGCATCTCATGATCTTTGCAAACCATTTGATGCAAATATACGCCATGATTCGGTTAGTCGGGGATTATTGTCCAGAAAACAGAGCGTGTAGCGACGTTTTGAGTAGCTGGTAGAAAAGTAGAGTAAGAGTTGAAGGATCGGATGAAGAGAAATAGTAGTGGAGAGGAGAACGAAGAAGAAGACACGACGGATGACGAAGCTTACGTTGAAGAGGGGATAGTGATAACGCGAAGATGACCAGGATTTTGTCAACCGCTAGATTAGTTTAGTTTAGACGTGATTATACACTCATGAACCTAGCGGACAATAAAACGCGGATAAG
>Ga0181556_1000865_pt1 | contig 32014 bp, 28 predicted proteins | sample 011ome_14_FD_148651 | JGI IMG/M metagenome (GOLD analysis project Ga0181556, IMG submission 148651) | Coastal salt marsh microbial communities from the Groves Creek Marsh, Skidaway Island, Georgia - 011505AT metaG (spades assembly) | ecosystem: Environmental > Aquatic > Marine > Intertidal zone...
TCATCGCCGAATGCAAACCCTCGACGCGAGCGATGCCGTCACCCGTCTCGATCACTCGGCCGACTTCCTCGCGGGCCGTGGTGGGCGAGTACGACTGGACGTTCCGCTCGATCGCGCTCCGGATCTCATCCGGCCGGATCGTCAGCTCCGTCATGGTGCCTGCTCTCCTTCTTCGGTCGCCCTCGGCGACGTGGTTCGTGCTGTCGTTGTGCTGTCTTGGTGCTTGCTGTCGGATCAGCCCAGCATGGTGCGTCGGGCTTGTTCGAGACGTGCCGCAACGGTGCCGTCGATGACCTCGTCGCCCACGGTCACGTGCACGCCTCCGAGGACAGCGGGGTCCACGGCCACGTTGAGCCGGACCTGGCGTCCCTTGAGGGCGCTGAGCGCCGCGGAGAGGCGCCGCTCCTGCTCGGCGTCGAGCGGCTGGGCCACCCGCACCTCGGCGACGATGCGCTGGCGCTGCCGGGCAGCCGCCTCCGCGAGGTCGTCGACGACCGAGTCGATGCGGCGACCGTGGAGATGCCCCACCGCGTACCCGAGGACGAGCCGGGTCGTGGCCGTCGAGCGGTCCTTGAGCAGGTCCTCCACGATGGCGGCCTTGGCGGCGGCCGAGAGCGCGGGGGCCGTGAGGGCCATCTGCAGCTCCGGCGAGGAGTCCACGGCGCGACCGAAGCGGAAGATCTCGTCCTCCGTGGCGTCGAGGTCACCGGCCGCGTCGGCCACCATGAAGGCCGCCTGGTCGGCGAGCGCCTCGATGCCCAGGAGGAGATCCTCGTCGGACGACCAGCGCCGACGGACCGCCTCCTGCACGGTGCGCAGGGTGAGGGGACTGACACGCGACGCCAGGAGCGACGCCGCGAGCTCGGAGCGCGAGTCGGCCGATTGACCAGAGTCGGCAAGGGCCGTGCGCAGCGTCTTCTCGCGATCGAGGAGATCGGCGACGGAGAACAGCTCGGCGGGCAGTGCCGCGAGCCCCTCCGCGCCACGCTGGCCATCGAGCCAGTCGGAGAGCTCCGACAGGCTGCTACGACTCGCACCCCACATCAGCGACCAGCTCCTCGCTGCTCGACCTGGGACTCCAGGTCGGCGAGGAAGGAGTCGACCGTGGACTTGACCCGGGCATCGTCGGTGAGCGACTCGCCGACGACCTTGCCCGCGAGGGCCACCGCCACCTCGCCCACCTGACGGGTGAGCTGGGACGTGGCCTGCGCGCGCTCAGCCGCCAACTGGGCCTCGGCCTGGGCCGTCACCGCCGCGGCAGCGGCACGTGCCTCGGCACGAGCCTCTTCGACGATGGCGGCACGATCGGCCTGCGCCTGCGTGCGGATGGCTGCGGCCTCCTCACGCGCGGACGCCAGGGCAGCGCGGTACTCCTCGAGTGCGCGCTGAGCCTCCGCCTGGGCCTCCTCGGCCTTGCGCAAGCCCCCCTCGATCGCGTCGGAGCGCGCAGCGAGGGTCTCCTTGATCTTGGGCAGCGCGACCTTGGCGAGGACACCGAAGACGATGAAGAACGCCAGCAGGCCGACGACGAGTTCGTCGATCGGCACCGCGAGGACGCTCGGCATCGGCTCGTTCTCCCCGCCGGCAGCCATGAGCTGGCCCATAAGCAGACTGGACACAGTGAGTCCGATCAGGTGCCGTAGACGAACGGGACGACGAAGCCGATGAGCGCCAGGGCCTCGGCGAGTGCGAAGCCGAGGAGCATGTTCTGGCGGATGACGCCGTAGGCCTCCGGCTGGCGGGCGATTGCCTGCACGCCCTGGCCGAAGATGATGCCGATACCGACGCCGGGGCCGATGGCCGCGAGGCCGTAGCCGACGGAGCCGATGGAGCCGGAGAGCTCAGCGAGCAATGACATGTCTCTTCCTTCGTGTCCGGGCCGGCAGTCTGGTCTGCCGGTCTGGGGGTCTATTCGGTTGTGCTCGTGCGGTGGTGCCGTGCGTTACGTGCTCTTCACTCAGTGCTCCGCGTGGAGCGCTCCGCTGATGTAAACCGCCGTCAGCAGCGTGAAGATGTAGGCCTGGAGGGCCTGGATCAGGATCTCGAACGCCGTGAGCGCGACCGCCATGGTGAACGACGCGACGGATCCGATGAGGCCCACGACCGTGAGGGTGAGCAGGTAGTACGCCGCGAGACTGAAGGTGGCGATGAGCAGGTGCCCCGCGAACATGTTGGCGAAGAGACGCACGGCGTGGGTGAACGGCCGCACGATGATGTTGGAGATGAACTCGATGGGCGCCAGGAGGACGTACATCGGCTTGGGCACCCCGGGCGGGAAGAGCATCCCCTTGAAGAAGCCCCCGAAGCCCTGGCGGTAGATGCCGAGCGGCACCCACGTGAAGTACACGATGAGCGCGAACGCCACGGGAATGGCGAAGACGCTGGTGATCGGGAACTGGGCGAAGGGAACGATGCCCAGGAAGTTGAAGATCCACACGAGGAAGAAGAACGAGAAGAGGAAGGGGACGAACTTGTCGCCCTCCTTGCCGATCACGTCGCGTGCGATTCCGTCGCGGATGAAGAGGTAGCCCGTCTCACCGACGTTCTGCGCGCCCTTGGGGACGATCTGGGGCTTGCGGAAGGCGTAGAGGAAGAAGCCGAGCACGATGACCACGGCGAGGGCGACAAGGATAGTCACCTTGTTGATGCCGACGGTCGTGCCGAAGATCTCCCAGCTCACCAGGTCGTCGAAGAAGAAGATCTCCGAGCCGGCGGCGGGGAAGCCACAGGGATTGGCGGCATTCTCGAACTTGCACTGAAGACTGCCGGCGGCCACGAGGCTCATACGCCGCCCCGTCGATGTCCACGCAGGATGCGGGTTGCGCGGTCTGGCACTGCCTGGTCCTTCCCCGGCGAGGTCGCCTCGAGGCGTCGATGGATGAGGTAGAGCGATAGGAACATACCGAGCAGGGCCCCCGCGCCGATCAGGAGGGGGGCCTTACCGAGCCACAGCGAGAGCAGCCACCCCAGTCCGGCGTAGAGCAGGATGCCGGTGAGCAGGTGGCTCATGATGATCCAGCCCGTGTTGGCGGTCGACCAGCCCTCCTTGATGGACGCATCATCCGCCCCGCGAGTGCCCAGGAGTCTCATAGCGGGGGCCTCTCCTGCTGGGGATCGACGTAGAGCACCTTGGTCCGGGCGAAGATCCAGACCTCGGCGATCGTCCACGCCAGGGTGCAGGCCACGATCGTGAGGGCGAAGACCTTCGTGTCGAAGGCCGTCGTCCCCTGGAAGAGGATGATGAAGATGAAGAGCACGCCGATCTTGAGCAGGTAGACCATGAGGGCCACCGACATGGCCATCTGGGGGGCGCTGCGCAGGACCGCCCCCACGACGACCTGGCCCACGGTGAAGAAGGCCACGACGATGAGGGTCCCGATGGCGGCCCCGAGGACGGCCTTGCCGGGATCGGAGGCGACGAGGGCGCCGATGACACCCGCCACGACTCCCACGGCCACGGTCACGGGTATGGAGACCCGCAGGACCAGGCGGTCGATGGACGGCATGCACCCCTCCCGGTGACGGCTCCCCTCACGCTATCGACTCGGCCGCGGGGCGCACCTCCGGGTACCTATCCGCGGGTGCCGGTGCGCTGGCCCTGCGTCGCGTCAAGGGGCCGCGAGCCGTCCGGGCGGAGGGCGGCGAAGAGCACGGCGAGGGAGCCGGCAATGAGCAGCAGGAGGGCGTAGGCGACCGGGATGAAGGCCAGGGCCACGGCGGTGCCGGCCACCACGGCGGTCCAGGCATACATGAGGAGCACCGTCCGGCGCTGCGAGTGCCCCATCTCGAGCAGGCGATGGTGCAGGTGCTGCTTGTCGGGTGCGAAGGGCGAGCGTCCCTGACGCGTGCGGCGGAGTACGGCGAGGCCGAGGTCGAGCAGCGGCAGCACGAGTACGGCGAGCGGCAGCAGGATCGGCAGCAGCGCGGGCAGGAGCGTGCCACCCTCGATCGCAGCGGGATCCACCTGGCCGGAAAGCGTGATGATGCTCGCGGCGAGCAGGAAGCCGAGCAGCATCGAGCCCGTGTCGCCCATGAAGATCCGCGCCGGGAAGACGTTGTAGGGGAGGAAGCCGAGGCACATGCCCACGAGCAGCGCTGACACCAGCGTGGCCATGGTGGCGCGCTCGAAGCCGACCTCCACGGACAGCAGATAGGAGTAGGCGAAGAAGGCCAGCGCGGCCACGGCCACGATCCCTGCGGCCAGCCCATCGAGGCCGTCGACCATGTTGATGGCGTTGATGCACACGAGGACGACGAGGACGGTGAGCAGGACGCTCGTCACCGGATCGAGCACGAGGGTGCCCCCGAAGGGCAGCCAGATGATCGAGATCCCCTGCAGGGCCATCACCGACGCCGCGAGCACCTGGCCCGCGAGCTTGGTGGGCGCCGCGAGACCCCAGCGGTCATCGATGAGGCCCAGGGCGACGATGATCGCCGCTCCGCTGAGCAGGGCGAGCGTGGGACTGTTGCCGGCCTGGAAGACCGATCCCATCTGCGGCAGCTTGCTCGCCAGGAGGAGCCCCGCGCAGAGGCCGGCCAGCATGGCGAGGCCACCCAGTCGCGGGGTGGGCTCGTCATGCACGTCGCGGTCGCGCACCTCCGCCATGGCCCCCCAGCGCAGCGCGAAGGCACGCGCCAGCGGGGTCATCAGATACGTCACGGCCGCGGCCGCGACGAGGCAGAGGAGGTACTCGCGCACGAGAGGGTGCCTAGACCCCGACCGGAGTCTCGGCGTAGGCCGGGAAGCGCCTCACGAGGGCACCGACCTGATCGGCCACCTCGCGGGCGCTCGCCGGATCCTTGACCGCGCGCGCGATGAGCTGGCCGATCTCCGCCATCTCCGCCTCCCCCATCCCCTGGGTCGTCACGGAGGGCGTGCCGACGCGGATGCCGGAGGTGACCGCCGGCGGCAGCGGGTCGTAGGGGATCGCGTTCTTGTTGAGCGTGATGCGGGCCGCATCACTGCGCACCTCGGCATCCGCCCCGGTCACGTCGATGCCCCGCAGGTCGATGAGCGCCAGGTGCGTGTCGGTGCCACCGCTGACCGGGCGCATGCCCTCATCCGCAAGGGAGGCCGTGAGCGCCTGCGCATTGCGGATGACCTGGGCGGCGTACGCCTGGTACTCGGGGGACATGGCCTCCTTGAGCGCCACGGCCTTGGCCGCGACGGCGTGCATGAGCGGGCCGCCCTGCATCATGGGGAAGACGGCCTTGTCGATGGCCGCGGCGTGCTCGGCCTTGGTGAGGATCATGCCGCCGCGCGGGCCGCGCAGGACCTTGTGCGTCGTGAAGGTCACCACGTCGGCATAGGGCACGGGACTGGGAATCGCCTTGCCGGCGACGAGGCCGATGAAGTGCGCCGCATCCACCATGAGGATGGCCCCCACCTCGTCGGCGATCGCGCGGAAGGCGGCGAAGTCGATGAGGCGGGGGTACGCCGTCGCCCCGGCGATGATCATGCGCGGCTTGTGCTGCAGGGCGATCGAGCGCACTTCGTCGTAGTCGATGGTCTCGGTGTCCTCGCGGACGCCGTAGGACACGACCTCGAACCACTTGCCGGAGAAGTTGACCTTGGAGCCGTGGGTGAGATGGCCGCCGTGCGGGAGGCTCATGGCGAGCACCGTCTCGCCGGGCTTGACGAAGGCGCCGTACGCCGCGAGGTTGGCGCTCGCGCCGCTGTGCGGCTGGAGGTTGGCGTGCTCGGCCCCGAAGAGCTCCTTGGCGCGCTCGATGCCGATGATCTCGGCCTTGTCGACCTCGGCGCAGCCGCCGTAGTAGCGCTTGCCCGGGTAGCCCTCGGCGTACTTGTTGCTCAAGGTCGATCCGAGCGCGGCGAGGACGGCGGGCGAGGTGAAGTTTTCGCTGGCGATGAGCTGGAGACCGCCGCGGGCACGGTCGAGCTCGGACAGGAGGATGCCCGCGATCTCGGGATCCTCAGCCTGCAACTGCCCGAAGTCCGGGCCCCAGAATGTCTCGCTCACGGTGCACTCCCCTCGCGGCGACGGATTCCCACCGCCCGGGGCGAGTGTACGTGCTCGCGGGTGCGCCACCCGGGGCGCACCGCGCGGCTAGCCGGTGCCCTTCTTGGGCGTCCAGACCTTGTTGGTGCATGTCCCCCAGGGTGTCTGTCCCGAGATGTTGCCCTCGGCACACTCCTGGGCGTCCAACTTGGCCAGAGTCGGCGGGACGTCCTTGGCGTCCGTCGCTGCCTGCTGCGACAACGTCAACTGCGCGATGAAGTCCTTCGTCAGGTAGACGGTGCCCCGCGCGGTCGCGCTACTGCCGTAGGCGTTGGTTGCCGTGACCGTGATCGTGTAGGCACCCACCGCTGAGTTGCGACCGAGTTGGAAGAAGTCGGCGACGCGGATGGGTCCGCGCGACGACGGTGCGGGCAGCGTAAAGCTCGTGAGCGCGGTCGCCGAGCAGGAGTCGTCGCCGGTGCACTGCGTCGGGGCGTACACGCCCACGGTGTAGGAGGTGGGTGACGGCACTCCCACGACTCCTGGGATCCACGAAGCCCCGACGCGGCCGGTCGCACCGATCTCAGGCGACAGAGCGAGGACCTGCGAGGGCCGGAAGCCCTGGATGTTGACCATCGTCGTCACCGGGGGTGTCGACGTGCCGACGGCGTTGGTCGCCACGATCTGGAACATCCATGGCCCCGTGGCGGGAAGGCTCGGGACGAAGAAGACCGACTCCTGCGTCGTGCCGATCCCGACCAGGGATGTGCCCGACCCAGCCGTGATCACGCCGCCCTGGCCGGGGGCGATGCTCGGAAGCCCGGCCGGCGGTGTCGTGTCATCCCCGTACCACCAGGCGATCGTGTAGTAGTTCACCGGCGGCGCGACGACGATCGGCTGCCACCGCAGCGCGACCTGTCCGTCGGCGAGCTCGAGCCCTCGGAAGTTGCGCGGCGGAGGCGGCGGGACGTTGCCGATCGTGATGCTGATCGTGTCCGCAGCGCCAAGACCTGCGGCATTGGACGCGGCCACACTGAAGGTCCAGTAACCGGCCTGGGGCAAAGTGATCTGCGTCGTCATGGTGCCCCCCGCCGCGACAGTCCCCGGCGGGACCGATGACGTCGTCGACCCACCCGGTCCGACCGCGGTGACCTGGTAGGCCGTGATCGGGGTCGGCGAGGTCGGCACTGTCCACGACAGCGTCACCGGACCGCCCGTGCTCGAGGAGCTTGCCGCCTCGACGTCGAAGGTCGCCGCGAGATTGGTGACGCCGGCCGGCACCAGGCCAGCAATGGGGCTCTGGTTGATGGGAGTCGTCAGTCCGGTGTAGTTGCCTGCGGATGCGTTCTCAGCGCCCACGAAGAGCGTCCCCGTCGCTGAGGCGCTGGAGAAGGTCACGGGCAGGCTCACCGTCGTGAGGCCCGGGGGAAGGTTGAGCGAGCACAGGTACGTCGTCTGGCCGTCGACCGCCCCGCTCGTGCAGGACGACACCGCTCCCGCGGTGGTGCTCGTGGGCGCGGCGGTGCTGGAGGCGCCGCCGTCGACGGCGAAGACCGACGTCATGGTGGCCGCGCTGCTCCCCGAGTTGAGGAACTGGATCTGCGCCGCATTGCCGGAGGCCAGGCCCGTCGCGGGCTGGGCGAAGGCGCTGACGCTTCCCACGGTCTGCCCCACGACCACGCTGAGCCACTCGTTGTAGAACTGCTGGCACACCTGCGGAATGTTGATGCGCGTGTTGCCCTGGCTGAAGGACGTCTGACCTGCGGCATCGGCGCACGACTCGGTCTGGTCCAGGGGCACCACGGGCCACAGGTACTGCTCCTGGCCCGCGGGAGACACACTCGCATCTCCGACCTCGAGGGTGAAGCCGGGAACGCTGCCGTACTGCGGGCCGTACGGGCCGGAGGGGCAGTTCTGGACCGAAGCCGTGCAGGGGCCGGACAGCCCGCTGGCGAGGAACGCCGCGTAGAAGGTCGGCTCGGCGTAGAAGTCCGCCAGTTGAGTGGAGGTGAGGTTGTACTGCGGAGACGTGTTGCTGGCACCACCCTTGGGGTAGTAGCTCGTCTGTCCGCACCCGCTGCCATACGTCGTCGTCGCGCCGTTGGTCCCCTGGCCCGCAATCCAGTTCATCAGGGTCCACGCGCCGCCGTTGAGCGCGAAGTCCGACTGTGACCACGTCGAGCAGGGAACCGTCGCGTAGTTGTAGCCACCGCTCCAGTTCTGGAGGGTCGTGTAGCGCGCCGAGTTGGCGGCGGTGTCCCCCTGGACGGGAGTGAACTTGGTGGCGAACGGATAGACGCTGCTCACGGTGAGGTTCTGCGGCTCGCCGGAGGCATTGGCGGGTCCCACGGAAGTGGGGTCATTGACGACGACGGAGGCACCGACGTTGGGCCATAGACCCGTATCGAGGAAGGAAGCGACGGTGAGGTTGGGCGTGTTGAAACTACTGGGCCAGGGCGTCACTCCCTCCCCGGCGGCCAGGGACGCATACACACCTGACATCTGCGGGCTCCACTCGTAGTTCTCGCCCGTGTAAAGGATGAGGTTGCCCTGAGGACTCACCGGCTGGCCGCCATTGCTCAGACCCGCCCGTCCCATGAGAGCACCGGTCTGCACGGCGCTCTGGCAGCTCGTCAGGGCATCGCCTGAACCCACCGCGCACTGGACCGGGATCTCGCCCTGAGCGCCGGGGTAGGCGTCCGATGCCCCCTCGATCGCGAGGAGGTTGTTCCAGTCCTCGCTGGAGGCCGGCTCGAAAGTCAGGGGCGACCAGGTGTCCATGCCGGGGGCGAATCCCGACACTCCCGAGACGGGACTGCTCGTATCGACATTGGTGGAGGACAAGGCGGACCCCACGGACCCCTGGCCGAAGTATCCGTCGCGGTACCCCGCCAGATCCGCGACCCACGCGTTCAGGCCATTCGAGAAGACCGTGTCCGCGCTCGTGGCATAGACGTCAGCCGCGAGCGTGCCGTTGGTCACCTGGCTCCACGAGGCACCGGTCGACTGCCAGATGCCCGCCACCGCGGTGTTCGCCGCATTCAGCGCCTGCTGTGTCTGCTGGCACGAGAAGGCGCTGAGCGTGTTGCACGCCTGCAGGAACTGAGCTTGCGACTGGAGGTTCGGGCTGACGAGGGTGGCGGCAGCGAGCACGTCGCCGATGCCGACAAGGCCTGCACCTACGCTGATGTAGGACGTGTAGTACGCGATGAGGCTCTGCATCTGCTCCGCGTAGGCCGTGTCGAGCGAGCCCACCGCGACCTGCGGCGGCGCACTGCTGCTCCCGGCCGGCGCCTGGCTCTGGATGACGTAGCCGGCGACCGCATCGGCGCACGTGCTCAAGGCATTGCCCGAGACCTTGGGGTTGAACGCGTTCGCCAGGTTCGTGACCTGCACCTGGAGTGCATTGACGCCCGGGGCGAAGGACGGTGTGCCGCTCCCTGCCCCGAAGATGTAGTTGCCCATCACGCGTGCGTTCGCCGTGCCCGCGGCATAGTTGAGATTGGCCTGACCCCACGTGGGCGTGAGCGCGTTCTGGTAGTTGGCGTAGTAGGTCTGGATCGCTTCTACATTCTGCTGCGCATTCACCAGGGAGGACTTGCAGGCCGCGAGCGAGGCCTCGCTGAAGATCTGGGAGTTCTGCTGCTGCACCGTCGCGAGTGTCGACTGGATCTCGTTGAGGTCGTTGTAGACGTTGTCGAACCCCTGTTGGACTTCCTCCTGCAGTGCCTCGATCTGCTGCTCTGTCGCCCGCGCTGTCCCGGGGAAGATGAGCTCGAGGAGTTGCTCGACCCCGAAGCCGATGACCTCCTCGCCCGCGACCTCCGCTGTCTTCTCGAAGATGACGCCGAAGGACAGCGCCTGCTCGGTGGTGGCAGCGGCAACTTCATTGGCGGCCGCCGGCTCGGGAGCGGGCCGGGGCTGGAGCATCCGCGGTGCGCTGCCTCCCGACATCCAATGCGACAGCATGCGCAGAGGCGAGGTGTCCTTGGGCTTACCTCCCGAGGACGTGACCGTGAGCACCTGCGACTGGGCGGGTCGCTTGCCGGGCACCCGCAGCCGGATCTTGTGTGCCCCAGGCTCGCTGAGCTGCATCTGGACCGAGGCGCCTCCGCTGCGCGTCACGCGCGCCGAACGCTGCGTAACCCAGTTCCCGCCAACCAGCACCTCGCCGATGACCGGTGCGCCGCGGAAGCTCTGCGGGAGGTCGCCCTTGACCGCGAAGACCTGGGATGACTTGACCTGACCGGGTGCCTGAGCGACGAAGGTGACGGTCTTCACCCGAGCGGTCGGCCCTGGGAACGAGGCGGCGTCCGGTGTCGGCGTGAGCGCCTGGGCGGGCGCGTGCACGGCGAGCGCGGCCGCCGTGCAGAGAGTCACAGCGAGTACGAGGGAAGGGATGCGACGTGCGGTCGCCATGAGGGTCACGGCATCATCCTGTCCGCCACTCACTGACGATGCCCATCGATGTGCCGGATCCAGCATCTCCGGTCTAGGAAACTCCGGAGTTCACCAGGTCAGGGCACACCTCGTGCAATGCCTCGAGTGAGTACTCGCCCTCGCGGAGCAACACGGGCGGCTCCGCGGTGAGATCGACGATGCTGCTGGGAGCACCCGCGACGGTCGGTCCGGCATCGAGGTAGAGGGCGATGCCGTCGCCGAGCTGGTCCTGAGCCTCGGGGCACGTGCGCGGCGGAGCGCTGCCCGCGCGCTGGGCCGAGGTCACCGCGAGCGGTCCGGTCGCCGCGAGCACGGCGAGCGTCACCGGATGCAGAGGCATGCGCAAGGACACATGGCCCGCGCCGCTGGCGATATCCCACGCCAGTGTCGGCTGCTCGCGCACGACAAGCGTGAGCGGTCCGGGCCAGAAGGCCTCGATGAGCGCACGACCCTCCGCGGTGATCCCGCTGGCCAGACCGTCGACCGTGCGCAGAGCACCGACGAGTACGCCGATGGGCAGGTCGTCGCCACGTCCCTTGGCTTCGCGCAGGGCACGCATGGCCTTGACGGAGAAGGGATCGGCCGCCAGGCCGTAGACCGATTCCGTGGGAAGGACGACGAGCTCGCCCCGCTTGATGGCCGCCGCTGCTGCGGCGATCCCGCGCTCGCGCGCCGGACCGGGGCGATCGCCGACCTCGATGACCAGGCTCATGCCGGATCCATGGCCCGGGTCGCCGTGGTGAAGCGCGGCTTGCGTGCCAGGTCGCGGTGATCGACCACGTCACGCCAGCGAGAGTCGGCTGCGAGCAGCGCGGGCACTCCCTCCTCAGCCTCGTCGCCCTGCTCGTCGGAGTGCTCGATCACGAGCAGGCCACCGGGCTGGAGCAGGAGGGCAGCGGTGTCGAGTGCACCACGGATCACGTCGAGACCGTCCGGACCGCCATAGAGGGCGACGGCGGGATCGTGATCGCGCACCTCGGGGTCGCGCACACTCGCGCCGCTCGGCACGTAGGGCGGGTTCATGGTGACGACGGCCACCTGACCGCGCAGCGCCGCAAGTGGGCCTGCGTCGCCCGCGCAGGTGCGCGCGTCAGCCTGCACGACGTCCACACGGCTGCCCGCAGACGCGATCTCCTCGCGCAGTGCGTCGGCATTGCGTCGCGTCCACGCGATGGCGGCGTCATCGAGCTCGACCGCGGTCACCTGGGCGGGCGCGGCCTCCGTCGCCAGGGCAAAGGCCACGGCACCCGAGCCCGTGCAGAGGTCGACCGCGCGGCGCTCGCCGGAGGGAAGCGCCCTGAGCGCATCGATGCCCGCCTGCGCCACGAGCTCGGTCTCCGGACGCGGGATGAAGACACCCGGACCGACCGCCAACTCAAGGTTGCGGAAGGGCGCCGTACCGACCAGATGCTGGAGCGGCACCCGCGCCATGCGTCGCGTGAGCAGGCGCTCGTAGGCGGTCCGCTCCGTCGAGTCCATCCGGTCCTGCAGCAGGAGTCGCCCGCGCGGCACGCCCTTGACGTGCGCGGCGAGCAGGATGGCATCGGTGTCCGGCGACGGCACCCCGGCCGCCGCGAGACGGCGCTGGCCGTCGGCGATGACGTCGCGGAGCGAGACCCATCCCTCGACCACGCGAGGCGAGGGGCCCTGCCCGGGATAGCTCACGAGCCCTCCGCCAGGGCTGCGTCGGCGGAGGAGTCGATGCACGACTGGATCACCGCGTCGAGTTCCCCGCCGAGGACCTGGTCGAGGTTGTAGGCCTTGTATCCGGACCGATGGTCGCTCAGCCGGTTCTCGGGGAAGTTGTAGGTGCGGATGCGCTCACTCCGGTCGACGGTGCGCACCTGCGCGCGACGGGAGTCGGAGGCTTCCTGCTGGGCCTGCTCCTGGGCGATCGCGAGCAGCCGGGCGCGCAGGATGCGCAGCGCCTGTTCGCGGTTTTGCAGCTGGCTCTTCTCGTTCTGGCAGGACACGACCGTCCCGGTCGGCACGTGCGTGATGCGCACGGCCGAGTCCGTGGTGTTGACGCTCTGCCCGCCGGGACCTGAGGAGCGGAAGACGTCGATGCGCAGGTCGTTGGGGTCGATCGTGACATCGACCTCCTCCGCCTCGGGGAGCACCAGGACGCCTGCCGCGGAGGTGTGGATGCGGCCCTGCGACTCGGTCACGGGCACGCGCTGGACGCGGTGCACGCCGCCCTCGAACTTCAGTCGCGCGTAGGGAGCCTCGCCGGGCTCCGGCACCCCCCGCGCCTTCACCGCCACAGCGACGTCGCGGTATCCCCCCAAATCGGATTCCTCGGCCTCGAGGACCTCGGCACTCCACCCGCGCTGGTCGGCGTAACGCAGGTACATGCGCAGCAGGTCGCCGGCGAAGAGAGCAGACTCCTCGCCCCCCTCCCCCGCCTTGATCTCGAGGATGACGTCCTTGCCGTCGAGCGGATCGCGCGGGATGAGCAGCGTGCGCAGCCGGTCAGCGACCTCCGCGCGCTCCACCTCGAGCCCGTCGGCCTCCGTCGCGAAGGCCGGGTCGACGTCCGCGAGTTCGCGCGCAGCAGCGATGTCGTCGCCCAGGGTGACCCAGGTGCGGTAGGCCTCGATGATGGGGCGCAGCTCAGCATGCCGACGTGCGAGGCGACGGGCCTCGGCAGGATCGGCGTGGACCGAAGGATCGGCGAGGCGTTCCTCGATCGCGGAGTACTCGGCCGCCAAATCGACGCAGGCGTCGAACACGGGACCTACCTATCGGCGATGAGCGGGGACGCGGTCGGGATGGCGCGCGTCACTCGGATGCGGTGGCCTTGTCCTTGCCGCCGAAGCGCTTCTCGAACTTCGCGACGCGACCGCCGGAGTCGAGGATCTTCTGGCGACCGGTGTAGAAGGGATGGCACTGCGAGCAGACGTCGGCGTGGATGACGCCGTTCTTGGCCGTGCTTCGCGTGGTGAACGTCGATCCGCAGGTGCAGGTGACCGTGGTCTCGACGTACTCGGGGTGGATACCCGCCTTCATGGTGACTCCAATGTTCGGGCCCGGGTCCGCCTCAGCGGTGAACCGGACTAGTGAAGGGTACGCCATCCGAAGGCCGCACCCCTCATCGGCTAGGCGTCGTCGGACTCCGAGGAGCCAGAGACTGCGGGCGTGGTCTTCTGCACCTGGAGGAGGAACTCGAGGTTGGACTTCGTGTCCCGGAGCTTGGTGAGGAGCAGCTCGATCGCCTGCTGCTGGTCGAGGGCGTGGAGCACCCGGCGCAGCTTCCATACGATCTTGAGCTCGTCGGGGGTCATGAGGAGCTCTTCCTTGCGGGTGCCGGAGGCATCCACGTCGACGCTCGGGAAGATGCGCTTGTCGGCGAGTTTGCGGTCGAGCTTGAGCTCCATGTTGCCCGTGCCCTTGAACTCCTCGAAGATCACCTCGTCCATGCGCGAGCCGGTCTCCACGAGAGCGGTCGCGAGGATGGTGAGCGAGCCGCCGTTCTCGATATTGCGCGCGGCGCCGAAGAACCGCTTCGGCGGGTAGAGCGCCGTGGAGTCGACACCGCCGGAGAGGATGCGGCCCGAGGCAGGGGCAGCGAGGTTGTAGGCGCGACCGAGTCGCGTCATGGAGTCGAGCAGCACGACGACGTCATGACCGAGCTCCACGAGGCGCTTCGCACGCTCGATCGCGAGCTCCGCCACGATCGTGTGATCCTCGGCAGGACGATCGAAGGTGGAGGCGATGACCTCGCCCTTGACCGAGCGCTGCATGTCGGTGACTTCCTCGGGGCGCTCGTCGACGAGAACGACCATGAGATGGCACTCGGGGTTGTTGGTGACGATCGCGTTGGCGATCGACTGGAGGACCATCGTCTTGCCGGCCTTGGGCGGCGACACGATGAGACCGCGCTGGCCCTTGCCGATAGGGGCGACCAGGTCGATCACGCGGGTGGTGAGGTTGCCCGGCTCAGTCTCGAGGCGCAGTCGCTCCTGGGGGTAGAGCGGCGTGAGCTTGGAGAAGTCGGGACGCTGACGGGCCTGCTCGGGATCGGTCCCGTTGACCGTGTCGATGCGCACGAGCGGATTGAACTTCTCACGCCGCTCGCCGTCGCGCGGCTGGCGCACGGCACCGGTGACGGCGTCGCCCTTGCGCAGACCGAGCTTCTTGACCATGGACAGCGAGACATAGACGTCGTTGGGGCTGGGCAGGTAGCCCGCGGTGCGCACGAAGGCGTAGTTGTCGAGCACGTCGAGGATGCCCGCGACGGGCACGAGGACGTCGTCCTCGGAGACCTCGATGTCCTGCTCGTTGAAGGTGCCGGGACGGCGATCGCGACGATCGCGGAAGCGATCGCGGCCGCGACGGCGACGCCGGCGAGAGCCGCCGTCCTCGTCGTCGTAGCTGTCCTGACGGTTGTCGCCGCGATTGTCCTGACGGCTATCGCCGCGGTTGTCCTGTCGATTGTCACTGCGGTTGTCCTGGCGGGGAGCACGCTCGCGCTCACCCTTGTCGGCCTTGTCGGCCCTCTCGGCGCCGCGGTCGCTCTCGGCCTTGTCGGCACTGCGCTCGCTGTCGGCCTTATCGGCGCTGCGCTCCTTGTCGGCGCCGCGACCCTTGGCACCTGAGGCGCCATTGTCGGAGGAGCGCCCGTTGCCGCTCGCGCGACCTCCGGTCTGCTTGGCGCTGATCGCCTCGACGAGGGCGCTCTTGCGCATCGTGCTGGCACCCGTGATGCCCAGGGACTGGGCCAGTTGCTTGAGCTCGGGCAGGAGCATCCCGGAGAGTCCGGAGGCCGACTTGCCCGCGGTGGCGGTATCGCTCACATGAATTCCTTTGTCGTGCCCGACGCCGGGGTGGAATCGGGAGTGCGCGTCAGGTGATGACGCGGTGTCCGCCTACCGAAAGAGGCTTTCCCTGGATCAACGACTGGAGATCACTGGGGGGTGGTGAAGACGTCCCTAGACGGACATCACGAGGCTAGCACCCGCCCCCGGAGGGTTGCCTCACGACCCCCGGATGTGGACCCGGGCGCCATCGGCATCCACGGGCACCGCGAGTGTGCGCCATCCCTCGGGTGCGGCGGCGGTCGCCACCGCGCGCTCGTCATCGTCGACAGTGAACGCAAGGACGGTCGGACCTGCACCCGACACCACCGCCGGGATACCGGTCTCGCGCAGTGACATCACGAGCGCGTGCGAATCCGGATAGGCATGCGCGCGCGCATCCTGATGAAGACGATCCTCCGTCGCGGGGAAGAGCATCGTGGGATCGGAGACGAGGGCATGCGCGAGCAGCGCGGTGCGGCCCAGGTTGAAGACAGCGTCCGCGCGCGACACCGTGTCGTCGAGCAGGGTGCGCGCATGCTCGGTGGGCATCGACTGCTGCGGGACGAAGATCACCGGTACGACGGCAGGATGCGTCGCACGCGTCACGGCACTCGCATGCGCATCCTCGGTCGAGTCCATCCATGCGGTGGTGAAGCCACCGAGCAATGCGGCTGCGACGTTGTCAGGGTGGCCCTCCATGCGAGTCGCGAGCCCGAGGACCTCGTCGTCGGGCAGGAGCGACTGGCCCTCCTCCACCAGGGCCCGGGCGAGCAGGATCCCCGCGACGATGGCCGCGGCCGACGACCCGAGGCCGCGCCCCTGGGGGATCCCATTGCGGCAGCGCACGATCACTCCGGGCGCCTCGAGGCCCATGGACTCCCAGGCCGACTGCATGGCGCGCGCGACGAGGTGGCGCTCGTCCGTCGGCAGGTCACCGGCCCCCTCGCCCTCGACCGTGACGAGCACGCCCGGATCCTCGGTCACCATGGCGACGACATGGTCGTGCAGGGCGAGCGCGAGTCCCAGCGCATCGAATCCCGGGCCGAGATTGGCGCTCGTCGCGGGGACGACGACCTCGACTCCGACGGAACGGAACGACATCGCCTAGCCCCGAAGTCCCAGCGCGACGGCCGCGACTGCGGCATCGACGGGCACCACGATCGGATCAGGAGCGGCCTCGAGTGCCCACTGAGGATCCTTGAGCCCGTTGCCCGTGAGCGTGCACACCACGGTCTGGCCAGGGTCGAGCTGACCGCGCTCATGTGCCTGCAAGAGTCCCGCGACACTCGCGGCACTCGCGGGCTCGCAGAAGAGTCCCTCCTTGGCCGCGAGCAAGCGGTACGCCGCGAGGATCTGCTCGTCGGTGACGGAGTCGATCATGCCGCCGGAGTCGTCGCGCGCCGCCACCGCGTGCTCCCACGACGCCGGGTTGCCGATGCGGATGGCCGTCGCGATCGTCTCGGGCTTCGCCACGGGAGCGCCCTGGACGAGAGGCGCCGAGCCTGCCGCCTGGAATCCCCACATGCGCGGGAGCTGCGTGGAGTGACCCGCGTCGGCGTACTCGCGGTATCCCTTCCAGTAGGCCGTGATGTTGCCGGCGTTGCCGACCGGCAGGCAGTGGATGTCCGGGGCGTTGCCGAGGAGGTCGACGATCTCGAAGCTCGCGGTCTTCTGCCCCTCGATGCGATCGGGATTGACGCTGTTGACCAGGGATACGGGGTAGTCATCGGCGAGACCGCGCGCGAGCGTGAGGCAGTCGTCGAAGTTGCCCTCGACCTGCAGCAGCTTCGCTCCGTGGATGATCGCCTGGGCGAGCTTGCCCATCGCGATCTTGCCCTCAGGCACGAGGACGGCGCACACCATGCCCGCCTTGACGGCGTACGCCGCAGCGCTGGCCGAGGTGTTGCCCGTCGAGGCGCAGATCACGGCACGCGCACCCTCCTGGGCGGCCTTGCTGATCGCCATCGTCATACCGCGGTCCTTGAAGGAGCCCGTGGGATTAGCGCCGTCGTACTTGAGCCACACCTGGCAGCCGGTCATGTCGCTGAGAGTGCAGGCGTAGACGAGTGGAGTGCCTCCCTCGCGCAGACTCACCACAGGCGTCGCCGCATCGACGGGCAGCCAGGCCCGATACTCCTCGATGAGACCTCTCCACTGGTGTGCACCCGCGGTCACGATCCCGCCTCTCCCTCGACGCGCATGACGCCGACAACCTGCTTGACGACATCGAGACCGCGGAGCGCCTCGATCGTGCGACGGAGGTCGCCGTCGAGCGCGAGGTGCGTGCGCACGATGAGGCCCGCGTCGTCGCCGTGCCCCTCCTGGCGGACCACCTGGATGCTCACGCCGTTGTCCGAGAATGCCCGCGCCACCGTGGCGAGGACTCCCGGGCGATCGGCGACGTCGAGATTGACGTAGTAGCGCGTGCGCGCCTGATCCACACCGCGCACCTCGAGATTGGCGTAGATCGACTCGCGCGGGCCGCGACCTCCCGACCGGATATTGCGCGCGACTGCCACGACATCACCGAGCACGGCGCTCGCCGTGGGTGCTCCCCCGGCGCCGCGCCCGTAGAACATCATTTCGCCGGCATTCTCCGCCTCGATGAAGACGGCGTTGAATGCGTCGCGGACGCTGGCCAGCGGATGGCTGCGCGGCACCATGGTGGGATGCACGCGGACGATGACCCCGCGATCGTCGTCCGTGCGCTCGGCTACCGCGAGGAGCTTGATGACAAAGCCCATGTCGCGCGCCGCCGCCACATCCGCCGCGGTCACTCCGGTGATCCCCTCGCATGAGACGTCGTCGAAGGTCACGCGCGTGTGGAAGGCAAGCTCCGCGAGGATCGCAGCCTTGGCCGCGGCGTCAAGGCCGCCGACGTCGGCCGTGGGATCGGCCTCCGCATAACCGAGTCGCTGGGCCTCGGCGAGCACATCGCCGTAGTCCGCACCCTCCTCGTCCATCTTGCTGAGGATGAAGTTGGTGGTGCCGTTGACGATGCCGAGCACCTTGGTGACACGGTCACCGGCGAGCGACTCGCGCAGGGGGCGCAGCAGCGGGATGGCACCGGCGACGGATGCTTCGAAGTAGAGGTCTACGCCGTGCTTCTCGGCGGCGCGATAGAGCGCGGCGCCATCGGCGGCGAGCAGGGCCTTGTTGGCCGTGACGACCGAGGATCCGGCTGCCATCGCTTCGAGGATGAGGGTGCGGGCGGGCTCGATGCCCCCCATGACCTCCACGACGATGTCGCTCCCCCGCGCCACGAGTGCGGCAGCGTCATCGGTGATGAGGTCGGCAGGCACCCCTTCACGCACGCGGCTGGCGTCACGCACGGCCACACCCACGAGCTCCAGGGGGGCGCCGATACGCGCGGCGAGGTCGTCGGACTGCTCGCGGATGAGCCGGGCCACCTGGGATCCGACGGTGCCCCCGCCCAGCAGGGCGACGGTGATCGGCGCGGACATCGGGACTCCTCGGGCTCGGCTGGAGGGCTTAGCCTCTCAGACAGCGGCACCCGGATCGAGGGCGAGGAGGTCTCGCTCCGTCTCCCGACGCAGCACGACGCTGCAGGAGCCATCGCGCACGGCGACCACGGCCGGCCGGGGCAGATAGTTGTACTGGGAGGCCATGGACCGGCAGTAGGCCCCCGTGGCCGCCACCGCCAGGAGGTCTCCCTCGCGCAGGTCCGCGGGCAGCCAAGCATCGCGGACCACGACGTCGCCGCTCTCGCAGTGCTTGCCCACGACGCGGCAGAGGACCGGCTCGGCGGTCGACACGCGCGACGCGAGGATGACCGTGTAGTCGGCGTCGTAGAGCGCCGTGCGGATGTTGTCGCTCATCCCTCCGTCGACGGAGACGTAGATGCGCTCGTGACCGTGATCGAGTACGACGGGCTTGATGGTGCCGACCTCGTAGATCGTGACGCCCGCGGGACCGACGATCGCGCGCCCCGGCTCGAAGGCCAGGCGCGGCACGCGCAGTCCCGCGCGCGCACACGCACCGTCAATGATGGCGGCGATGGCCTTGGCCATCGCCCCGACCTCGAGCGGGTCGTCGTCGCTGACGTAGGCGATGCCCATGCCTCCGCCGAGGTCGAGCTCGTCGACCTCGATGCCGACCGTCTGCAGTTGCACCATGAGACCCACGAGCCGCGATGCTGCGACCTCGAAGCCCGCGGCATCGAAGATCTGCGAGCCGATGTGCGAGTGCAGCCCACGGAAGTCGAGTTCCGGGGTTGCCACGATCCGCGCGATCGCCTCCTGGGCGGCTCCCGACGCCAAAGACAACCCGAACTTCTGATCCTCGTGCGCGGTGGCGATGAACTCGTGCGTATGCGCCTCGACGCCGACGGTCACCCGGACCAGCACCGCGGCCTGCACGCCCAACTCGCGTGCCACCTCGGCGATCCGCTCCACCTCGTCGAGCGAGTCGACGACGATGCGGCCGACTCCGGCTTCGAGTGCCCGCCGGATCTCCCCGCGCGACTTGTTGTTGCCGTGCAGCAGGAGGCGATCGCCCGGCACTGCCGCGGCGAGCGCGACCGCCAGCTCACCGCCGCTGGCCACGTCGATCCCGAGGCCCTCCTCGACCGCCCACCGGGCAACCGCGGTGGCGAGGAAGGCCTTGGCGGCGTAGTAGATGTCCGCCTGCTCCGCGCCGTACGCCGACCTGAAGTCCGCGGCGCGCGAGCGGAAGTCGTCCTCGTCGAGGAGGAAGAGCGGCGTGGAGTAGTCACGTGCGGCAGTGCGCACGTCCACTCCCCCGATGACCAGGGCGCCCTCCGGTCCGCGATGCGCTCCCTGCGGCCACACCGCGTAATCAAGTGCGGCGGGATCGCCCGAGGGCGCTGCAGGCGCGGACGAGGCGGTGAGGACTTCACCGTGTCTCGGGCCAGCCGGATGCGCGCGCATGGCGCAAGGCTAACGGGCTGCTACATCCGCTCGGGGGCCGTGACCCCGCACAGCGCAAGGCCGTTGGCCAGCACCTGCCGGGTCGCCGCGCACAACCAGAGCCGCGCGAGGTGGATCGGCTCGGTCTCCTCGTCGCCGCGGGGCAGCACGCGGCAGACGTCGTAGAAGCGGTGGTACGCCGTCGCCAGGGACTCCAGGTAGCGCGGGATCCGATGCGGCTCACGGAGCTCGGCGGCCGAAGCGACGACCGCGGGGAACTCGGCCAATGCACGCAGCAACTCGCCCTCGCGCTCGTGGACGAGGAGCGACGGGTCGTATCCCGCGGTGCGCCAGTCGATGCCAAGATCCGCGGCGTTGCGCAGGACGGAGCTCACCCGTGCGTGTGCGTACTGCACGTAGAAGACCGGGTTGTCGTTGGTGCGCTGGACGAGCAGATCGAGATCGAGCGTGAGCGGTGAGTCGACGGGATAGCGGATGAGCGAGTAGCGCGCGGCGTCGACGCCGACCTCCTCCACGAGCTCCTCGAGCGTGATGAGGGTGCCCGCGCGCTTCGAGAGCTTGACCTCCTGGCCGTCCTTCATCATCTTGACCAGCTGGCCGATGAGGACTTCGACGTTCGCATCCATGTCATCGCCGGCACATGCCGCGACCGCCCGGAGGCGGTTGACGTAGCCGTGATGATCCGCGCCCAGGAGATAGATCGCGAGATCGAAGCCCCGGCTGCGCTTGTCGACGTAGTAGGCGGTGTCGGAGGCGAAGTACGTCAACTCCCCGTCGGCCTTGACGAGCACGCGGTCCTTGTCGTCGCCGAACTCCGTCGTGCGCAGCCACGTGGCTCCATCGAGCTCGAAGACGTGGCCCTGCTCGCGCAGCCGCTGCATCCCTCGCTCGACCGCCCCCGAGTCGTGCAGCGACCGCTCGGAGTACCACGTGTCGAAGTGCGTGCGGAAGAGCTCGAGCACCTGCTGCTGCTGCGCGAGCTGGAGGGCGTACGCCGCTTCACGGAAGGCGACGAGCTGCTCGCCCTCCGGCAGGTCGCGGTAGCCGGGGTGCTCGGCGACGATGCTCGCAGCAAGATCCGTGACGTAGGCCCCGTGATAGCCGTCCTCCGGCACGGGACGACCCTGCGCGACCGCCATCACGGAGGCGCCGAAGCGGTCCATCTGCACACCGCGGTCGTTGATGTAGAACTCCGTCGAGACGTCCGCGCCCGCGGCGCCGAGCACGCGTGCCAGGGCATCGCCCACGGCCGCCCAGCGGGTGTGACCGAGGTGGAGCGGTCCGGTGGGATTCGCGGAGATGAACTCCACGTTGACCCGGCGCCCCTCGAGCAGGGTTCCCCGGCCGTAGTCGGCTCCCGCCTCGACGACCTGCCCGGCCACGAGACCCTGTGCCTCGGCGGCGAGCCGAATATTGAGGAAGCCGGGACCGGCCACCTCGACGTCAGCCACCCCCGGGATCTCCCGGAGCCGCTCGGCGACCATCGTGGCGATCTCCCGGGGGGGTCGACCGGCGGACTTGGCCAGCGTGAGGGCGACGGGCGTGGCGTAGTCGCCGTGGTCGCGATTCTTGGGCCGCTCGATCACGATCTCCGCGGGCGCCTCACCGCCCAGGGCCCCCTCGGACTGGAGCGCCACGACGCAATCGCGCACTGCGACGGACAGGTCCTCGGGAGTCATGACCGGAGCGTAATCGCCCGCCGACCGGCCGGGCTGTGTGGATCGCTCCCCCCGGTCCACGACCGCGTGCTACCTTCATCGTGGCTGTGCTGCACATGAACCACCGTTCGTGGGCGTCGCGGACGGCGGGAGACCGCCAGCCTCGGTGCCTAGCTCCAGGGGAGACCCGTGGGCGGGACGTCGGCTCGCATTATCAGCCCGTCGGGCGAGGTGCCCGGCGACCACGTATCCGCAAGTTTGGGATCCCAGCAGTAGGAGTTACCCCGCATGGCACAGGGAACTGTGAAGTGGTTCAACGCCGAGAAGGGCTTCGGCTTCATCGCTCAGGCTGACGGGGGTGCCGATGTTTTCGTGCACTTCACCGCCATCCAGGCCGACGGCTACCGCAGCCTCGACGAGAACCAGACGGTCGAGTTCGACATCGTCCAGGGCCCCAAGGGCCCCCAGGCCGATAACGTCCGCATCATCTGACGCCTCGACGTCATCGCATGAGGCCCGGTCCCCCAGGGGACCGGGCCTCATCGCATTCCCCGGTGGACGCATCCGGCATCCTCGGGTGAGGATGGAGACATGAGCGACGACATCGAGAAGCTGCTCGCCCAGGTCTCACAGACCACCCAGCCCCCCAGCTCCACTCCGGCCAAGAAGTCCCGCTCCGAGGTCGCCAAGCCGGGCGACCCCAAGCCCGGGGGCCGCTTCGCCTTCGCGGTGATCACCGCGCTCATCTTCGGCGGCGTCGCCTTCGTGGTCGGCTGGCTCTTCACGCCCTTCGTCCTCACCGGCACCTCCATGGGCGTCGGCGCAGCACTGGGCTCCTTCGCCACGGCGCTCATCGCGGGACCGCCGCGCTGGTTCTCGTCGTAGCCCCGACTGTTACCCTCGGGTCTCCCCAGCCCCCGTAGCTCAGGGGATAGAGCGCCGGTTTCCGGTACCGAAGGTCGCAGGTTCGAATCCTGCCGGGGCGCCCGCCCCGGAGTCCGATCCCTATGCTTCCGCCGTGTCCACGACCCCCCTGACCGAGCGCGAGCGCCGCCGGAACCGCCTCTTCACCACGAGCGGCGTCGTCATCGAGTGGTACGACTTCATGGTCTACGGCCTCCTGGCCACGACCTTGCAGCAGGTCTTCTACCCCACCGACAACGCGACCGTGGGACTCATCCTTACATTCGCGACCTTCGCGGTGGGCTACATCGCGCGGCCCATCGGCGGACTCGTCATCGGCCGCCTGGGCGACACGAAGGGACGCCGCTACGCACTGGTCCTGTCGACCACGCTCATGCTCGTCCCGCTGGCGATCACGACGATCCTGCCGACGTACGACCAGATCGGGATCTGGGCGCCCATCCTGCTCACCTTCATGCGTCTGATGCAGGGCTTCTCCGTCGGCGGCGAATACTCCGGCGCGCTCACCGCACTGAGCGAGTCCGCCGGCCAGGAGGGTCGCGGTCGCAGCGTCTCGCTCGGCCTGGCCACCGCGATGGGCGGCAACCTCCTCGCCTCGCTCGTCGTCTACGGGACCACCGTGATCTGGGGCCAGGACGCCCTCGCCGAGGGCACCTGGCGCATCCCCTACGCGATTGGATTCCTCCTCGCGATCGTGGCCGTGCTCATGCTGCGCCGCATGCGCGAGACCGAGTCCTTCCAGGAAGCGGTCCAGTCCGGTGCCACGGGCACACCCGTGCGCCACTTGCTGCGCGCCTACCCTGGCGCGACCTTCCTCATGCTCGCCCTGGCCACCTGGAGCGGCGTGACCGTCTACACGCTCATCTCCTGGATGCCCTCCTACCTCGAGACCGTTGTGGGCATCACCGACGCCCGCGCGGATCTGGTGTCCGCGCTCATCTCGGTCATCTACATCGTGCTCATCGTCCCCGTCGCCGTGCTGGGCGATCGGCGCGGGCGCCGGCCGCTCATGATCGGCGCGGTCATCGCGTACGTCGTCCTGGCGATCCCGTCCATCCTGCTGCTCAACAGCGGTGCGGTCGCCAGCGTCCTCCTCGCGATCCTGGTCCTGGCGACACTCCAAACCTTCGTGGACTCGACGACGACCACTGAGATGACACAGCTCGTGCCCACGAACATCCGCTACACGGGGATCGCCCTGACCTACAGCATCGGCATGATCATCGGCAGCTTCACGCCCGCACTCGAGGAGACACTCCTCGGCTCGACAGGAAGCCTCCTCGTGCCGGCGTTCGTCCTCATCGGCATCTCGGTGCTCCTCATCCCCGTGATCATGATCTTCCCTCGCTACGTGACGCGCGCCCAGGCCGAGGATGTCGCGACGCCAGTTGGCTGAAGCCCGGACACGGGAGCGGGCCGCGCAATAGCGTGGGCCACCGCATACCCACGTCGGAGGGAGCTGCCATGTCGGCCCAGCGCGATCGTCTCGACCCTGCATCAAGGGAGCCTCTGGAGATGCTCCTCGCCGCGATCCCGGGCGGCTTCAATGCCATCCCCGACATCGTGGAGCGCCGCGCGGTCGTCAGCCAGCTCCTCCAGTCGATGACCGCCGACCTGCCGCCGAACGACCGCGTGGTCGTGGAGGAGCGAACCATCCCTGGCCCGCCCGGAGGGGGGGACGTCACGGTGCGCATCTACACCCCGGCTGACGCCACGGGCGTCCTGCTGCCGGGCATCCTCTACATCCACGGCGGGGGAATGATCCTGGGCAACCTGGACACTGAGCATGCAGACGCCCAGACGCTGTGTGAGGTCGTCAACGCCGTGGTGGTGTCGACGGACTACCGCAAGGCGCCCGAGCACCCTCACCCCGCACAGGTCGACGACTGCTACGCCACACTCCTGTGGATGTCCGAGCACGCCGCGCAGCTCGAGTACGACCCACATCGTCTGGCGATCTACGGCGGCAGTGCGGGCGGCAACCTCGCCATTTCGACAGCGATGACGGCACGCGATCAGTCGGGACCCCGGATCTGCTTCGTGTGCGCCCCCTACCCCATGCTCGACGACCGCAACGAGTTGCCGTCCACGCACGAGGTCACCGAGGTCGGGATCTGGGATCGCGCGGGCAATATCCAGGCCTGGGAGTGGTTCCTGGGTGGCAAGCCCGCCGATGCCTACGCAGCCCCGGCACGTGCCGAGAGTCTTTCCGGCCTGCCCCCGATGTTCATCGACGTCGGCGAGATGGATCTCTTCCGCGACGAGGACATCGCCTTCGTCGCCCGCCTCCTGCAGGCGGGCGTGCCGACTGAGTTCCATCTCTACCCGGGGGCGTACCACGGCTCGGAGAGCTTCGCCCCCGCAGCCGAGCTCAGTCAGCGCATCTTGGGAGCACGTCTGTCAGCGCTCACGAGGGCCTTGCATCCCTGACATGAAGGCCACGATCTTCGACGGCACCACCCAGCGCCCATTCACATCGGCCGACATGCAGGCGGTGTCCACGTCGACGCCGTACGCATGGATCGATGTCGTGCCGACACAACCTCGGGATCCCGAGGTCCTCAGCCTGCTCACGACGATGGGATTCACCCAGGTCGTCGCGGAGTACACCTCGCGCACCTACTCCGGAGGGATGTTCCAGGCCTTCGGTGACAACGTCCTCGGGAGCGCGTACGCCGCCGCGGATCAGCAGGACGGCGATCCTGTCCTCATCCACTGCGCATGGAACGCCGGCTGCTTCATCACGATCCGCACGGGCGCCAACCAGGCCATCGCGACAGCGCTCGAGGAGATCAAACCCCGGGCGGCGAAGCTCTTCGCCAGCCCCGGGCCCGTGCCGGGCGTGCTCATGCAGCTCATCCTCGACAGCATCGACCGCCAGCTGACGGACCTGCAGACCCGGATCTCGCTGCTCGATGGACAGATCATCCTCACCGCGGACCCCGGTCAGCTCACCCAGCTCCAGGAGTTCCGCACCCCCATCGAGGCGCTGGCGACGACGATTCCCGGATACGCCGAGAACATCAGCGAGACCCTGGTGGGCACGGGTGGGATGCCCGGGGTGGACGCGGCAGGCGCGCAGGCACTCCAGACCTACTCGGCCTGCGTCAACGACGTCGTGCAGCGGATCAACAGCGCGGGCTCGGATATCCGCAGTGCGATCCAGGACTACCAGGGCCAGGTGAGCGCGGCACAGGGCAACCGCATCAACCAACTCACGCTGGTCTCGATCATCTTCTTGCCGATCACGTTCATCACCGGCTACTTCGGCATGAACTTCCAGTGGCTGGTCAACTCCACCGAAACTTTCACGACCTGGCTGATCCTCGGCGCGATCCTGCCCATCGCCGCCGTGGTGGTCTCCGTCTGGCTCCTCCAACTCCGGGGCTTCCAGATAGGCCGCCGTCACGTCCACCGCTTCCGGATGCGCAGCCGGCCGCCCGCGACGACGCCTCCCGCATCCGACGCCACCACGTAGGCTCGCCCGGTGCTCCAGGCCTGGCAGGCGATCGCCGTCGCCGCTGCCGCGTCGCTGCTCATTGCCCTGTGGGTGCGACGGGAGCACGGAGCGCGCGCGGCGGCTGTCATGCTCGCCCTCGCGGGGGCGACGCTGGCCTGCGTGTGGGTCGCCTACGAGGTCCTCCCCGTCGAGCAGTGGCGCCGCGAGAGTCTGCCCGTCGGACTGGTGATCTTCGCGCTCCCCGCCCTCGCGGGGACGGTCCTCGCGCTCGTGCGCGCACGCACTGACGGGCAGCCCCTGCGCGGCACGCAGTGGCTCTACCTCGCGCTGCTGTGGATCACGCCCGCGCTTCTCCTCTACGTGTCGCAGCGCCGACCCTTCGAGGATTCCCTGGCCAATCTCATGTGGTGGGCGGCGAGCACCATGGCGATCTACACCCTCGTACCCGTCGCCTACGCGCGCATCGCCGGCCAGTCCGTGCGCGGCTACGGCCTGTCGACACGCTTCGTGCGCAGCGAGGCGACGCTCATCGTCCTCATCGCGCCGGTGGCCCTCGCGGTGGTGTGGCTCGCCTCGGCCGATCAGCGCTTCCTCGACACCTACCCCTTCTACGACGGCGACGGGTGGTCGCTCGTGCTCTTCGAGGTGGCCTACGGCGCGACGTTCATCGCGCTGGAGTTCTTCTTCCGCGGCTTCCTCGTCTTCGCGGGGCAGTCGGTGCTGGGCGCGCATGCGGTGCCCGTGATGGCCTTCGCCTACTGCCTCCTCCATCTCGGCAAGCCGATGCCCGAGGCCGTGTCGAGCCTCATCGGAGGACTCATCCTCGGCTATCTCGCGTTGCGACTGCGCTCGATCCTGGCCGGCGTCGTCGCGCACCTCACCATCGCGTGGGGCATGGACGCCTCGGTGCTCTCGCGCAACTAGGCGCCGCGGGAGGCGAGCACGGCATCTCGCACCGCGGCGGCGAATCCGCGGGAGTGGCCGAGGTAGCCGGCCAGTGAGGCGGCATCGGAGTTCGCGGCGTGGAGGAGTCCGAGCGCCGTCCCCAGTCGGCGTGCGCGAGCCCGACGACCGCCGAGATCGGGGCGCTCTGTCGCGGAGCGGGCTCGGGACCACACACGCGCGACAGCCCCATCCACGCTCGTCGACCAGCCGGCGAACTCCGCGGGCACGAGGGGGACCGCCTCGCGGGCCAGGAGCACACGTTGGACGTCCGACCCATCGCGCCAGGCACCGTAGGCGTCCTCGCGCATGGACGGCTGCGCGGCCGCCGCCTCGAGGAGGAGCACATCCTCACCGTCGCTGCCGCGGGCCAGGAGCACCATGAGCCGTCCGTCCGCCCCCGCCAGGGCGTCGGCGACGCGGTACTGCGCCACGAGGCGCGCGTCCGACTCGGGCAGACTCTCGCGATACTGCGCCATCTCCGCGCCTAGGTCGCCGGGGGACGAAGCGGACGACCCCCAGTGCGCTTCGACACGATCACGGCGTAGCCGCGCCCCGGATGCCGTGAGTCGCCGGACGGCTGTCGCGGAAGACTGCGCCGCACCCTTGGCGATGTCGTCGGCGAGACGGCGCGACCGCCGTAGGGCCTCGACCCGGGCGGAGTGCAGTGGCTCCGCGGCGATGGCCGCGACACCCTGCTGGTAGCCCTCGGCCATGGCCTCGACCGCGCGGGGGCCCATGTCCTGAAGGAGGGCGAGGTCGATGAGATCGGCCTCCCACGGTCCGGGCAGGGAGTCATCGACGTGAGCGGCATCGAGCACGACACCGGAGGGTCCGGCCACCGCATCAAGGGCATCCGCGCACATCCACACGACGTACCCCGTGCCCGACGTGCGCATTGCCTCGACGAAGTCGATCTCGTTGCGCCGGGCACGCGCACGCTGACGCCTCTCGTGGGCACCGAGCGCAGGATCTGACTGCGGTGGGTCGGCGTAGGTGCGCCAGGTGGTCATGAGGCGACTGCCGCGCGCGTAGGTGCCGAGAGTCCCGTGGCCACGTGCATAGCCTCTCGCACGGCCGCGAGCACCGTGCGGGAGGCGAGGTAGGTGGAGTCCAGATGGGAGGTCGCCGCGCCGGCCACGGCCGCCGCAAATCTCGCGACCCCGCTCCCGGGGGATGTCACCTCGGGCAGCGGCGACAGGAAGGCGTCGGAGGCCGCCGGGAAGGTGTCGCGCAGCCCACGCCCGGCCGGCACCGGATCGAGGAGATGTACGACGTTGAGCCATGCGCCGACTCGGTCGTAGGGGAAGGGGGTGGGCGCGGCGCCGAGAGCGGGATGGGCCAGGGGGCTGCCCAGGGTGACGAGCAGATCCATCTCGATCCGGGGATCGGCGAGGAGATCCCACGCCACCAAGGACCCCAGGGAGTGCGCGATCACCACACGCGGCCTGGGGGCGCGCAGCAGGGCGGCAGTGACGCGATGCAGCACGGCGGATCGTCTGGCGTCGTCGTCGAGGTATCGCCCCACCTGGTCGAGCCCGAACACCGGCGCACGCAGCACGGAGGCGAGCGGCAGGCGATCGGCCAGTCCCGCGGGGTGCGGCAGGCTCGGTGGCCACGCGAGTCGCGTCGACTCGCCCACCGCGTCGACCAGCTCACCGAGTTGACGCTGTCGGTCGAGGTAGCCGCGCCGCGCGCCATCGGATGCGCTCGTGACGTCGCGCGGAGTGCGACGTGCGTGAATCCGACCGGGGGTGGTGAGTAGGTCGTCGTAGGCGGGCGCAGCCAGGTCGACGGTGAGCCCACCGAGCGCGCGACTGACGGGCCGCCACCACTCCGGGCGCACGCCGCCCACGCCGTGCAGGTAGACCACGCTGCCGTGCGGCGGTCGCGCTGCCGTGCGGGGGGCCATGCCACGAGACTACGGGCTCGGGGCGCGCCAATGCCCTGGGACTTCCGTGCACGAAGTGACCGATCAAGTCATGTGTGACGCGAGGTGGTCAAGTTTTTTGAAAATGTCTCGACACACCCTTGCGCGGCTTGCGCGCGAGGATTACAACTGTCCTATCGCAAGGGAAACTGAGCGATCGGAGCATGAGGAGACCGAGCCGCAAGGCGAGGTCGGAGGAGACTCCCCACCCCGGTGTCGCGGGGCAGGACCAAGGCTTCGGGATCGGCTGAGGCGGCGAGAGCCGCACCGGAGGCGCCCCGGCAACGGGTGCGACGGAGGAGGGGCGACGCCCCCGACTTCCCCTCGCGGGACCGGCAGGCTCGATCCATGGCGAGACCCCTGGAACTCATGCTTCCAGGGGTCTCGCTCTTTATAGACCTGTGGGGCGCTCGCCCGTGGGAGCCACGCCGCCGAGTGCCTCGGCCAGGCGCGCGAAACCCTCTTCGATCGACACCGCAGGTAGCCACCCCAGCGCCTCACGAGTCTCTCGCTGGTCGAACCAGTGCGCCGTCGCGAGCTGCTCGGCGAGGAACGCGGTCACGGGAGGGTCGCCTTCGCGGCCAGTCCGCTCCCACAGGCGCTCCAGCACCTGACCTCCCATGCGGGCGACAGGGAAGGGCACGGATCGCGTCGGCGCAGGGGCACCGGCGGCCTGGGCGATCCGTGTGAGCATCTCGGCCACCGTGCGCGGCTCGCCGTTGGACACGACGAAGGCACGTCCTCTCACCCGCTCCAGCGCGGCTCGGTCGACCGCCGCGGCGATGGCCGCTCCCGCGTTGTCGAGGTACGTCGTATCGATGAGCGCGGAGCCGCTCCCGATGATGACGAGGCGCCCCGAGCGCGCACGATCGATGATGCGCTCGGTGAGCTGGGTGTCGCCGGGACCCCACACGAGATGCGGGCGCACGGCGGTGACGGCCATGGCGCCCTTGGCGGCGGCCAGGGCCTCGGCCTCGGCCATCGCCTTGCTCTGCGCATAGTGCCCTCGGGCGCGCCAGGGGTCGGCCGGCTCCGCGCCGGCACCTACGAGCGCATGCCCGGCATGGGCGACGGACGGCGATGACACGAGCACGAACCGCGAGACTCCTGCCAGGCGCGCAGCCTCGAGCGCATGGCGGGTGCCGATCACGTTGGCGCGCTCGTACTCCTCCCAGGGACCCGTGACGTCGACGCGCGCCGCCGCATGCACGACCGCGTGGCAGCCGGCGAAAGCCTCGGCGAGGACCTCGACCGGACCGGAGACGTCAGCCCGGAACTCGCGCGCGCCGAGAGCAGCCAGGGTCGGGGGGACATAGCCGCGTTGGATCGCGACGACGTCGTCACCGCGTGCGAGCAGTGCACGCGCGGCCGCACCCCCGACGACGCCCGAGGCACCGGTGACGGCGACGCGCTCAGCCATCCGTGCGCTCTCCCGCCAGGAAGTCCGCGGCCTCGCGCGCAATGCGCGTGCGATCCACCTTGGATCGGTGACGCACGTCGACGGGCAGGGATCGCATCGTGAGCACCGCCGCGACGTCCAGCCCCGTCGCCTCCCGTACGCCGCTGCGCACGCGCGAGGTGACGTCGACATCGGCCAATCCCATAGCGGGACCGGGTGCGAGGAGCACGACGACGGGCACCTGCGTGCCGGCGGGACCCACACCGACGAGGGCCGCGAGCGGCACGCGCGCGGCGCGCTGCGCCGCCAGCTCGGCGGCGACAGGCGTGACCGGGCCGTCGGGGCACACGAGGACATGCGCGAGTCGGCCTTCGACCCACAGCCGTCCCTCGTCATCGAGGTGGCCCACATCCCCCGTCCGGTGCCAGCCCACGGGCGAGTCTGCGCGGTGCTGCGTCGCCCAGCGTCGGTCGTAGCGGTCCCGCATCCAGGAGCACCGCACCACGATTTCCCCGGTGGTGCCGGGCATCGTGACGATGTCCACGGCGGCCACTCCGGCGCGATCGAGCGGGGCGATGGCGATGTCGACACCCTCGAGCGCGCGCCCGACGAGGACCCCGCGTCCGCTGGCCTCCCGGAGTTCGCCGAGTGTCACCTCGGTGAGCGGCAGCGCCTCCGTCATGCCGTAGGGGGTCGCGAGCGTCGCGGACGGCAGCAGGGCCGAGGCGCGCTCGAGGAGCTCCACGGGCACGGGTGCGCCGGCGACGAGCAAGAGCCGCAGGTGCGCGAGGGCCAAGCGCCCGGAAGCATCGAGGGCGTCACCGGAGTCGACGACCGCGCGGACGGCGGTCGGCGATGCCCACGCGAGGGTCCCCTCGACCGCGGCTGCCGCATCGGCGAGGGCACGGGCTGTCAGCGTGCTCGCGTCGGTGAGGTCCATGTCGGGGATGGCCGAGGGGATTCCCAGGGCCGGACCGAGCACCGACCAGGGAGCGAAGGCCGCGACGAGCGCGTCGTCGGGCCCGATGGCGTAGGCACGGCGCAGGGCATCGCGCAGGTGCGCCAGCCTCGCGTGCGTGTAGACGACACCCTTGGCAGGCCCTGTCGCACCGGACGTGAAGGCCACGAGCGCGTCAGCCGCGCTCGATGGAGCACTCGGGAGATCGTGCGCGCTCAGGTAGGAGCGACCACGACGCGCCACTTCCGAGAGGGACGCATCCGCGCCGAGGACCCGCGTGGCAGGACCACTGCGTCCCACCAGGATGCGCACCCCGGGGAGTTCGAGCGTGCGCGCGAGGCCGAGGCCCGCCGGGATACCGATGACGTGTGTGGCCTCAGCGGAGCGCAGTGCTCGACGCATCCCGCGCACGCCCAGTCCCGAGTCGGCGACGACGACGACCGCGCCGATGCGCCACGCCGCATAGACGGACGCGATGAGGTCGGCACTCGGAGGCACGAGCAGAGCTAGGCGATCACCCGGCTTCACACCCATGTCGACCAGGCCCGCGGCGATCTCGCGCGTGCGCGTGGCGAGCATCGTCCACGTCACCCGACGATCCGAGCGGAGATCGGCGAGCGCCACACCGGGATCA